>ERZ773116.2664-NODE-2664-length-13953-cov-4.754209_pt1 | contig 13953 bp, 16 predicted proteins | sample MGYA00580563_ERZ773116 | MGnify/ENA primary metagenome ERZ773116 (study PRJEB29015, sample SAMEA2737864) | human gut metagenome | biome: human gut; feature: human-associated habitat; material: faeces | place: China | collected 2012 ... | reverse complement strand
CATCGGAAGAAAAATTTTTCGATTTTTGAGAAGCTTTGAAAATGAGCGGCAATGGGGCGCCCAAAAACAACAAAACTACAAATAAACGGCGGCGGCAAATTGGTCACCGAAAATATTTGCAAAATTACATCAAAAACGACGGTTTTTAATCCAAAAAGGAGGCGGGAAATTGAATCCGAAAAAAGCAACGCGGGAAAGGCGAGATGAACGGGCAGCCGTGCGGCGACTGCTGATGTATTGGGGTAATGCAGAGCGCACGAGGACGGAAAAAGAGCGGTTGTTAATTAGCGTTGACGAGGAGATCGAAGCGCAATACGACCTTCACCCGCAGCAGATTACGGGCCTGCCGCACGGTACCGAGCTGCCGGACAGCACTCCGGCCACGGTGATAAAAGCTTCGCGGGAATTAAAAAGACTGCGAAAGAAGAAAAAACGGCTGGAAGACGAATTACAAAATCTCGACTATTGGGTGGGAATGATAGAATTTGAAGTGATGTGCTTGCCGCCGCTGGAATATGAGGCAATAAGACTGCGGTACGTTAAATACGGAGTGGCAAAAGGGGGATATTGGGAACGGATAGCACAGCAAATGCACGTCTCGATTGATTGGGCGAAGACCCTTGAGAGACAGGGGGTAGACAGACTGATAGGCAGAATCGCAGCGTAAAGAGAATACCGTATAAGAGGGCTGATATAGCCCTCTTATATCATTCAGCGCGCCCCGATGATGTCGGGGAGCTGCGCCACCATTATATACCATACGCCCGGCCCAGGGCCTTAACCGTGTTGTCTGTAACGAGATAAATAAAACTCAACACTTTCCCACACTCTTTATGTGCTATAATAATACCATCAAAAGGGCTGCGAAGAGCGGCCCTTTAGCATTTTGAGGGAGATGAGCGGCAATATGGCAAGCCGAGCCCTACATTTTTGCCAGTACCCTGGATGTAATGCGCTGACCGCCGGACGATACTGCGATGAGCACCGGACGGCGGGCGAACTGCGGCAGCAGGAGCAGATACACGCCCAGGACGAGCGGCGGGGCAGCTCCCGGCAGCGCGGATATGATGCCCGATGGAGCAAATACTCCCGCTGGTATTTGTCGGCCCCGGAACATCAACTCTGCGCCCTGCGGCTGGACGATGGCTGCACTATGGTGGCGCGGTGCGTGGATCACATAGACCCGCCTGACGGGCCGGGCGACCCGCGCTTTTGGGATACCGCCAATCACCAGCCCGCCTGCATACATTGCAACAGCGTCAAAGGACACAAAAAAATCATAGGCAAATACAGAATTTGAGAAAGGAGGAGCCTATGCCGACAGGAAGAAAGCCGAGGCCGTTAAAGCTCGTCGATAACGGCAAAAACCGGCATACCAAAGACACAATAGAAAACCGGGAGAATGGCGAACCTACCGGCTGCTCCGACAAATTAAAACCACCCAAAAGCCTGTCCCCGGAGGCGAAGAAGGAATGGAAAAGGGTAGTGAAGCTCTACCGCCAGCTCGACACCCCGATAATTAACGATCTGGACATATCCGCCCTCGCTGCCTACTGCGAGAGTGTGGCGATATACCAAAAAGCCGAGGCGGAATACCAAAACGGCCCGCTTATATACCGGGCGGCGGACGGCAAGCCAACGGAAAACCCGTATATCACCATCATGCGCCGGGAGGGGCAGAATATCATAAAATACGCCGAGCAGCTGTGCCTGTCGCCGGTGGGCCGTGCTCGCATGGGTGTAGCAGCAGCGAAAAAAGCCGCAGAGAGCGACCCCATGGCCGCATATCTGAGCAAGTACGGTGGTTAACTCGAACAAGGCCCTCGAAGTTATCGAGTTTGTACAGGCCCTTAAACATACCGGCGATTTTTACGGCAAACCCTTTGTGCTTTTACCATGGCAGATAGAGGTCATAAACTCCGTATACGGCACCGTGACCGCCGAGGGCGTGCGGCAGTACCGCATGGCATATTTGGAGATCGCCAAGAAAAACGGCAAGACCGAACTTATTGCCGCGCTGAGCTTGTATCACCTGGTCATGGACGCACCGGGCGGCGAGATATACTGCGGCGCCGCAGACAGGAACCAGGCATCAATAGCTTTTAACGCCGCAAAGAGCATGGTGGAGCAAAGCGAAGTATTGTCCAAGATAATCAAAATCAAAGACAGCACGAAGGAAATGCTGAATCTCCGCACACACAGCCGCTTTAAAGTGCTGTCGGCAGAGGCGGCGACCAAACACGGCCTTAACCCCTCCGTGGTCATCATAGATGAACTACACGCCCACCCCAAGCGGGACTTGTGGGACGTGTTGACATTTGGTACGGGTGCTGCACGGAATGAGCAACTCATATGGTGCATCACCACCGCGGGCGACGACCCCGACCGCAAAAGTGTGGGATGGGAACAGCACGAAATAGCAACAAAGGTGCTGAGCGGCGAACTGACAGACCCGGCGTTTTACGCCAAAATCTATACCGTCCCTGAGGACGCGGACATATACGATGAAGCAAATTGGTACTTAGCCAATCCCTCGCTGGGCGTATCCATCAAAATTGAGAATGTGCGCAGCGAGGCGATAAAGGCCCGAAACAGCCCGGCGGCAGAGAAGCTCTTCCGGTGGCTCCGGCTCAATCAATGGATCTCACTTAAACGCACCGGCTGGCTGCCTATCACCCTATGGGATGATACTGAAGGGGGCTGGCATAAATCCGATATGCTGGGGCGGCCCTGCTATGTAGGCATAGACCTGTCCAGCACCACCGACCTGACCGCCGTGGCGGCCCTTTTCCCACCGCCGCCGGAGGAAACGGAGTGGCGCTTTTTTGTGGACGCGTGGATTCCCGAGGAAAACATGCGGGAACGGGAGCACCGGGATCATGTGCCTTTTAGTAAATGGGTGCAGGCGGGGCATATGCACGCGACCCCCGGCAACTGTGTGGACTACGCCTATATTGCCAACTATCTGGACAAGCTCATGCTGGACTATGACATCAAATATATTGCGGCGGACGAGTGGCGCATAGATTCCCTGCGCCCCCTCATGCAGCAGGAGGTTGCGGCGCAGAAGATAATCACCATACCCCAGACCATGGGCGGCATGTCGCCCGCAATGAAAGAGCTTGAGCGGCTCCTGCGCGAAGGCGAAATGACGCACGAGAGGAACCCCTGCGGGCGCTGGGCCTTTGGGAATGTGGTGGTGGCACAGGACGGCAATGAAAACATAAAACCCATGAAAAACAGGAGCATAGAGCGGATAGACCCGATATGCGCCCTGATAGATGCAATGGCGGCGGCAGTCAAATTAGAACCCAAGCGCAGCATATACGAGCACCGCGGCCTGAGAATAGTGTGAGGTAAAAAGTGAAGAAAATTAAACTCTTTGGCAAAACCTACGAAATACGGGCGGCGGACGTGAAACCGCTGCCCTCTGTATCCGACGATAGCGCATGGCAGATGTACCTTGCAGGGCAGGGTTACACCATAAGCGCAGAGGGGGCGCTACAGGTCGCGGCGGTATTCCGGTGCGTTGACCTGATAAGCAAGACCATGGCGGCGTTGCCCCTGCACATGTACGAAAATACCGGGGAGGGCAAACAAAAGGCACGGGACCATCCCCTGTATAAACTGTTGTATGTGCTGCCCAACCGCACCACCACGGCGTATGAGCTTATGCAGATGCTTGTGGCAAACATGCTGCTCACTCGCGGCGGGTATCTCCGTATGGTGCGGGACAGATACGGCTTTGTGCGATACCTCAAAAATCTGCCCACCTCCTGCTGCTCGGAAGTGTACACCAACCGGGAAAACGGGGAACAGTATATATACGTCACCTATGACGGCATAACAGAAACGCTCCGGGAGGGCGATTTTGTCTTTATCCCCGGTTTTAGATTTGGCGACCGCACGCCGGAAGACCCAATGACCATAGCCGCAAGCGTGCTGGGGCTGAATAACAGCATGACACAATACGCGCAAAGGGGCTTTTCCGGTACTTCCCCCGGCGGCTATATAACCTATCCGGGGCAGCTCTCAGATACGGCATACGAGCGCTTCAAAAAGGACTTCCAAAGCAACTACGGCGGCGTGGAGAACGCCGGAAAATGGATGTTTTTGGAAAACGGCTCCACGGCGCAGCCGTGGGACAGGGACATGTCAAAGACACAGCTCCTTGATAGCCGCAAATGGGCTGTAACCGAGATATGTCGCATTTTCGGCGTACCCCCGCACATGTGCATGGATCTGGAAAAAGCCACCTTTTCGAATATTGAGCAGCAGAGCGCCGAATTCGTTCGGGATTGCATAAATCCTTTGTCCGTGCGTATAGAGCAGGCCCTTTTCCGCGACCTTCTGAGCGAAGCGGAGCAGGCGAAGTATTATTTTAAATTTAATACAAACAGTCTGCTACGCGGCGATACCGCCACCCGAACGAGCTATTACAACACAATGCGGCAGAATGGTGTAATGAACGCGGACGATATCCGCGAGCTGGAGGATATGAACCCCATACCCGATGGGCTGGGAAGGATATACTTTATCAACGGCAACATGCTGCCGCTGGAAAACGCAAAACTCAACGCGCCTAAAAGCGCGCAAGCGAAAGGAGCGCCCCTAAAAAATGAATAAATTTTGGGAGTTTAAAGCTCTCGGCAATGCCGGCGAGCTTTTTTTGTACGGAGAGATCAGCGATACGTCATGGTGGGGCGACGAAATAACCCCTGCGCAATTTCAAAAAGAATTGACGGCGCTGGGGGATATATCCACCCTTGATGTGTATATCAACAGCCCCGGCGGGGACATCTTTGCGGGATTTAGCCTGTACAACATCCTCAACCGCCACCCGGCGACAAAAAACATACATATAGACGGCCTCGCCGCCTCCGCCGCATCAGTGGTTGCCATGGCGGGCGATATCATCAAAATGCCCGAAAATGCCACGTTGATGATACATAATGCATGGACATACGCCGGCGGCGGGGCGGAGGACTTACGCAGGACCGCCGACGAGCTCGACCGTATCAACGACCAGATAGCGGACATATACGCCGCCCGCACCGGCAAGGAGAAGGACGAGATATCCGCCCTTATGACAGCAGAAACATGGATGAGCGGCGCCGAGGCGCTCGACATGGGATTTGTGGATGAACTGATCGAGAATAAAAAGATCGCGGCTTGTGTAAACAGTGAAAAGTGGTTTGCGCTGTACAAGCACGCGCCGAAGGAACCGCCGGAAAACAGGGAGCCTGACAACGGGGGAGCAATCCAGCCCGCAGCAGATATAAACACCGCACTGCAGGAGCAGCGCAAGAGATTCAGAGCGACTAAACTAAAAATTTTGGAGGTATAAGTAACCGATGAAAAAGCTCTACGAAATGATGCAGGATCGCGCAAATGTCGCAACCCAGATGCGCGAAATAATGAACAAATTTGAAGACGGCGTGATGGACGCGGAATCCACCGAGACCTATAACCGGCTCGAAAAGGAGTTTGACGCGCTCAACGCCAACATAATCCGCGAACAGAAGCAGCTCGAGCGGGAACGCGCCGCCGGTGAAGTGATCGACAAGCTGGACGACAAGAAGGACGAGCGCATTAAAGTATTTGCCCGCGCACTGCAGGGCGATCCCGAGTCCATAACCAGATACAAAAACACCACCATGACCCTTGGCACAAACGCTACCGCCGGTTATCTGACCGCGCCCGTGGAGTTTGTCAACCAGCTCATAGCCGGGCTCAAAAATGACATGTTTATGCGCCAGATATGCAACGTTGTGGGCCCCATAGGTCAGGCACAGAGCCTTGGGTATCCCAGCCTGACTACCGATGCGTCTGATGTGGCATGGACAACCGAGGTGGCGGCAGCCCCCGAAGAGGCGACCATCGCCTTCGGCCGCCGCGAATTTAAGCCCCAGCGCCTTGCCAAACTGATTAAGATATCCAAGACCCTCATGCGCCACGCGCCCAGCCCTGATCAGACCGTGCTTGACCGCATATTGTACAAGATCGAGGCGGCGCAGGAAAACGCCTTTATGAGCGGAACGGGCACTAACCAGCCTTTGGGCATCTTTACCGCCTCTGACAGCGGCATAGCCACCGGGCGCGACGTTACCGCCGCTTCCGCCACCGCCGTGGCCACCGACGACCTGATAGAGTGCAAATACAACGTGAAGGGCCAGTATATGCGCGGGGCCTCCTGGGTAATGCACCGCGACCTCTGCAAGATGATCGCAAAGCTCAAGGACAGCGACGGCCAGTATATATGGCAGCCCTCCGTGCAGGCAGGACAGCCTGATATGCTGCTGGGCGCTCCCGTGTATATGTCCGAGTACGCGCCTAACGCCGTAGCCGCGGGCAAGTACGTGGCAGTATACGGCGACTTTAAAACCGGCTATTGGGTATGCGACAGCGACGGCCTCTACATACAGGTGCTTAACGAACTGTACGCCGTCAACAACGAGATAGGCTACGTTGTCGAGTACTATGGCGACGGCGCACCCGTAGTAGGCGAGGCGTTCAGCCGCCTGAAGATGAAGGCGAGCTGATGAAAATCAAAATGTTGACCTTGGCAGCCGGGCCGGAGGGAGTAACCCCGCCCGGCTCCATCATTGACATAGACGAGGCAACGGCGCGGCAGCTCATCAGGGGCTGTTACGCCATAGCCATGGAGGCCGACAATGGTAATAACAAGACAACCCCCAGCAGTGGAACCGCTAAGCCTCGAAGAGGTAAAACTGCATCTGCGGAATAACCCCGGCGATACCAGCGAGGACAAGGATATAATAGCTCCTCTCATAAGCGCGGCCCGCGAGTATTGCGAAAACTATTGCGGGAAGTCATTTGCGGAGCAGTCCATAACCGCTTACCCGGAGGTGAGCGGCACTGTGACACTCCCGCGTGGCCCTGTGATGAGCGTGGACAGCGTTACGGTAAACGGCGAAGCGGCGGAGTATACCGCTGATATACGCAGAGGCACTGTTGCGGTAAATAAGCCCGGCGCGGTCATAACTTACACCGCGGGATACGAGGAGATACCCTATCTTGTGCGGCAGGCAATGCTGCTGCTTATAGGCCATTGGTACACCAACCGGGAGGCTGTGATACAGGGTTCTACGACCGAGATAGACATAGCAGTTCGGGCGATGCTCAACCAATATAAGGGATGGTGGTTTTGATGAGGGCTTTTACGGGAGAAATGCGCACGAAAATCACCATAAAATCGCCGGAATACAGCATCAAAGCCGGATTCAGCGCGGAAGACTTTAAAAATGTTTTCCCCGGCCCCGTGTGGTGCAAGTGGGCGAATGTCCACGGTGCGGAGGTGTATCAGGCAGAAGAACTGCACTTGCGGCAGCCCGTGACCATAACCATGCGCTACTCGCCCCTCGTAACCGTAAAATGCCGCATATGGCATGAACGGGATCCGGAGCCTTACGAGATCATCAGCATAGACAACATAGGCGACCGCCGGGAATTTTTGGAGATTAAGGCGCAAAGGGTGGTGACGGCATGACCATAGCGGAGATACTCAAGGACAAATACACCGTCTGCCACCCGCCCTATATGGGCAACGAACGCACCTATGTCACATACCAATGCATGGGGCAGATCGGGACGCTGTACGCCGAGGGAACGGAAAAAGAAACCGGCGTCATGTATGCCGTGGACTACTACACTGACACGCCGCCATTCGAAATTGCCATAGAGGACATAAAGACCAGATTTGCGGCGGCGGGCTGGAACTGCGCCGTGGAAGCGGAAATATACGAAACAGACACGGGACTGTATCACATTGCCATGACCGCGGTGGGCGTAGGAGGGATATATGGCTAACGTTGAGTTTTCCGGATTTGATGAGGTGGAGGCGGCCCTAAAAGGCGTAAGGGACGGCATAGACGAACTAAACGACGAACTGATGAACGATGGCGCAGACTATGCAAAACAGGAAATTGAACGGGCCATATATCAGTATGGCGAATACCGCACCGGCTCCCTGCTACGCTCTATCAAAAAATCAAAAGGCAAGGATAAGGACGGCTCCCGCTATGTTATGGTAAAGCCCACAGGAAAAAACGACAGCGGCGCGTCCAATGGGCAAGTGGCATTCAGCCGCAACTATGGGCGCTCTAACGACCCCGGTTCCCGTTTCTGGACAATAGCCGAGGAACGCGCAGTAAAGAAATTTGAGGAAATTTTGAACCAAAAGGTAAACCTATTTTTTAAGCAGAAAGGATTGGATTAAATGCCTACTTTTGACCTCAGAGGAATAAAAATCGGCAAGTACACAAATACCGACGGCACCATCACTTATGATACGCCCGTAAGCATGGGCGACGCAATGAGCGTGGAGCTGAACCTGACCGCTGCCGAGGGCAGACTGTACGCCGAGAGTCGCCTTGCCGAGTACAAGAAACTCATAACCGGCGGCACTGCCAGCGTTGGAGTGAAATACATCACCGACGCGGCACAGAAACTGCTTTTTGGCATGAGCGAAAATACGCGCAACGTAGGAATAAACACCTCACAAAAGAGCCTTAAAGCCACTGCGAAGGACATTGCAAAGTATGTCGGCATGGGCTTTTACGCCCCGGACGCTATTGACGGCACGGACAAATATACCGCCGTCTTTGTGTACAAGGTGCTTTTTGGCGCACCCGGCTATGTATACGCCACAAAAGGCGACAGCATCACCTTCCAGACTCCCACGACCACGGGCGAGTTTTTAGCAGATGACAGCGAGGACAAGAATATCATGGAGATCGCAACACTGGCAAGCGAAAGCGACGCGGTAGCGTGGATAAACAAGTGCTTCGGCGCGTCATAAAAGGAGAACGGCATGGATATAAGACTGAAAACCGCAAAATACACCTTTGACGGACAGGAAATGACCCTCTGCTGCAACATGAACGTGCTGGCGGACGTGCAGGAAATGTTTGACGGCAATATATCAAAAGCGCTCAGGAGCGCTACGACAAAGACAATCTTGTGCTTTTTGACTGCCATGATAAATGACTATCTTGACAGCGAGGGCTCCGACAAGTCTTATACCGTGAAGCAAGTGGGGCGGCTCATACCGCCCTCACAGCTTTCGGGCGTAACGTCGCTCGTGATGGAACTGACTGCAGCGGCGCTTCGCGGCGACGAAGAAGCGGAACCAAAAAACGCGAAAACCACGCGGAAGACGAACCCATAAATTTCGCGTGGTATCTTACGGTATGGGTGATACGATTCGGACTAAGTGAAAGGGAATTCTGGAAAACGGCCACGCCGTACAGGATAGCAAGAATAATCAAAGAATATGCAAAAATGCAGGGCATAACGCAGGAAAAAACTAAAAGCCTGTCCGCATTTTTAGGAGGTGCGTAAATGCCGACCATAAGAACGAAATTTACAGCCGAAGGAGAAAAAGAATATAAAGAAGCACTGAAAAGCATAGATAACGGCATGAAAGTGCTGCAATCGGAATCAAAAAAGCTGGCGGCGCAGTTTGAGGATAATGCCGATTCCGCCGAGGCGTTGAACGCAAAAAACAAAAACCTCGACGAAAGCGTGTTGAACCTGAAAGACAAACTGGAATTGCAGGAAGAGTGGCTAAAGAAGGTGGGCGCGGCCTATGGCGAGGCCGACGAACGCACGATGCGCATGAAAAAGGCCGTGAACGACACCGAAACGGCGCTCATAAAAGCCGAAAAAGAGCTGAAAAACAACACGGAAGCCTTGGAAGAGTACGGCGATGGGGCTGATAATGCGGGGGACAACAGCAAGGGGCTGGGCGATGCGCTCGACGAACTGGGCAGCAAATTTGGAATAAGCCTGCCTGACAACATCAAGGGAACCCTCGACGGGATGGTGAAGATAGACGGTCAATCCATGGCGCTGATAGGCACGTTTGCGGCGGTAGCCGCCGCGATAGTGGTGGTAGAAAAAGCGCTTATCGACTTGACGGTGCAGCAGGCAGAATGGGCCAAAGAAATCGAGAGCGGTTCATCTCAGCTTGGCATGTCCACCGAATCATATCAGCAGCTCGATTATGTCATGCAATCTGTGGGTTACTCGATGGATCAGGCTAAGGGAGACCTTTCCGCCCTTGCCGAGAAAGCACAGGACGCCGCCAGCGGCTCCGGAAATGTTCGACCGCCTCGGCGTATCGGTGACAAACACCGACGGCACGATGAAATCACAGGCACAGCTTTTTACGGAGGTATACAGCGCTCTGGCACAGATGTCCGACGTAACCGATAGAAATGCAATAGCCTCAAAACTGCTGGGAACGACCGGCGAAGAAGCCGTTATCCCCATGCTTGAAAAATACGGCAGGGCAATAGAACAGGTAGCCTCGGCAGCGCCCATCGTGAAGGACGAGGACATACAAAAACTGGCCTTTCTCAGCGATTCACTCGGAATGTTCGAGGCAAAAATGGAAGCCGCGAAAAGCAAAGTTGCGGCTGCTTTTGCACCGGCCCTCGAACAGGTAATACAGATCGTGGGCGACCTTGCGATGCAATTTGCGGAGTTTGCAGCGGATACGGGGCTGGTTGACCTTTTCGGCACAATCATCGAACTGGCGGGCAACCTGTTACAGGCGTTAGAGCCGGTGCTGGATATACTCAACCTGCTAAAGCCGGTATTCCAGGCGATCAGCGGCGTACTGGCCCTGTTCGCGGACGCGGTGAAGGTGGTCGTAAACGCTGTGGGAGCGCTTACAGACACGCTGGATTATCTTTTCTCCTTCGGGCAGAAGAGATTTGACACCTCGAATATACAGAGCATAGCCAACGTCTTTAACGGCACAGACGGCAGCTTCGGGCGTTGGATGGGCAGCGTGGCGCATAACGCCGCCGGCACCGACAACTGGCGCGGCGGCCTGACATGGGTAGGCGAAAACGGCCCGGAGCTGGTCAATCTGCCGCAGGGCAGTCAGGTGCTCACTAACCAGGAGAGCCGCGGCGTGGGCGGCGACACTTTTAACATCAGAGTTGATATGTCGCAGATAAGCGATATACAAAAACTCATCGACATGGCGAACAACTACCGACGCAGCGTGCGGATGGGGTACGGAGGGTAATATGGCGACATTAGCAGACTTGCCGCTCGGGGCAACGATACTCATCCCGGTAGGCACCGAAGAAAACAGGCTATGCGAAGTGGCTGATAAAAATAACCTCGTATCCGGCGGAGCGGTGCTGGTATATAAAGAAATATACGAAGATTCGAAGTTTGGAAATTCTACAAGCTACCCGGACGGGACGCTGGACAACCTGATAAAAACCACGATTTTTAATAGTTTCCCGCAAACGCTGCGCGATAAAATGATAAACGTCACCTTCGCCCTCGAAGGCAGCGGCAGCATAACCCGCAAGATGTTTGCCCTGACCTATACCATGGCGGGCTTTGGGGATAACAACGGCACTACCGAGGGCAAGGCACTGCAACGCTACAACAGCAACACAAACCGAATTAAACGGAGGAATGGAACAGGGGTTAGTTCCGTCTGGTGGCTGTCGTCGCGCTACAACACCTCCTACTCGCGCTACGTCGACACCGTCAACGTCGACGGCTACGGCTACGGCAGACCCTCCCAGTCGTTCGGGGCCGTCTCCGCTTTTGTAATCCCCCAATCAACACAACTGGAGGATACCCAAAACTCCGATGGCAGCTACTACATAAAGGGCCTGTTCCCAAACGATAAAATAACCGCAACGGCGACAAAACCAAAAAACACATACGCCGGAAGCTGGGAGACCGTAAGATTCGAGTGGACGTACAAAAGCGAAAACGGCATCCCACAGAAAAAATACGAACTGCAATACAAAGACACGTCACATACAGAATGGACGGAGCTGCAAACAGGAGAAACGGCAAACACATACGCCGACATACCGCCGAACACCTTAGTTGCGGGAACCGTATACTGGCGTGTGCGCTGCACTAATATTTATGATGCCGTATCCGCATGGAGCACGGAAGTATCGTTTACGGCTCAGGGCAAACCATCCACACCGACGGTATCCGCAACGGCAAGCCCGAGGCCGGTGATAACGTGGACAGGCGAAGGGCAGCTTGCTTATCAGGTGAAGGTAGACGATGCGGTACTCCGCACCGCTTACAGCACTGACGGGCAGTATAAGGTTAAAGAATATCTGGCTGATGGCGCGCACATAGCTGCGGTGCGGATACAAAACGAATATGGCCTTTGGAGCGATTGGGGAACGGCTGAATTTACCGTTGCCAACACCCCCGGCGTGCCAATAACACTTTTTGCCGCGGGCGGCGAAAAAGCGGCCCTTGCGTGGACGGAAACGGATCACAAAACTTACTATATCTACCGCGATGACATACCAATAGCAAAAACCACGGCACACACATACTCCGATCAAATGGCCATAGGAACGCACAAATATAAAGTGCGCGGCGTTACTGGAGACAGTTACTCCATGTCCAATGAGGTCACGGTCACACTTTCGGTAGACGCGCCGGAGATAGCGGCGCTGGGCGATATGCAATGGTTGCGGCTGGAATATTCCACCGCGCAGAATAGCCCGCTGGGCGTGTCGGCGTATCAGGATGTAGCGTATCAGTTTTACGCCGGGCGGCGGTATCCCGTGGCTGAGACCTCGCGGCAAATAACCAAAATATACAGTTTTAACGCTGCTTTTAACGATGCGGCGCAGGCGGCGGCTTTTGAGGGACTGCTGGGCAAGACCGTGATATACAGAGATCAGCACGGCTGCCTGTGCACCGGACCGCTGATGGGCTTCGAACTAAGCGTAGACCAGTTTTTCAGGGCGTTTTCGTGCAGCATACAGCAGACGGACAACAATGAGAGGATTGAGCATGATTGATACGATGAGCGTAGTAGCCAGCCGCTTTGAGGTGATACGCAACGGGGCTGTTACAGAGCACAATCTGACGGCGGTGGGGGATGACTATCCCACCGTCACCATGGCTGCCGACGGCGAAATAAAGACCTCCATGTACGGCGTGTTCGAGCATAACGACAATGTGGATTATCTAAACGACGAAATAAGGCCGTATTACATCAAGGACGGCATAGAGTATCCTCTCGGCATATACATGGTGGGCACGCTGACCACCAAACACACTAAATACGGCAAGGACGAGGACACCATAGAGGCATACGATCGGGCACTGAGGCTCAAACAGACCAAAACCGAGACCCGGTATTATATTGCGGCCGGGACGCCATACATGACCGCAATACAGGGCCTTATCCGGGACGCCGGAATACCGCGTATACGGATGGACGATTGCGAGGACACTCTTGCCACAGACCGTGAGGATTGGGAAATAGGAACGGAATATCTCACCATCATCAATGCGCTGTTGTCCGAGATAAACTTTTCGGATGTTTGGTTTGATTTTGATGGGGTGGCCCGCCTTGAAAGGTACGAGGCTCCGTCCAGCTCCAACATAGACCGGGAGTATCGGGACGACGAATATAGTATTATCGCCCCGGAATACACAGAGGAAATGGACATATATGAGGCCCCCAACGTTTTCATCGTCAACGTATCTAACCCTGACTATGACAACCCCATGACCGCAACGGGCATAAATGACAGCATGATCTCCGCTTTGTCCACGGTACGCAGGGGGCGGCGCATATTGGCGACGCCGGTTGAACTGGATAATATAGCAAGCCAAGCGGCGCTGCAAAAATACGCGGATAATCTTGCTGTGAAATCCATGTTTGCAACGCAAAAAATCAAATTTTACACGGCCATAAACCCGGCCCATGGCGTAGGAGATGTTATCGCGCTGTATAACGGGGAGCTGGTAGGCGTATACGAGGAAACCGACTGGAAAATAGAGATACGCCCTGGCGCCCTCATGGAGCATCAGGCAAAAAAGGTGGTGTTTGTGTGATATATCAGGAGCAGGAAGCGCTTTTTTTGCAAAAACGCAGGCCGTCAGCGGCGAAATTTGCCACCGTGG
>ERZ773116.2660-NODE-2660-length-13969-cov-4.224306_pt1 | contig 13969 bp, 10 predicted proteins | sample MGYA00580563_ERZ773116 | MGnify/ENA primary metagenome ERZ773116 (study PRJEB29015, sample SAMEA2737864) | human gut metagenome | biome: human gut; feature: human-associated habitat; material: faeces | place: China | collected 2012 ... | reverse complement strand
TCTCACATCGCACTGGAATGTGCTTTACAGGTACAGCCTAACGTATGTATCGTTTCTGAAGAAGTAGAAGCTAAAGATATGTCTTTGGACGATGTAGTGACTTACATCGCTAAAGTGGTAGCTGACCGTGCTGCACAGGGAAACAACTTCGGTACTGTATTGATTCCGGAAGGATTGGTAGAATTCATTCCTGCCATGAAACGCCTGATTGCTGAATTGAACGACTTCCTGGCTGCTAATGCTGAAGAATTCGGTCAGATTAAGAAATCTCACCAACGTGATTATATCATCCGCAAACTTTCTCCGGAAAACTCTGCTATCTATGCAAGTCTGCCGGAAGGCGTTGCCCGCCAGCTGACTTTGGATCGTGACCCGCACGGAAACGTTCAGGTATCACTGATCGAAACAGAAAAGCTGTTGTCTGAAATGGTAGCTACCAAATTGGCTTCATGGAAAGAAGCAGGCAAGTATGTTGGTAAATTTGCTGCTCAACACCACTTCTTCGGTTATGAAGGACGTTGTGCTGCTCCATCAAACTTTGACGCTGACTATTGCTACTCTTTGGGTTACACAGCTTCTATGTTGATTGCTAACGGTAAGACTGGTTATATGTCTTCTGTACGCAACACAACTGCTCCTGCTGCCGAATGGATTGCAGGTGGTGTGCCTATCACTATGATGATGAACATGGAACGTCGCCACGGTGAAATGAAACCGGTTATCCAGAAAGCATTGGTGAAACTGGATGGCGCTCCTTTCAAGGCATTTGCTGCGCAACGTGATCGTTGGGCTATCGAAACGGATTATGTATATCCGGGTCCGATCCAGTACTTCGGTCCTACAGAGGTTTGCGACCAGGCAACTAAGACTTTGCAGCTGGAACAAGCTAAATAAATACACTTCAGAGCAGTTGTTGATGTAACAGTTGCAATAACAGCTGCAATGAAAGATTCTTTCAGGCACGGACTACACGGAATACACGGTTTATAAGAAATAACTAAAAAACCGTGTTAATTCGCGTAATCCGTGCCTATCTCTAAAAACATTGATCGTTTAAAGTAAATGCCGCAACGCAACAACCCGATGTCTGCCGTACAGAAGAAAAGAACCGTTTCCACTACCAAGAAAAAGGGAACGACCTCTTCTTCCAAAACTTCCCGTACCTCAAAAAAGGAACAGATGAAGCATCGAACTGTGATGCCTGTCTGGATTCGTAACATTTTGGCTGTGGTGATTATCGGTTGTTTTTCCGTTGTATTCTACTATTTCTTTATCCGTCCTTATGCTTATCGATGGAAACCTTGTCATGGTTTAAAGGAATACGGAGTTTGTATCCCTGACGGATATGATATTCATGGTATTGACATTTCTCATTATCAGGGAAAGATTGATTGGAAAAGACTGTTGCAGAATAAAGAGACGGCTACTCCTTTGCATTTCGTTTTTATGAAAGCTACAGAAGGAGGAGATCATAACGACACAACCTTTGAGGCGAACTTCGCCAATGCCCGTAATCATGGATTTATCCGTGGTGCTTATCATTTTTATATTCCTGGTACGGATGCTTTGAAACAGGCGGACTTCTTTATTCGTACGGTGAAACTGGACACGGGTGATTTACCTCCCGTACTTGATGTGGAAGTGACCGGGCGGAAGGAAAAAAAGGAATTGCAGCAAGGCATTAAACGCTGGCTAGACCGGGTGGAATCTCATTATGGAGTGAAACCTATTCTTTATACTTCTTATAAATTTAAAACCCGTTATCTGGATGATTCCATCTTCAATACATACCCTTACTGGATTGCCCATTATTATGTTGACTCTGTAAAGTATCAGGGGAAATGGGACTTTTGGCAACATACTGATGTGGGAAGTGTTCCCGGCATCAAAGAAGACGTAGACCTGAACGTGTTCAATGGCTCGTTAGAGGAACTTAAAAAGCTGACAATTAAGTAACAGGTATTTCTTTTCCCAACAACTTATCTCTTCTCTCATTTGTTATAATCGTATTATTACTAAAAAAGATACGATTATGAACTTTGATATAGCTATTATTGGTGGTGGTCCTGCCGGGTACACAGCTGCCGAACGGGCAGGGGCCAACGGATTAAAAGCCGTTCTTTTTGAGAAAAAGGCAATGGGTGGAGTGTGTCTCAATGAGGGGTGTATTCCTACTAAAACTTTGTTATATTCTGCTAAAATACTGGATAGCATCAAAAGTGCTTCCAAATATGGCGTTTCTGCCGAATCTCCTTCGTTCGATTTATCCAAGATTATGAGCCGCAAAGACAAAACAGTGAAAATGTTGACGGGTGGCGTGAAGATGACTGTGAATTCTTACGGAGTGACGATCGTGGAGAAAGAAGCTTTTATAGAAGGAGAGAAAGAGGGGATGATCCGCATCACCTGTGATGGAGAAACCTATTCCGTGAAATACTTGCTGGTATGTACCGGCTCCGATACAGTGATTCCTTCCATACCGGGATTGTCGGGAGTCAGTTATTGGACTTCCAAGGAGGCGTTGGAGATAAAAGAACTTCCCAAGACGCTGGTTATTATTGGCGGTGGAGTGATCGGGATGGAATTTGCTTCTTTCTTCAACAGCATGGGAGTAAAGGTGCATGTGGTAGAAATGATGCCGGAGATTTTGGGAGTGATGGATAAGGAAACGAGCGGTATGCTTCGCGCCGAATATGCCAAACGGGGAGTCACTTTCTATTTGAATACGAAAGTAGTGGAAGTGAACGCTCATGGAGTAGTGATAGAAAAAGAAGGCAAAGTTTCCACTATTGAAGCGGAGAAAATCTTGCTTAGTGTAGGCCGTAAGGCAAATTTATCCAGAGTGGGGCTGGACAAGCTGAATATAGAATTGCATCGGAATGGGGTCAAAGTAGATGAACATCTGTTGACTTCGCATCCCCGCGTATATGCTTGTGGGGATATTACAGGTTATTCTTTATTGGCACATACCGCTATTCGTGAAGCGGAAGTCGCTATCAATCATATCTTGGGAGTGGAAGACCGGATGAATTACGATTGTGTTCCGGGAGTTGTTTATACCAATCCCGAAGTGGCAGGAGTGGGAAAGACAGAAGAAGAATTGATAAAATCAGGACTTTCTTACCGTGTGTCCAAATTACCGATGGCTTATTCCGGTCGGTTTGTAGCCGAGAATGAACAGGGAAACGGCCTTTGTAAGTTGATTCAGGATGAAGAAGGGAAGATCATCGGTTGCCACATATTGGGAAATCCGGCGTCGGAACTCATTGTGATCGCAGGTATTGCTATTCAGAGAGGCTATACGGTGGAAGAATTTCAGAAGACTGTATTCCCGCATCCTACGGTCGGAGAGATTTATCACGAGATTATGTTTTAACTCTTATTCTGTCTGACCTATGATTCGATGTATCTATAGTCCGTTTACTGATATTTACTTTCACTTGGCTGCAGAAGAATATCTGTTGAAGCAGGGAAATGAAGACATTTTCATGCTTTGGCAGGACACTCCTTCTGTGGTAATAGGGAAGCATCAGCGGTTACGGTCGGAAGTCGATCAGGAATGGGCGGAACGGGAGCAGGTACATATTGCCCGTCGTTTTTCTGGTGGAGGAGCAGTGTACCATGATTTGGGCAATGTCAATCTGACTTTTATAGAAACGACTTCCCGCTTGCCGGAGTTTGTCACGTATTTGCAGCGGACGTTGGATTTCCTGAACTCTATGGGACTGATGGCAACAGGAGGCGAACGATTGGGGATTTATCTGAATGGATTGAAAATATCAGGAAGTGCGCAATGCCTGTACAAGGATCGGGTATTGTATCATTGCACGCTATTGTATGATACGGACCTTACAGCGTTGCATCAAGCATTGAATCCGGAACCGATGGACGATGATGAAACGTTATCGTCTGTATACGCTGTTCCTTCCGTTCGGAGTGAGGTAACCAATATTCGCTGGCATTTGTCGGTGGGGACTGTCACTGATTTCAAAGAAAAGGCTTTTCAGTATTTCAGTAAGTCGCAATCTGTCAGTGCTTTCACTAAGGAGGAGATAGAAGCTGTCAATCAGCTCCGGGAAGAGAAATATATTCAGAAAGAGTGGATATATAGCCGTTGATGCTTGGCTGTGCCGATTGGCATCCGGTTAAAATTTACTTAACTTAAAACTTTCTATTTCAGCCCATTGTTGTAATATATCTAAGGTTGAATAATAAAATTATTGTCTATGTCAAAATTCGAAATAAAAATGCCTAAGTTGGGCGAGAGTATAACCGAAGGGACCATTGTCTCTTGGTCTGTAAAGGTGGGTGACATGATTCAGGAAGACGATGTGCTTTTTGAAGTGAATACTGCTAAAGTAAGTGCGGAAATCCCTTCTCCCGTAGCGGGAAAAGTGGTGGAGATTTTATATAAGGAAGGTGACACGGTTGCTGTAGGAACAGTTGTCGCCATTATTGATTTGGATGGCGAAGAAGCATCCGGTACAGAGCCGGCAAGCGAAGGTACTGCAAATGAAGGAGCCGATGCTGGCCAGGTTGCTGCTGATGTTTCCGGAACATCACAATCAGCAGCAGACATTGCTAAGAATCAATCAGTGAATACTGCATCAACCCCCGTTGATACATCCAAACCCGTTGCTGTTGAGGAAGAACGTTGGTATTCTCCTGTTGTGATTCAGTTGGCGCGGGAGGCTAAGATTCCGAAAGAAGAGTTGGATGCTATACAAGGTACGGGTTATGAAGGGCGGTTGAGTAAGAAAGATATAAAAGACTATATTGAAAAGAAGAAAAGAGGAGATATGGCTGAACAGAAGCCAGCCTCTGCCGTTGCTGCTCCGGCTGCAAACAAACCGTCGGTGGTTGTTGCTCCCGAACTGATAACTCCGAAAACGTCTCCGGTTGCATCTGCCCCTGCTGCACAGTCGGCTGCTACTTCATCCAAATCGCCTGCTCCTGTTGCCATGCCTGGAGTTGAAGTGAAAGAGATGGATCGTGTCCGCCGGATTATTGCCGATCACATGGTTATGTCTAAGAAAGTATCTCCTCATGTAACCAATGTGGTAGAAGTAGACGTCACCAAACTGGTGCGTTGGCGCGAAAAGAATAAAGATGCTTTCTTCCGTCGCGAAGGAGTGAAGTTGACTTATATGCCTGTGATAACCGAGGCCGTAGCGAAAGCATTGGCAGCCTATCCTCAAGTGAATGTGTCAGTAGACGGATATAACATCCTCTTTAAGAAACATATCAATGTAGGTATTGCCGTCTCTCTGAATGATGGAAATCTGATTGTGCCTGTGGTGCATGACGCCGATCGTTTGAATCTGAACGGCCTGGCAGTAGCCATTGACTCTTTAGCCCTGAAAGCAAGGGATAATAAATTAATGCCGGAAGATATTGATGGCGGTACATTTACCATTACCAATTTCGGAACGTTCAAGAGCCTGTTCGGTACACCGATAATTAATCAGCCGCAGGTTGCTATTTTGGGAGTAGGATATATTGAAAAGAAACCTGCTGTGATAGAAACACCGGAAGGCGATACGATTGCCATCCGCCATAAAATGTATCTGTCTTTGTCTTACGACCATCGGGTAGTAGACGGAATGTTGGGAGGTAACTTCCTCCACTTTATAGCCGACTACCTCGAAAACTGGCAAGGCTGATAATTGATTGTTTCACTCATTAAGAACTTCATTCACTATGAAAAAGAAATATGATATAAAAACGACAGATGTAGAAACCCTGAAAAAGTGGTATCATCTGATGACATTGGGACGTGCTTTGGATGAAAAAGCACCGTCATACCTGCTACAATCTTTGGGTTGGTCTTATCATGCTCCTTACGCGGGGCATGATGGTATTCAGCTTGCCATCGGTCAGGTATTCACTTTGGGCGAAGACTTCCTGTTTCCTTACTACCGCGATATGCTGACTGTACTTTCTGCCGGAATGACTCCGGAAGAAATCATCCTGAATGGTATCTCGAAAGCGACAGACCCGGGCAGCGGCGGACGTCACATGTCGAACCATTTCGCCAAACCGGAATGGCACATCGAAAACATTTCTTCTGCAACGGGTACACACGACCTTCATGCGGCAGGTGTGGCACGGGCAATGGTATATTATGGACATAAAGGAGTCGCCATCACTTCTCACGGAGAATCTGCCACTTCCGAAGGCTTTGTATATGAGGCTATCAATGGCGCCAGCCTTGAACGTCTTCCTGTTATTTTTGTGATACAGGACAACGGATATGGCATCTCTGTCCCTAAATCGGAACAGACAGCCAACCGCAAAGTTGCCGAGAACTTCTCCGGTTTCAAGAACCTGAAGATCATCTATTGCAATGGAAAAGATGTGTTCGACTCGATGAATGCCATGACCGAAGCTCACGAATATGCAAGGGAAACCCGTAACCCGGTGATTGTGCAGGCCAACTGTGTTCGTATCGGTTCCCATTCCAACTCGGATAAACATACCCTGTACCGGGATGAGAACGAACTGGAATACGTAAAAGATGCCGATCCGCTAATGAAATTCCGCCGGATGTTGTTGCGTTACAAACGCCTGACGGAGGAAGAATTGCAACAGATCGAAGCTGACGCAAAGAAAGAACTGTCGGCTGCCAACCGAAAAGCGTTGGCTGCTCCCGATCCTGATCCTAAGAGTATCTACGATTTTGTGATGTCCGAACCTTATCAACCCCAGAAGTACAAAGAAGGTACTCATGAAGCAGAGGGCGAAAAGACCTTCCTGGTAAATGCCATTAACGAGACATTGAAAGCCGAATTCCGTTACAATCCCGATACGTTTATCTGGGGACAGGACGTAGCAAACAGAGAGAAAGGCGGTGTGTTTAATGTCACCAAAGGTATGCAACAGGAATTCGGCGAAGCCCGTGTGTTCAGTGCGCCGATTGCCGAAGATTATATTGTAGGCACCGCCAACGGAATGAGCCGCTTTGATCCTAAAATCCATGTCGTGATAGAGGGAGCGGAGTTTGCTGATTACTTCTGGCCTGCCGTAGAACAATATGTAGAATGTACGCATGAGTATTGGCGCAGCAATGGTAAGTTTGCCCCGAATATAACGCTGCGGTTGGCTTCCGGAGGTTATATCGGTGGAGGGTTGTATCACTCTCAAAATATAGAAGGAGCTTTGACTACATTGCCGGGAGCACGAATTGTCTGCCCTTCTTTTGCAGATGATGCAGCCGGATTGTTACGTACTAGTATGCGCTCTAAGGGATTTACTTTGTTTCTTGAACCGAAAGCATTGTATAATTCGGTAGAAGCCGCCACTGTGGTGCCGGAAGACTTTGAAGTACCTTTCGGAAAAGCACGTATCCGCCGTGAGGGTACGGATTTGAGTATTATCACCTATGGAAATACGACCCATTTCTGTCTACATGCCGCCGAACGATTGGAGAAAGAGGGTGGTTGGAAAGTAGAAGTGATCGATATTCGTTCTCTGATTCCGCTGGATAAAGAGGCAATCTTTGAATCGGTCAAGAAGACCAGCAAAGCATTGGTTGTACATGAAGATAAAGTATTCTCCGGTTTCGGTGCGGAGCTTGCAGCAATGATTGGTGAGGAAATGTTCCGTTATCTCGACGGACCGGTGCAGCGTGTCGGTTCTACGTTTACTCCCGTCGGTTTCAATCCGATACTGGAAAAAGAAATTTTGCCGGACGAAGCTAAGATATACGAAGCTGCACGGAAATTATTGGAATATTAAAAGATAGGAATTATGAAAAAGATAGGTTTGTTTTATGCTACCAAAGCCGAAAGAACGAGTTGGGTGGCAGAGAAAATACAGAAAGAGTTTGGTGAAGACAAGATAGAAGTAGTGCCTATCGAGCAGGCCTGGCAGAATGATTTTGCTGCTTATGACTGCTTCATTGTGGGTGCTTCCACCTGGTTTGACGGGGAACTTCCTACTTATTGGGACGAACTGTTGCCGGAACTCCGGACAATGAAATTGAAAGGTAAGAAGGTTGCTATCTTCGGTTTGGGAGATCAGATACGTTATCCGGAAAATTTTGCAGATGGAATTGGTCTGCTGGCAGAAGTCTTTGAAGGCGATGAGGCTACCTTGGTCGGTTTTACTTCTTCCGAAGGTTACACTTTCGAACGTTCTAAGGCTTTACGTGGCGAGCAGTGGTGCGGGTTGGTTGTCGATTTGGATAATCAGTCCGAACAGGCGGAAAAGAAAATCAAAGCATGGTGCCAACAGGTCAAAAAAGAGTTCGCGTAACGACTTTGTTTCTCTTTATAAGATAGTGACGCTATCCAATGCAAATAGTGACGGTATATGCTATGGATAGCATCACTATCCCACGCGTATACCGTCACTATTTTTTTTCTGCATTAATCTGGAGTCTTACGCTTGTTTATAGCGTATATCGACTGCGATTTTTGCTTGCTTTCTTATATCTTTTAATGATAAGGGAGCTTTCTTTTTTAAAGATATTTGTTGGCTCTTATCCTTTATAAATAAATTTCACTTCTGCCCAACGATTCTTCTCTTTATAATGAACGAAAGTCAGTCCGTTCTTCTCCGCTTCTTCGCGGATGGCGGCAATGTCGTCTATATAAAATCCACTCATGTAGAGTTCGGAATTCGTATGCATACAGGCAACATATTGCTTCATATCATTTAGTAATATATTCCGGTTGATGTTGGCGATGATAACGTCGAAAGGTCCTTTTCCTACAAGCGACGAGGCATCTCCTTCTGATACGGCAATATCGTCTACGTGATTCAATTCGATGTTTTCGATGGAGTTTCGTACGCACCATTCATCAATGTCGATGGCCGTACAGGGACGTGCGCCCCGCATACGTGCGAGGATGGCGAGAATCGAAGTTCCGCAGCCCATATCGAGCAGGGATTTATCTTTCAGTTCGCTGTCCAATAATTCTTCAATGATGAGGCTGGTAGTCTCGTGGTGTCCTGTTCCGAAGGCCATTTGAGGATTGATGACGATGTCATATTCCGCTTTGGGGACATCTTGGTGGAAAGTGCTGTGGATCACACATCGGTTTCCGATAATGATGGGTTGGAAGAAATTCTTTTCCCATTCCTCGTTCCAGTCCTTGTCTTCCGCTTCGGTGTATGTATAAGTAATATCCGTATCGGGTAGGGGGAACTCGTTGATGGCAATCTTGATGGCGTTTTCATCACACAATGTCTGTTGGATATATGCGGTCAGTCCGCCTTCACACTCAACAAAACTTTCAAATCCGACTTCACCCAATATGGCAGCCAGTACGTCATTGACGGTTTCGGTACAAGGCTGGGTGCGGAATGTGAATTCAAAATACTTCATAGTTGTTTTTAATGCTGGTGAATAATGTGCAAAGATACAGCAATCCGGGTATAGAAAGTCAAGTTTGCCTGAACTTTATGTCGGTGAGCGTTGTATCTTCTACAAAGATAGTTAGAAATAGGGATTTTCCTATTATCCTTTGGGGAAAATCTCCCCCGGACGAAAAATCTCTTTCTTATCTTTGTAACGTGAATAAGTTTAAGTAATTACATAAACCGAGATGATATGAAAAAGATTGTTTATTTCTTGCTATTTGCCTTGTGCCTTCCGATAGGTATCTTTGCACAAAGCGTTGATGACGACCTTTACTTCGTACCTTCTAAAGACAAACAGGAGAAGAAAGAAACTCCGGTTAAGAAGGAACCGAAGAAACAGGTGACGACTAACATCTATACTTCACCGGGTACTACAGTGGTTGTTCAGGACCGTAAGGGAAGAACACGGGATGTGGATGAATATAACCGCCGTTACGATGCACGTGAAAATGAATTCGTAATGGATAATGATACCTTATATATAAAAGAAAAATCTAATCCGGATTTGGACGGAGAATGGGTGACGGGCGAATTCAATGGTACAACAGACGACTATGAATACGCTGAACGTATCATCCGTTTCCGCAATCCGCGTTTCGCTATCAGTATCAGCAGTCCGTTGTACTGGGATGTAGTTTACGGTCCGAACTCATGGGATTGGAACGTATATACCGATGGTATGTATGCTTACGCATTCCCGACATTCAGTAATCCACTTTGGTGGGATTGGCGTTATGGTTCATACGGCTGGGGCTGGAACTATGGTTGGGGCTGGAGTCGTCCTTATTATGCTTGGGGATATTATCCGGGCTATTGGGGCGGCTGGCATGGCGGCTACTGGGGTGGCTGGTATGGTGGTGGATATTGGGGACATCATCATCATTGGCACGGCGGTCCTAGCTGGGGCTGGGGCGGTGGAGGCCGTTGGACTGGTCCGACTTATACAAACCGTCGTTCGTATGGACAAAGCAGTTACAGAAATTCTTCTACTGTACGTCGATATGGTTCAAGCGCCACTCGTTCTGGTGGTTCTGCTATTCGGTCAACTGGTAGCTCGTCTCGTACCTCCGGATCAGCTTATGGCAGGGGAACAAGCACAACAAGACGCGTGGTAGGTACGCGTTCTTCGGATGAGCGTTATGGCTCAAGTACTCGTACGGGAAATTCATCACGTCGTGGCAGTATTTATTCTCGGCCAAGTAGTACTCGGACTAGTGGAACAGGAACCGGTTCTTCTTATTCCCGTTCTTCTGGAGTGAGAAGTGGCAGTAGTGGAACGAGAACATCTACTTACAATCGCGGTAGTTCTTCCACTCCACGCAGCAACTATTCTAACGGTAATAGTAGCCGTCGTTCATCATCTTATGGAACTTCTCGTTCATCATCTTCCCGCAGTTATTCACCTGCCTCTTCAGGTGGTAGTTCGCGCGGCAGCTATTCTTCCGGTGGGGGAATCGGCAGATCTTCTGGCGGAGGAGGTTCTTCTCGTAGCGGTGGTAGAAGATAAAACGAAGGGTATTAATTAAATGGAATGAAAGGTATGAAAAAAATAGTTATGGTAGCTGTATTGGGACTATTTGTTTCTGCAGCTTCGGGATTAGCACAGACTGTTTATGATGGTGCTAAACTAGCGAGTAAAGATTTAAATGGAACTGCCCGGTTTGTCGGAATGGGAGGTGCTATGGGGGCACTTGGTGGAGATATTTCTACCATAGGGACCAATCCGGCCGGTATTGGGCTCTATCGTAGCAGTGATATAATGACTTCTTTCGGTTTCTCATCTTATGGAAGTGAAAGCAAGTATTTAGGCAGTAAGTGGAATTCGGATAAAAACAGCGCTTCATTTGATAATATCGGATTTGTATTTTCATCAAAGATCGGAAACACTACTCCCTTACGCTATGTGAATTTTGGATTTAACTATCATAAAGCAAAGTCTTTCTATAAGAATATGGAAATGAACGGTGATCTTGGTAATTATTCACAGGCCTTCTTGATGGCTTCTCTGTCTGACGGAATATCAAATTGGGGAAATCCGTTTGATACTAATGATATAGGTTGGCTTTCTGCGGTGGGATATGAGGGATATGTAATCAGTCCGAGCCTTACAACTACGCAGAATGAATTTCCGTATAAAGATAAGGAAGGTAATCAGGTAGTAAATAATGAGGGAAAGCCTCTGTTTTATGATTATGATTATTATAATACAATCGTTCCGGATGGAGTAAGTCCATACGCACGCTTTCATTCGGAAGAACGTGGTGGCATAGATCAATATGATTTTAATATCGCTTTTAATTTCAGTGACCGTTTTTATCTGGGGCTAACAATTGGGGCTTATTCCATTGATTATAATAAGTACACCTCGTATGATGAAGATTATGGTAATGAAACAGGATATAAACTGCAAGGTTGGAATAAAATTACCGGATCAGGTTTTGATTTTAAATTCGGAGCGATTCTTCGTCCTTTCGAGTATTCACCTTTCCGTATAGGTTTGGCTATTCATACACCTGTTTTTTATAGTCTGGATTATAAGACAAGTGTTTTTATGCAATCAGATATTTGGGATCCGGTAGCCAATGAGATTACCTATCGTGATATAGATTCTCGTGATTATTTGCCTGGTAAAGATGATATGGTTCAGCGCTTTCGTTTTCAGACTCCGTGGACTTATAATGTAAGTTTGGGATATACGGTAGGTAATAGTTTAGCTTTAGGAGCGGAATATGAGTATCAAGACTACTCTTCAATAAAATTTAGAGATCCTGATGGATATGCTTCCGCTTTCGAATGGGAGAATAGTACGACACCTATGTTGAAAGGCGTGCATACAGCTCGACTAGGTTTGGAATATAAAGTGGTACCTCAGTTTGCTTTTCGTGCAGGTTATAACTACAGTTCGGCGGCATTTAAGAAAGACGCTTATAAGGACTTGGCAATAAATTCTATTCAAACGGATACGGATTTCGCTAATAGTAAATCACTGAGTAACTATACGTTAGGTATTGGGTATCGGGGTTCTACATTTTATGCTGACCTGGCATATAAATTCTCTACTTATAAGGAAGATTTTTATCCATTCATTAATGGAACTGTGGATGATGAAGGTGTTTCAATAGCTTCACCGGACGCTACGAAAGTAACCAACACCCGTAGCCAAGTCCTTTTTACAGTCGGTATGCGTTTCTAAACCAGATCAGTTTTCAATTTCAATAATAACTTTTGTGTGTAAAGAATCCCTGGAATGCTGAGTGTCTACAGCACTTCCGGGGATTTCTATTAGTCGTCCGGTATGAACGGTTGTCCGTCTAATACTCTATTTTATCCTCCTTGTTCATCCATGCTTTGAAAGCGGAAATAGCTTCCTCGTGCAATAAAATCTCAGAAGGAAGTTTTCTCTCTTCCGGTTTCAGTTCCAGTTCATCATAGATGAAGGAATCATCGAAGCCAATATTTTTTGCGTCGGTTTTATTGTTGCCATAGTACATTTTGTCCAACCGTGCCCAGTAAATGGCACCTAAACACATGGGGCAAGGTTCGCAAGAAGTATATATCTCATAGCCGCTAAGATTGAATGTACCAAGCTTTGCAGCGGCAGCGCGTATGGCGCTTACTTCGGCATGAGCGGTAGGATCGCAGGAAGCGGTGACACGATTTACTCCGGTGGCAACTATCTCTCCCTCTTTAGTGGCAATCACAGCACCGAAAGGACCTCCACCGTTCTCGACATTCTCCTTTGAAAGCTCGATGGCTTTCCGCATCAATTCTTCTTTAGTCATGGTATAAAATAGATTGTTAGTTTAATATGAGGATTATATCTTTCCAAGAATCTTATCCATTACCCAGTTGGTCAGTGTCGCACTTTCACCGTCGCAAGAACAGATAGATTTGCCCAATAAATGGTCTACTACCGCTTGGATAAGAGGTTGCTGTACATGTTCCGGGTTGCCGATACAGATTTCTTCCCTTCCTTTTTCTGTGTGCAGGCCGATAGGTTCGTAAGTGAAGACAGAAAAACAAATCATTCCTTTGTCCCCAATAATCTCTATACGGTCTTCGCGAGCTGAATCATGAGCTACAAAGCACCAGGCACCACTGCCTACAAGGCCGTTATCGAACTGGAAACAAGCGCTCAACGTATCTTCGGCAGGATAAAGCCCGCCGCGATTGCTCTTGTAGCCGTTTGCTTCGAGGATACATCCGAACATATCCTGTAATAAATCAATCTGATGTGGAGCAAGGTCGTAGAAATAACCACCGCCTGCAATGTCAGCCTGTACACGCCAGGGAAGATTTTCACGGTTATAATCCAAGTCACGTGGCGGTTGGGCAAAACGGATCTGTACATTGATTACGTTACCGATAGTTCCGTTTTCTACCAATTCTTTTACTTTCTGGAAGTAGGGAAGATAACGGCGGTAGTATGCAACGAAACAGGGAACTCCCGTTTCTTTGGATATGCGGTTAATGCGCGTACATTCTTCGTATGTGACGGCCATCGGTTTCTCAATATAGGCAGGCTTACCTGCTTTCATCGACATGATGGCGTATGTAGCATGGGATGAGGGAGGAGAAGCGATATAGATAGCATTCACTTCCG
>ERZ773116.2656-NODE-2656-length-13978-cov-2.948933_pt1 | contig 13978 bp, 11 predicted proteins | sample MGYA00580563_ERZ773116 | MGnify/ENA primary metagenome ERZ773116 (study PRJEB29015, sample SAMEA2737864) | human gut metagenome | biome: human gut; feature: human-associated habitat; material: faeces | place: China | collected 2012 ... | reverse complement strand
CACCTATAATCGAATACCGATATAAAGATTACCATTAGCGTAAAACCAGCTCCGGTTTAAAGTCCAGATAATCTCCTGACACCAGCTTGTACTCTATTCCATCCACATAGCCTTTAAAGCTGTCATCATATCGCTTCTCTCCATGACAGTGAGAATAGATCACCTTCTCGGCGCCAAATTCCTGTGCCATCAGGGTAAACGGACTCTCCATCTCTCCAATACTTGTAGGTGGATAATGAAGAAACATGATAAACTTCTCATATCCTGCTGCCTTCGCCCCTTCAAAAGAGCAGCGCAGCCGCCCCAGCTCCCGCTCCCGGATCTTCAAGAAATGCTCATAGCTGTCTTTTCCTTCATAACAGTAGCCTTTGGTTCCCACCAGTGCATAATCCTCATATGTATAAAAATTATTCTGCAAAAATTCCAGCTTTCCTCTGAACATCTCATTCAGATTTTCTGTTTTCTTCGCATCCCAGAACATATCGTGATTTCCCCGAAGCAGAATCTTCCTGCCCGGCAGAGCCATAATAAAATCCAGATCCGCCTGACACTCTGCAAGATCTCTCCCCCAGGAATGATCTCCTGTTATCACTACTGTATCATTCTCTGTTACTCTCTTCTTCCAGTACTTCTCAATCTTAACTACATGATTCTTCCATCTTTTATCAAATACATCCATAGGTTTATTGACTGTAAACGAAAGATGAAAATCACCGATTGCGTATAGGCTCATTGTACACTCTCCTGTCTGTTCTGCTCGTTAATTATCTTCCAATCTCGATGCTCATGGCATGCCAGGCTTCTCCGCCCCAGGTGGAGTTTGCCTGACCCAGATCTGTAAAGCCGAATTTCTCATACATCTTCACTTTTTCATCCAGACAGGTGAGGAAAAGTTTCTTTCGTCCTTTTTGAGCTTCCCTCTGGCAGTATCTGGATACCAGTTCACGGCCCAGGCCCTGCATACGATATTCCGGACGGACGTCCAGACCCAGAAGCATGATATTTTTGCCTTCAGGATTACTCAGGGAAATATCTGTGAAGAATTCGTCTCTGAAAGCCTCCTCATCTGTAGGAACTCCATTAAGAAATGCAGCCAGCTTTCCGGTTTCCTTATCCGCAGCTACCAGAAATGTCTCTGCTGTTGCTTTTATTCTCTCTGTCAGACTTTTCGGGGAACATGCCTCATTTGGCGGGAAACAGATCTGCTCGATCTCTATCGCCTGCTGTGTCTCCTCCGGTCTGATACATCTGAATTCAAATCTATCCATATTGTTTGTACTCATTTTATTATCCTTCTCCTGCTATCTTGTTATTTCCTGTATATTCGAGATCTGTAAGTTTCCCATATAGTTGTTTTATCTACATCGGGCAGCTTCTCTTTGATTTCTCATCCATATCTTCCCGTACGTAGTGTGCATTAAACTCCATGTTAATGTCGCGGATTTCCTTTGTACCATCAATATATTCCTGATACATCTCTGTCAGTCCCGCCATACAGCCATCACAGCTTGCAGAAATATTCCCAAAAGATTCCTCCACAATCTGTTTTCTTTCTTCTCTGGTTGTGTCCTTTATCAAAATACTCTTAATCTCCATAACCTTCACCCCGACTTTCTTTGGTATTCTTTTGATATTTCTTTCCTTATATCTTTTATTTGATTGTAACATCTGAAAGCATTTTTGTGAAGCTAAGAAACAGGCATAAAAAACGGTCTGATTACATCCTCTTAAAATATGTCAGTTTAAAGTGTTAAAGTACTGGAATTTTAGATAACACCATGTTATACTTGTAAAGGAAAATGTGCAGGCAGTCCGGTCAGGTATAAAATATTCCTGAGTTCCGGCATTATCAAAGACCTGCATGTACTTATATGGAGGAAACAGATCATGTCTATGAAAATCAATCACGAGCTCCCTTTACCGGAGGTTCTGAAATCTCAGTACCCTCTCAGCCAGGAACTCAAAGAAGTAAAAAAACAACGCGATGAAGAAATACGCCGTATCTTCACCGGTGAATCAGATAAATTTATCGTCCTTGTAGGACCTTGTTCCGCTGATAACGAAGATACAGTCTGCGAATATGTACGCAAACTGAAAACAGTGGCAGATAAAGTCTCTGACAAACTGATGATCATCCCGCGAGTTTATACAAATAAGCCCCGTACCACAGGTGACGGTTACAAAGGAATGCTTCATCAGCCAGACCCTGATAAGGCTCCTGACCTTCTTGCCGGAATTATTGCTATCCGCAAGATGCACATGAGAGTTATGCAGGAGACAGGACTCTCTTCTGCAGATGAGATGCTTTATCCTGAAAACCGCAGCTATCTGGATGATATTCTCTCCTATGAAGCTGTAGGTGCACGTTCTGTGGAGAACCAGCAGCATCGTCTCACTGCCAGTGGCATGGATATTCCTGTCGGTATGAAGAATCCTACCAGCGGTGATCTCTCTGTTATGCTGAATTCTGTCACTGCTGCACAGCATCCTCACCACTTCATCTACAGAGGAAATGATGTGGAAACTTCAGGAAATGATCTGGCACACACAATTCTCAGAGGTGGTGTAAACCAGTACGGACAGACTATTCCTAACTACCACTATGAAGATCTGATTCTCCTTCATGAGCTTTACGCCAAACGGGATCTGGCAAATCCGGCCTGCATCGTGGATGCCAACCACTCCAACTCCGGCAAACGCTTCGCAGAACAGATCCGTATCAGTAAGGATATTATGCACAGCTGCAAGGTGTCGAAGGACATCCATAACCTTGTAAAGGGACTGATGATTGAAAGCTACATTGAGGACGGCGCGCAGAAAATAGGCGAGCATATTTACGGCAAATCCATAACCGACCCCTGCCTCGGGTGGGAAAAATCCGAAAAGCTTATTTATATGATAGCGGATAAGCTGCACTGATTTTTTAATTCCGCATTCCGAATTCCGAATTCTGCATTATATTACGGCTTGCACTTCCCGCAGGGAGCATACCCCTCGCTCACCGCTTCCTCGCGGCTTTTAAAGGAAACGCGGTTTTCATCCTTCAGCTTTTTGGCATACAAGCAGTCCGGCGTGTGGAACTTTTTGGAATTTGAATTTCCTATGTACGCCGTAGGAGCGGTTTCGTTGGGCTTGGGCTTTGCGGGCACAGTGCTGTCGGCGGGTATTTCATCGGGCATAGAGCCGCTGCCGCCCGGGCGGTAGCCGTTTACGGTATCGTCACTTGGGTAATTTACGGTTATCTGTGCGTGTGATTCGGCATTGTCGGCAACGGATCCGTTGCACCCGCAAAGAATAACGGGTATAATAAGCAGTGCAAGTAACTTTCTTTTCATAAACAAAATTTCCCCTTATTTTTTGGTACGGAGGCTTTTAATGGACGACCGTGACGATATTTCAAGACTTTCGCGGCTGAAAAAACGCGCTAATCGGCTGCCGCTGCTGCCGGGCGTTTATATAATGAAAAATAAGAACGATGAAATCATATACATCGGCAAGGCAAAGGCGCTTAAAAACCGCGTTACGCAGTATTTCGGCGGCGGCTCGGGGCACACCGCAAAGGTGCGCAAAATGGTCTCCAATGTCGATCACTTTGAGTATATTGTGTGCGACAGCGAGTTTGAGGCGCTTATTCTCGAAAACTCGCTTATAAAGCAGAATCAGCCGAAATACAACATACTTTTAAAGGACGATAAGGGCTACTCCTATGTTAAAATAACAAACGATAAATGGAAAAAGATAACCTTTTCGCGCTCTGCGGATAAAAAAGGCGAGTATATAGGACCCTATTCATCGCTTTATGTGGTAAAGGAAACGGTGGACGAGGCGCGAAAGATTTTCAAACTGCCCGATTGCGGCAGGAGCTTTGATAAACCCTCAAAGCCCTGCCTTAATTACCACATCGGCATATGCGACGCGCCCTGCCGCGGAAAAATGAGCCTTGGCAGTTACCTTGAAAATGTAAACGCCGCGGTGGATTTTATAAAGCACGGCGGAGCGGACAGTGAAACCGAGGCGGAATTAAACAAAAAAATGCTTGCCGCCGCCGAAAGGCTGGATTTTGAAACGGCTGCAAAGCTGCGCGACCGAATAAATGCAATGAAACGGATAAGGGAAAAGCAAAAGGTGGTTCGCGCGACCTATAAAAGTGAGGATGTTATCGCGTCCGCCCTGCTCGGCGAGACTGCGGCGGTAAGCGTTTTCATTTTCAGAAACTACCGCCTTTGCGATAAGCAGGTGTTTTTATTCGACGGAATATCCGACAGGGAAAGCCTTTATGAGGAATTTTTGCAGCGTTACTATCTTGAAAAGGAAGATATACCCTCGCGCGTGTTAATAGATTCTTCGGCGGACTTTTCCGCTCCCGAGCGCTGGCTTGCCGAAAAATCGGGACATAGTGTGAGCTTTATAAACCCGAAGCTCGGCGAGCAAAAGGCGCTGCTTGATATGTGCCTTAATAACGCGGCTGAAACGCTCTCGCAAAAAGCGGAAAGAACGGGGCGCGAAATGTCGGTATTAGATGAACTGGCGCGTCTTTTGGGGCTGCCCTCTGCGCCGCGGTATATTGAAGCTTACGATATTTCAAACACGGCGGGCAGCGAAAATGTTGCCGGAATGATAGTATATAAGGACGGAAGACCCTTTAGGCCCGCATATAAACGCTTTAAAATAAAAAGCTTTTTGGGTCAGGATGATTTTCGCTCTATGGCGGAGGTGCTTGACCGCCGATTTACCGAGTACGAAAAGGGCGAGGACGAGGGCTTTACGGTATTGCCCGATTTAATATTGCTTGACGGCGGTTCAGGACAAATGTCCGCCGTGCGCCCTGTGCTTGAAAAGCACGGAATAACCGTTCCGCTTTTCGGTATGGTAAAGGACTCAAAGCACCGCACCCGCGCCATAGCCGCCGAGGGCGGGGATATAAGCATTAAATCAAACCGTGCGGCGTTTACCTTTATTACAGGCATACAGGATGAGGTTCACCGCTTTGCGATAGGCTACCATAAGCAAAGGAGAAGTAAAAGTATGCTGTCAAGTGAGCTTACCGAAATTGATGGAATAGGCAAAGCCCGCGCCGCGGCACTGCTTAAGCACTTTAAAACGGTTAAGGCGATAAAATCGGCTGCGGTTGATGAATTGGCGGCAGCGCCCGGAATGACCAAAGCGGCGGCGGACGCCGTGTATAAACATTTTCATGAGGAATTATAAATGGGAAAAACACTTGAAAAGCATACCGAAATTGAGCGGAGCATAATCAAAAAATTCCGCAAGACGATATGGAATAATTTTATAGGTGCGGTAAAGGAATACGAGCTTATTGCCCCCGGCGATAAAATAGCCGTTTGTATTTCGGGCGGAAAGGATTCAATGCTGCTTGCAAAATGTATACAGCAGTTACAGCGCCATAGCGAAATACCCTTTGAAGCAGAGTATATTGTAATGGACCCCGGCTACAACGCCGAAAACCGAGCGCTTATAGAGCACAACGCGAAATTGATGGATATACCGATATATATTTTTGAAAGCGATATTTTCTCTGTCACCGAGCGTGCGGGCGGCTCGCCCTGCTACCTTTGCGCCAGAATGAGGCGCGGCTGCCTTTACAGTAAGGCAAAGGAGCTCGGCTGCAACAAAATAGCGCTCGGTCACCATTTCAACGATGTTATTGAAACGGTGCTTATGAGTATGATGTATTCATCCGAAATAAAAACCATGCCGCCGAAATTGCACAGCACCAATTTTGATGGTATGGAGCTTATACGCCCGCTTTATAAGGTAAAGGAAAAGGACATTATCGCTTTTTCAAATTACAACGGACTTAAATTTCTGCAATGCGCCTGCAGGTTTACCGAAAACAGCGCCCACAACGAGGGGCTTTCAAAGCGCAAGGAAATAAAGGCGCTTATAGAGGATATTAAAAAGGCAAACCCGAATGTGGATGATAACATTTTCCGCAGTATACATAACGTAAATATGGCTACCATACCCGGCTGGCGCGACCGCGATTCCGGCACATTACACAGCTTTACCGAAAACTATTAAACCGACAATTTAGTCTCGCGGGCGTAGAAGAATATATACTGCTGCGCAATACCCGCGTAGGGCTTGGCTTCATCGGGCAGCTCGCCCCCGAAAAGCGTCTGCATTGCGCGCTTTATCCAAACATCCTTGGGGAATGCGTCAATATGGCAGAGCGAGAAAAGCAACGCGCAATCGGCAACCTTAGGCCCTACACCCTTTATTTTCATAAGCTCGTCACGGGCTTCGTCGGTCGGTACTGTTTTAAGCTTTTCAAGGTCAATTTCACCCGACGATATTTTCTGCGCCGCGTCAAGTATATATTTCGCTCTGAAACCGCTGCGCAGCACCTCTAAATCCTCAAGCGAACACGCCGCTATTCTTTCGGCGGTGGGGAAAGCGCGGTACCCACCCTTATCCTCGCCGAAATTATCGCACAGGCGGCTTATAATGCCCTTAATGCGCTTTATGTTGTTGTTTTGGGATATTATAAAGGAGCAAAGCGTCTCCCACGGCTCTTGGTTTAAAATTCTTATGCCGAAGGAATACTCCGCCGCGCTTTTCAGTATCTCGTTTTTACTTAAATTTTTATTTACCGCGCCGTAATCTCTGTCAAGGTCAAAATACTTTCGCCATATGCTTTCAAAGTCGTGTTCGGTCGTGTTAAAAAGCACCAGTGTGCCGTCTGCCTCTTTGCAAAGCTCTAAGTATTTCCCGTAGGCTGTGCCGTGCCATACACCGTTTCCCTTTTCCTCCCAGCGGAAAGCCTGGCCGCAGTCAAGCGTGTGCGGCAGGTCAATACCGTCCGGCACGGTTATGTAAGCATTGTTATTTTCATACTTTACAGTAAACATATAATCACCGAAATAGATTATACTCTTTTTCGACAATAATATCAATAAAAAAACAGGAGAAAAAATTATGAGAGACGATATTTGCACCATACCGGTAAGCGAGGTTTTCGAGCATAACGACGGCTGCCCCATATGCCGTATGCGCGATACCATTGAGGAACGAATGACCGATTATATTTTAGGCGACGCCATGATGGAGCCCGATGTAAGAATTGAGACAAATAAAACCGGCTTTTGTGAGCACCACTATAACAATATGATGTCGCGCAGGGGGCGGCTGCAATTAGCGCTTATGCTGCAAACCCACATTAACGAGATAAACGGCGAAATTTTCAAGAAAAAGCTTTTCAATACCGACAGTAAAAAAACAGGGAACGCCAAAAACATAACCGATTCCTGTTTTATCTGTTCAAAAATAGAGTGGGGGCTTTCCCGAATGATCGAGACGGTTTACCGCTGTTACGAGACCCAAAAGGATTTTCGCGATATGTTCAATTCGCAAAGTATGTTTTGCCTTCCGCATTATGAGCGGCTGCTCGGCGGCGCTTCAAAGCGCAATATGAAATCATATTATCCGGAATTTTCCGAAAACCTTAACCGTATAACCGGCGAATACTCAAAATCGCTTTATGACGATTTGTCAAAATACTGCACAATGTATGATTACCGCAGCCGCGACGGTGAGACCGATTGGGGAAACAGCCGTGACGCGGTGGAACGCACGGTCGCATTCTTAAACGGAAGAATATATGATGTGTACTGATTTAGAATAACCCGCGGTTTTTTTTAATTATTCAAATCAGAAGATTTGAGGAAAGCATCGTATGAGTTTCGGCTGTTTTTAAAAAATTATTGAATAAAACAGGCATTATTTGTGATTCCGACAATGCTTAATGTCAGAGGCTGCCGCTTGTGATTTTTCACTTGCGACAGCCTCTTTTTGTCATACGGTATGACACAGAAGTTATTAAAACTGCAGAAACAATCAAAATACGATTATTCACAGAAATGCGGGAATAAGTTTATTTGATCTATTCGTGCATTTCCGTTTATATCTCCTTTGGTGCATTCAACTCTCAGCCGCTGCGCGGATATAGGCGTTTCAAAACGGAATATGTTTTTGCGCTCCGTATTATCTGCCATGGAAGCTACGGTCACCCAGGTGCCGCCCCGCTCAATTTGAACGGCATAATCCCGCAGTGCGCAGGCCAGTGATGTTGTATATAGATCAATTTGGCAAAATGTCTTCTCTCTTTGCAGGTCGATTATTAAATAGACAGGGTTATCCGGGCTGCAAAGCTGAGCAGAACACCATCCCGTATAATTATCGGTTGCGCCGTTGACTGCGCGCCACGGATAGCAGCGTTTATCGTATCCTTCATAATAATCCGAACTGGTTACCCGTGCGCCTATTGATAACGACGGCATACCGAATTCCGTAATTTCAAATAATGCAGAGCCGAAAACCTCCGGATAGTTTTCGGAATAGGCCGTTACCTTAACACAACCGTCCGAAATAGCGGTTACAGAACCGGTTGTTTCCATAAATGCCTTGTTAGTTGCGGAGCCGTCAGGCTCGGTGATCTCCCAATGTACCTGCTGGTCGTAGCAGTCAGGCGGATCAAAATGAGCCATTACCTGAAGCTTAGGCTGCTTTTTCGAGAGTTGACGTAGTCCGCGTTCTCCGGTTACGGTAATTTTTAAAGGAATCGGAGTAGGCTCTGTTTTATCCTGACGAACCATAATAACCGTTTTTCGGGCGATATTACCGTTTAAATCCTCGGCATATACGGTTGTCACGCCATTGATACCCATAGGCTTAACCAAGCCGTTGTCGATTGTAACAATTTCGGGGAATGACCACCATTTTGCTGCCGGGAAATTCGTATATAATTGAAGCGTTTCCCGTGAGCTTTTTATCGTAGTGGCATTATCGGCGCTTGTTATAATCAAGGGTCTGTTTTCATGCTGTTTGAAATTATCGGTAAGAAGAAAAATCCAATCACGCTTATCCGGCTTTTGCGGAATTACAAATACACCGTCAGACGGCTCGCATGTACCGACAGAATTATAAACACCGCTATCAATATCATACCACAGGCCTTGATATTGCGTATTCTTTAAATGGCGCAATTCTCCCGATGAGAGCGTTTCGTCAAATAGAAAAACCACATATGTATCATTTGCGATTGAAGCAAGAGCTTTTCTTTCGTTTGTTTTAAAACTACTCCATTCCGGATCGTCAAAATGCGGCTCCAATTTCCACCATTCCAAAGCCTCAAAAAAATGTCGGCAATGAATCAGTTTTTTCCCGGCATCAAATTGCAGTGCATCAAACCAGCGTCTGTAATCACCGTAATGCATCCAATCATCCGGTGAGTAATCGTCATTCCAAACACCCTGCGCTCCGTATCCGTAGCCGCACATACCATTTAAATATGCCTTATACCCGGCACCCAAAGCCTGTGCTTTATCAGCCCATAGCTCCTCATAACCGGTTTCGTAGCATACAATCGGTTTCGCAATTTGATAAAAGCCTTTCAAATACGAAGTATTGTTCAAGGTATATTCCTGCGGCTGAAGACCGAACCATGAATGGTACGGCTTGTCGTTCCAAGCAGAGTTTTCTGAAGTCAGCAGGCAGTTGTTAGCTCCGTGTGCGGTAAGGGGATGACGGTAGGCGTCAAATTCGGCAATAGCTTCGGCTACGGTATACCACCGTTCCGGATATACCGTTCCGTAGCAGTGCGGATCAATTTCCTGGGCAACAGTCCATAAAACCGGATAGCTGCCGTAACGAGCTACCCAAAAGCGAGCTAAAAGGCGAAGATATTCCGGTGTATATGCCGGATTGCTTATTTCATCGGTAAAAAATAATTGAGAATTAGCGTGCACCAAACCGCATTCGGCAATGTAAGCAAATTTTTCGTCGAGCTTTTGAAAGCCGAGTATATCATTTTCGTCCAAGCCGTCGGTCAAGTCGTATATTTGAGGAATATTCGGTATTCCCAAAGGCTCTGATTGATAAACGGTAAAGCCCTGCGATACCCGGTGATTAATGGTATAACAAAACTGACTGTCAATTCCTTCCACATTAGATTCGTCCCATTTTTCATGGCATAAAAACCAATGCGTATCGCCTAAATAAAAAAACGGTGTTCCGTCATGATACGAAAAGTAACGGGTATTCGGCCGAACTGTCAGAAATCCTCTTTTATATATTTCGCAATCACCTTTATAGGGAATGCAGCAAAGCTTGCCGCGGCGCAAATGCAGTCCCGTATTCTGTGTATCGGAGCAGAAGGTGGTATATTCCCAGCTTCCTTCCTCGGTCAATGCCGCCCTTACCGCAAATTCACATTTTCCGTTCCAAAAAGCCGGTCGTTCTATAATGGTCCCGCGCTCCGATTTGAAGGTTACGGAAAGAGAAACATCAAACAACGGATCGGCATACGGATAATCGGAAACAAACCTTAATTCCGCTGTTTTCCACTTTTCAACCATCATAATTTTTTCATCCTTTCCTTATCAAAGAAAATGCGTATTGTAAAATGTATCACTTCACAATACGCATTTTGTAATAATTACGCTATGAAACAGCTATTTTTAAGCACCTTTAATTTCAGGCAGCTCCGCTTCTCCGGTAACATAAGGATAACTTCCGTTTTCATAAGAAGCGGCAATGATTTTTGCGTTTTTCATGTTGGGCCTTACTCTGTCGTTAATCAGTAAAACCCAATCCTCGGTATTTGAAGGCGGAGCAGGCGTTTTCCACTCTCCGTCGGAATTCGGTTTGAATTTGGCGGCAGCGGTCGTCGTTTTTCCGTCTCTTGGATTTACCCATTTCGCATCATATGTATGTTTTGGATTTAAACGCGAAATTGTTCCGATGAAATCATACGAAATCGGTTTTTCCTGTATCGGATAATAAATCATTATGCTGGTACGGTCTGAATTGGACTTGAGCAACGGGTCACTTGCGGTTCCGGGTTGCTTATACCAGGATATGATTGAATTATAGGGCTTTAATTCCCACCACGGAACAGATGTGAAGATCTGTTTTAAATATTTCATCTGAGCGCCGTTTTCACCGTCAATGGCCTTATACCACGGAACCGGCTTGGCACCCCATAGCTGGAAGGTGTCGTTTTCATCCCATATTGCGTTCCAAATTCCTTCGGCACCGTAGCTGTACCCGAAGCTGCCGCACATAATAGAGGTATATGCCATTTTTCTGGTAAGGTTCTTCGGAACCTTGGCTATGCCTTCATAGCAAGCCTCTCCCTCCAAGAAGGGAAGAGTTGCGGTACGGTTGTACTTGTTTTTCCAGCTGTTTAAAATATCGAATGTCAGGCTTTTGACATGACCGGTCTGAAGCATAACAAAATCGAACCAGTCTTCTCCGCGGTATTCATCGCTTTTGTATCCGAAATCAGTTGTTTCCACACCGGAGTGCAGCGTGGTAGGATGCTGATACGGATCAATTTTATCAATGTAACGCGCAACTTCTGCCAAATACGGAGAATTCATACGAGCCTCTCCGCAGGTGTTCCATATAATCGGATATGCAGAATAACGCGCAACAATGTAGCGAGCTATTGCTTTATATGCCGACACCGTATAATCGCTGTACGCATACGGACCCCAGTCAAGACCTAATGCAGAGACTAAGCCGTTTTTGGCAACATATTGAATTCTTTCGTCACAGTTAGAGAAAAACTTGGTATTGGGAGATTCCCATTTTTTATTGTCTGTCCAAACTCTGCCGCCTTCGTTCCATGTTGCGGGCTCTCCGTTGATATATCCGTTGTCGCCTGATTCCGACAGGAAGAAATTCATTTGATACACAGTATATCCCTGCTTGGCGCGGACATCAACCATGCCCTTGAACATAGAGGGGAATCTCTTATCGTTGGAATCATATAGATGTTCGCGATGACTCAGTCCCATCCAATGTGTATCGGCAAGCCAGAAAAACGGAGTGCCGTCACGATGAGTCATACTGCGCTTATCATTGCTTACACGCAAAAAGCCGTGTTTGTAAATATCTAAATTTCCGGTGTATTTTGTGCAGTAAAGCTCACCGCTGATTTTATGCAGACCGGCATCGGCAGTATCTGCAGCCGAAACGGTATATGTCCATTTGCCGACAACAGGAGGCGCAAATCTGATTACCCACTTCTGCCCGCCGTCCCAAAAGCCGGGAACGGTCATTTTTTGTCCCTGCGGGCCGGTGAACTGACAATTTATTGCCTGCTCGGTATAAGGGTTGCCATATGTTTTTTTTGCGTTCAGTACAATGTCGGTCGCAGTCCATTTTTGTGTGGATTTTGCGCCGTTAGGCACAACAATGTTTACATAGTCGATTGGTGTATAATTTATTTGAACGTTTTTATCGGTACTGCCGCCTGTGCTTGAAGAACCGTTCGGTACGCTCGTTGTATTCTCGGAACTCGGTTTGGATTCCTCCTGAGGTTGTGACGAATCACCGGAAGAATCGGAAGAACTGTTGTTCTCCGACGAAACTGAATTGCTGCTTGACCCCGAAGAAGTATTACCGCCTTTGTTTTTGTCGTGAGAACATCCCGTTGCCAAGCACGAAAAGCAAAGCAACAAGGCTATAACGCAACAAAGTGATTTTTGTTTCATCAAAAACTCCTATCTCCGCCCATTTACCGATTATAAAGTAACTGTGGCGATTTTATTTATGCTTGTTAATAAACAACAGGGAATTCAGACATTTTTCGCAAAAGTTACCGTAGTTAAATTTAACACTTTTTAAGACGGCAGTCAATAAATAATTGTTCAAATGGCAATTATTCGCAATTTTGAGCAATTTTTCGACTGGATAATTTAAGGAAGATAAGATATGATTAAAATAAGGAATTTCAGAACGTTTTACAGCAAAAGACAATTGTAACCAATTAAGTAAGCTCTAACACACTGGAGGTGGGTAATTTGAAAAAAATATACAATGTTTTTTTCAAACAGCTAAAAAACAAAAAAATCGTTGCGATGGTTGTCGCTTTTACTTTTCTTATACCTAATCTTACTATTCTTTTTCATGCCGAAAGCCCTAACCTGGCGGACATCAGCGTTAATACCAAGCTGACTGCGTCTGCTTCGGTCAATAACGGTGATGCTCCCGGAGCATTCCAGTATAACGGCACATGGCAGAATACCAACGAAGCTCCGATCGGAGGCGGAAGCCGGCAATGGCTTGCCCTTAATTTCGGAGAGACGGTAACATTCAACAGTGTAAAGTTCCAGCAATACGGAAGGCGTCTTAAGCAGTTCAGCATACAGACCTCCGAAGACGGCGAAAGCTGGACTACGGTATTTCAAGGCTTGGATACATCCGTACCAGCCAAAGATGAAACATGGAATGAATATACCTCTGTACGCTTGGACAATCCTGTTACATCACAGTATTTCCGTTTATTGATGGAAGAGGTTTTTGTCAATGAGCCTAAGGTGATTATCGGTCAGATTTTCATTTATAACGATGCCGCCTTTGCAGCTACACCCGAGGTGGAAAACATTACAAATAGGCCCACGGAATTGGCGCACGGCTTGAATATCGGCGCCTACTCCGCGTCATCCGACAACGGCGGCGATCAGACCGCCGACAAAGCCTTTGACGAGCATGACTGGACTCCGTGGCAGGCAGCCGGCGGAGCACAGATAAACGCTCCCCAATGGCTAATGGCTGATTTCGGTTCATCAAAAACAGTATCCCGCGTAGATCTTTCACAGTATAACAACCGTGCCAAGCTCTTTAAATTACAGGTATCCGACGATAAGGCGACCTGGAAGGACGCATTTTACGGCAAGGTAGAAGGAGCCGCAGACAACGGCAACACGGTTAATTATACCGTTGTATTCCCGGAAGCAACGGGACGGTACTTCCGCATTTTATTTGAAGAAACCGCCGGCGACGCGAGCGGAGCGCAGACACAGCCCGCCGTATTTGATATGAGTATATACGACAAGCCCGGCAGCGCAGTGACCTCGTCTGAAATTGAATGCATTGCCCAAAAGCCCACGGAACTGGCGCACGGCTTGAATATCGGCGCCTACTCCGCGTCATCCGACAACGGCGGCGA
>ERZ773116.2652-NODE-2652-length-13994-cov-5.246646_pt1 | contig 13994 bp, 16 predicted proteins | sample MGYA00580563_ERZ773116 | MGnify/ENA primary metagenome ERZ773116 (study PRJEB29015, sample SAMEA2737864) | human gut metagenome | biome: human gut; feature: human-associated habitat; material: faeces | place: China | collected 2012 ... | reverse complement strand
ATTATATCAGACTACACACTGGTCCTCAAGGAGGATTTTGGTGTTTTTTGTTGAGTAAGCGTAAAATAATTCGACGGATTGCATAGTTGATTTGTAAACCTCATAATGAATAACAGAAAGTGCTGGTGTTTTACTACATTTTGCTTTGCTAGATGCCAGCATTTTATGTCTTAAGGGATAATGAGAAAGTTTTTTTGTTTAAGAAGTATTTTTGCATAAAGTTGTTGCTATAATAAAAGGAAAGAAGTAAAGTGAAAATTAAGAGAATATTAAGGGAATATGATAAGAATATATTTGAAAATAATATTGGGACTAATATGGTTTGCGGTGATTTTGTTTTTTTATCATATTTATAAATATGATTTGCTTTTGATTATTTTGTTTGGAATAATATTGCGAATGTATCAGCTATTAGTGTCTTTTTTTAAAAAAATTTTTCTATGAAATAAGTATACAAAGGAGACAGAGCGAATGATTCAATTTCAAATAAATAGTAGATTAATTAGAAAAAGTAAGAAAAATATAAAAGTGTTGGGAACAGCTTTAGTTATAATATTATCTATAATTAGTTTTACTTTTGTGGCATTTTATGAAGATACCGGGATTGTAGGGAATGTGATCGGTATAATCACAATGATTATTGATTTTTTAGGTATAATATGTATAGGATATGAGTTAGAAATGTCTCAACGAATACAGGAGGCGCAATTTATCTTTGAATTAAATCATGCATTTGTAGAAAATGATTGTTATGCAAAAGTGTATGACAAGCTTGAGATGGCGGATAGGAAAAAAAAGAAAGTTAAATTAAAGACAATAGAGATATCAAATTACCTTACATTTTTTGAAACAATGTATTTATTATTACAGGAAAAAGTGATAGAAATAGAGGTACTGGATGATCTATTTGCTTATCGTTTTTTTATTGCTGTACATAATGAGATAATACAAAAAGAGAAACTTATAAAAACACCGTATAATTTTAGAAATATATTTTTATTAGAAAAAGAATGGATGGAATATAGAAAAAGAAAAGGATTGGGAATTTATAAGACAGAAAATTGTTTGCGAAATGCTTGTTTAAAGGCTGATAAAATGAGTGATTATGAGAAAATATGTGAGGAATGCGGGCGATGAATTTACAATATAATGCATTGAAGTTATATAAATGTACGGAAGCTGATGTGGGTTTGATAATGGAACTTCAACAGGAAATTATTGACGGATTGTTGGACAAACAGATTTTAAGAAAAAATACAAAAGAAATGTTTTTACAGTGTACGCAATTCCCAAATTTAACAGTTGTAGTAAAGCATAAACAGGAAGTGGTTGCATTAGCGGTCTTTGTTGATGCAAATGGAACAGAAGAGGATTTGAGTAAAGATTTAGTTTTATATAAGCCACAAAAAGCTGGAAATATTAAATTAGTTATGGTACGAGAAAAATATCGGGGAAATCAGTTACAGAAAATTTTAATGCTTTTTTTGGAACGCTATGCAGTAGAAAAAGGGTATACGTGTTTATGTGCAACTGTATCGTATAAAAATAAATACAGTTTAAATAATATAGTGCAGTTGAGGTATGAATATGATCATTCTGCAAAAAAATATGGCGGATTACAAAGAAATATATTTGTAAAAAGTGTTGAAAAAGAAAAAAAAGAAAGAAGAAAAAAAATTTTAGATTATATGGAAGAAATGTTTGAAACAAAAAATATACAGAATATAATAAAAAATGATATCGAAAAGAATAAATATTTTTTGAAAATCGGATATGAGATTGCTGGAAGTGGTGATATTGTTGAATACTACCATAAAAAAAAGAAAATGAGCAAATATGGAATATTGTTAGATGGGTATGTTTGGTTTGAGGATGCTAGGCAGTATTTATTTGAAACAAAAATAGAGGAATGGGAGTTGAAAGAAGTAATTTGTGATTTAAAAAATTTATAACAGGGAGAGTCTTACTAAAGCTGTAAATGGTCAAAATCTTAGTTCCACTATACATGAAGATGCAGTTATCATGAAAAAACTGCAAATATAGTAAAAAATTCTTACACAGAGCATACGGCTATGCTACAATTGTAAACGCTATTAATATTTGATGATTACAGAATCATATGGCGATTTTTGTTGCAGACAGTGAAAAATTGCAACAAAAGGAGAAATATGGGAGAGAAAAAAGAGAATCGATAGCTATTGTTTTGTTTGCGATTATTGCAATTATCGTATCTATAGTTGCGATTCTTGAGTTGTATGTAGTTATGAAGTCTATTTGGATTAAATTATTGGTGATTTCTTTTGTAACTATACCCTTAGCAGTTGTATATAATGACTATAAGTGTGAACTTCCTGATATTTTAACTCTCGTTTTCTTAAAATGCTTATTTTAAGCCATTTACAGCAGATTTGGCAGTAATTTTATGAGAGTTAATTTTATGGGAAGTTCACAATAAGATTAATATAGAGAAAGAGAATAGAGTGGAGGCTTGAAAATATGACAAATGAAATTATGATTGTTATTGGTTTTGTCATAACTGTAGTTGCAATGTGTAAATTATGGAATTTATATGCAATGAAACAATATGGAAAAGCCAAAGCAGATAGATTAGGATTGACATATGGCTTTTATGTAGACAATATGCAATCTTTTGAAATCGAAGGAACAGGAAATGATGAAAATGGAGATTATGATGTTGCAAAGGCCGTTAAGAAAATAGAAATGCCAGATGATGTAAGAATCAAAGTATAATGAATAAAATAGATTTTTTAGAATTTTACAATGGTGTAGTTAAAAAACTAGGGATGCATCTGGAAAATGAATACAGGCAGTTTCATTTTTGTGATAATCCGGATTCGTCGTATGAAGAATATCTTAATCAAAAAAACATGCTAAGAGTTTTATACCAAAAGAAAAATGGTGAAAGTAAGACGTTATTAGACCGCCATAAGGTGTGCGCCTGTATGGCGGTTGTAATTATTAAGGTCAGGCTGATAAATGGTGATATCCAGACGGATGATGATTTTTCTTTATCTGCGGCATCAAGAATTAACGGGCAACTGGCTTTTATGAGTACATGGGAATTGTTTTTGGGTTTCATAAGGCTTCATAAAGAAGAAGCATACAAAAATTACCGATTGCCAGACACATATCATAATAATTCTTTTTTGGATACTATTACAAGATCATTATTTATGGCTAATCAGTTGAACGCTTTATCGACTCCTTTAATTGCAAATGTTTTCTTCTTGTTAGAAAAGTATTTTGAAGTAGAAGAACAAAATAATATTTTAAAAGCTCAAATTTTATGAAATCACAGTCTTTCCCAGTGCCCCTTAAATTCATCCTCCGTCATCCCAACCCCGATCAGCCGGTACAGCGTCATCTGTATAGAGGCTCCTCATAAATGACATGTTCTGCGTAGGCAGTATGAGCCTTTTTTAGCAAATCATGTCGGTAAAGTTTATTCCAGCAGCCGTAAGTAACTTTTTCTGAGATCAGAAATTTTTTGCGTTCACTGACAGAAGAAATTTTAATCACCTCCGGTGTAACATTCCGACCGGAGTCTACGGCACCCAGACGGTCCGTATAATAAAAATATTCAAACTGGATGATATCAGCATCCGAGTCTTTGGCTTTTTCATAAGTTCCCAATAGAAAATTATCAGCAACAAAATCATCTGCGTCAACAAATGCAATATATTCACCCGTTGCGTACTGCAGGGCAATATTTCTTGCGCCGCCCTGACGCATATTTTCCCCAAGTTTTAAGATCATAATACTTTCTGGATAGGCACGTTCGAATTCCTGCAGCATGTTCCAGGTAGCACCCTCGTCTGTGGATGCATCGTCCACAAAAATCAGTTCGATCTGGTCAATTCCGATTGTCTGCTGTACAAGTGACATAAAACATTTCGGAAGATATTTTGTTGCATTAAAACATGGGATGATGACACTTATTTTTTTCATAGATCAAAATTCTACTGATAAAAAGGTCGCATATGGTATAATATACAAAAATGGTATATCATTAATTTATCATAATTGAAAAGAACGGACAATATCAGTATAAAAAACAGGGAGGTATCAATGGCTGGAAATATAGTGATCGGTATACAGGATTTTTCAACGATCATCCAGGGAAACTATTTTTATATAGATAAAACGCCTTTTATTAAAGAATGGTGGGACTGTGGGGACAGTGCGACTCTGATTACCCGTCCACGTCGTTTTGGGAAAACGCTTACAATGAGTATGGTGGAGCAGTTTTTCTCCATAGATTATGCAGGCAGATCGGATCTGTTTGAACATCTGGCAATCTGGAAAGAAGAAAAATACCGTAAGCTGCAGGAAACCTATCCGGTCATCAGTCTGTCATTTGCGAATATTAAGGAACCGACTTATGAGCTTACAAGGCAGAAAATATGCCAGTTACTTTCAAAATTATATACGGAGCATGTTTACATCTTGGAAAGTGGAATCCTGCGCGGGTCGGACATCACATTTTTTCAAAGAATGCTGACAACATCAGAGAACATGAATGATGTGGATGCAACACTTGCCTTATATCAGTTGTCAAGTTTTCTTTATCAGTATTACGGTAAGAAAAAGGTGATCATTTTATTGGACGAATATGATACGCCGATGCAGGAAGCATTTGTGGATGGCTATTGGGATCAGTTGGTGTGCTTTACCAGAAGCCTGTTTAATTCCACGTTTAAGACGAATCCATGGTTGGAACGCGGAATTATGACAGGAATTACCAGAGGCAGTAGGGAGTCTATATTTTCGGATCTGAATAATTTGAAAGTAGTTAAGGTATTTAATGCACGTAGAGAGAAAAATCTTGAAGATACAGTGGAGACAGCGCTGGCACAGATTAAAGAAAAACACTATGTGAAAAATTTGGTGGAACGTGGGATTTCCAAAGAACATATCCACTGTTATGCATTTGCATTTGAAGGAAAGACAGTCCTGATCGAATCGGTTGCTGATTGTCAATAGACCACTGGAAACTTGATAAAAAGTAAAATTCAGGATACACAAATATTTAGTTCAGTAAAATCTGAACCACACAGGAGACCAATCACATGTTATCAGTCTGCATTATCACCAAAAACGAAGAACACAATCTGGCACGTTGCCTGAAATCTTTCCAGAACACCGGATTTGAATTGATCGTAGCCGATACCGGCTCCACAGATCAGACAAAGAAAATTGCCGCAGAATATACGGAGAATATCTATGATTTTCCATGGTGCGATGATTTTTCGGCAGCGAAAAATTTTGCAGTTTCAAAGGCGGCATATCCGTATGTAATGGTCATTGACAGCGACGAGTTTTTACAGCAGATCGATATGCCGGAGTTAGAAAAACTGATTGCTGCACATACAGGCGAAGTTGGCAGGATACAAAGGATCAACATTATTTCCGGAAAAGACGGCAAGCAGGAGAATAAGGAATGGATTAACCGTATTTTCTCAAAAGAAAAATTTCATTATACAGGAAGAATCCATGAACAGGTGACTGCATATGACGAAAAAGAATATCTTACATACAAAGCACCGGTTGTGATCGGGCATACAGGCTATGATCTGCCACAGGCAGAGAAGAAGAAAAAGGCGCTGCGCAACATCCGTTTGTTGGAGCAGGAGTTAAAGAGCTTAGGATGGGATGCAAATGCGCATGCAGATGAGCTGGAGCAAAACATAAAGCATTCCAAATCGCAAAAGACAATGCCGGCACAAAACATTGCGGATTTAAAGAAAATGGAGCAGATCCCGTATCTTTTATACCAGCTTGGAAAAAGTTATTATATGGCAGAAGATTATAATGAGGCATGTTTCTGGTTTGCCCATGGTCTAAGCTATGATCTTGAACCAAAGTTAGAGTATGTGATCGATATGGTGGAAACCTATGGCTATGCACTCATCAACAGTGGACGTGCAGAGGAGGCACTTTTTTTTGAAAACATATATGAAGAATTTGGAAATAGTGCGGATTTTCAGTTCCTGATGGGACTCATTTATATGAACAACGCTATGTTTGATGCAGCAGTTGGAGAATTTTTGAAAGCGGTCAAACACCGGGACTGCAGGATGGCGGGAGTAAATTCCTATGCAGCATATTATAATGTGGGTGTTATCAATGAATGTCTGGGAAAAATCAGTGAGGCGAAGTATTATTATCAGAAATGTGGCGGTTATGAGCCGGCGGTAAAACGTTTGAAACTATTGTAGTCAGCCTGTTGTAGATAGAATACGCAGGAATGGAGAAGAGAATGGGAATATATTTAAATCCGGGAAATGAAGAATTTCAGAAAGCACTTAATTCCAAGATATATGTGGATAAAACCATACTGATTTCTGAAATGAATCGGAATCTGAATACCGAACATCAGAATATATGTGTAAGCAGACCACGCCGTTTTGGAAAATCTATGACTGCAAATATGCTTGTGGCATATTATAGTAAAGGATGCGATTCTAAAAGCATGTTTGCTGATTATAAGATTGCACAGGATGAGAGTTTTGAGGCAAATTTGAATAAATATAATGTCCTTCATGTCAATATGCTTGACTTTCTTAACCGTGCACAGACAGTGGACGGAATGATCGATTACCTGCAAAAGAGGCTTTTGTGGGATATCAGGCGGGAATACGGAGATGTAGACTGTTTTGACCGGGAAGATCTTATTGATGTATTAGAGAACATATATAGTCAGAGAAATCAGAAATTTATAATCATTATCGACGAGTGGGACTGTATATTCCGAAAGTATCCGGGGGATGATGAAGCGCAGAAAAAATATCTGGATTTCTTGCGCCTGTGGATGAAAGATAAGCCATATATTGCGTTGGCTTATATGACGGGAATACTGCCGATTAAAAAGTATGGCGAGCATTCAGCTCTCAATATGTTTGATGAATATTCCATGACCAATCAAAGGGAACTCGCTGAATTTACCGGGTTTACGGAAGAGGAAGTTCAAAGTCTGTGTGTGTCATATGGTATGCCTTATGACAGAATGAAACAGTGGTACGATGGATATGATTTAAAGGGCGTTCAGATCTATAATCCAAGATCAGTAGTCATGTCATTGCTGGGACATGATTTTGACAGTTATTGGACGAAGACGGAAACCTATGAGGCACTAAAAAAATATATCCAGATGGACATGTATCACTTGAAGGCATTAGTCACACAGCTTATATCAGGCAGCCGTATAAGGATTAATCCGGATAAGTTTCAGAACGATATGTCCACATTTGCGAGCGTAGATGATGTATTTACGCTTTTAGTGCATTTGGGATACCTGACCTATGATTTTGAAAATCAGACTGTTTCTATTCCAAACCAGGAGGTGCAGAAAGAATTTATTAACTGTATAGAAGACGGTGGCTGGGAACCGGTTATGGATGCGATCCGTAATTCTGAAGCACTGCTTTGGGCAACCATAGATGGAAAAGAAGAATATGTTGCACAAATGATTGAACAGGTGCATCAGGAAAATATATCTATCCTAAAGTATAATGATGAAAATTCAATGTCATGCGTGCTTTCACTGGCATATTATGCCGCGCGGAAAGATTATGTAATGTATCGGGAACTTGCAGGGGGGAAAGGATTTGCAGATATTGTGTTTGTTCCGAGAAAATATAGAGATGTGCCAGCAATCGTAGTGGAATTAAAATGGGATAAATCTTCGGATGCAGCCATTGCACAGATAAAGAAGAAGGAATACATGCAGAGTCTGAAAGATTACCATGGAGAAGTGATCCTGGTTGGCATTAATTATGACAATACAGATTCTGTAAAGGACGATTATAAAAGACATAGCTGCAGGATAGAAAGAATCAAGTTATAACAGGAGACAACCATGCAAACAACCATCATCTACATCACCGGCATCTACGATACCCTTGACTTATTTACACAGGAACTGAAAAATGCGTTTGAGACCATGGGGTATGCCTCATTTACTTATGATGCCCGTTTGGAAGAGGAGAGTAAGCAGGCACTGATCGAATGCATCGAAGAAGGTACAAAAAAAGGACAGAGATTTTTTGGTGTCACTTTTAATAACCTCGGATATAATCTGACACTTCCGGAAGCCAAAACAGAAACTGGTGATGCATGTTCAAAACAGAATATGGGATATTCCCCAAAAGATATAAATTCCTCAAGAGAGCCGAATTTGTGGGAAACCTATGAGATTCCATACATCAATATCCTGATGGATCACCCGTTTCATTATGAAAAACCATTGCAGAATGCGCCGGACACATCCGTTGTGCTGTGTACAGACCGGAATCATGTCCGCTACATCCGAAGATACTTTAAAAATATCCGGTATACTGATTTCCTGCCACATGCGGGAGTGGAACTTGGCAGCAGGCATAAGCCGCTTGCGGAGCGTGGAATTGATGTTTTATACGCGGGGGCACTGCCAATCTACACAGTGGCAAAGATGATTCCGGATCTGTCATCCATCCCGGAAGTGGATGGGGAGGATATGGCACAGGCAGTGCTGTCGGAACTGGTGCATCATCCTGACCGGACAACAGAGGATGTGATAGAAGAATATTTAAAATATAAGCGGAATGATATTTCAGAACAGCGTATTCATGAGATCATCGTGCAGATGCGTTTTATTGACTCGTATGCCACGTCATTTTTCCGTGAACAGGCTGTCCGTATTCTGGTGGAAAATGGGATTCGCGTGACAGCATATGGAACAGGCTGGGATCAGTGTGAATGGAGCGATAATCCGTATCTGGTGTATGGTGGAAAAGTACTTGCGCCGGAAATATTGCCACTGATGAACGACAGCAAGATTGTCCTGAATACGATGACCTGGTTTAAAGCCGGAGCACATGACCGTATTTTTAATGGAATGCTTGCGGGGGCAGCAGTTGTGACGGATGATTCCACTTATCTGCGAAGAGAATTTACGGATGGAAAAGAGCTTGTGATGTTTTCAAGAAATGAGATCCGTACCCTGCCGGAACGTGTATTTGATCTGTTCGGACACATGCAGTCCACACAAAGGATGGCAGACTGTGGATATCAGTCAGCAAAAGAGCATCATACGTGGAAAAGCAGGGCAGCGTGGATCAGGGAAGCATGGATGTAGAGCCGGAGGTTTTCATTCTCTCTCTGCAACAGGCTTTATATACAGATGAAAACGTTATTTTGGCTGAAACAGCACAGGAATGGAGATTAGTGTGAAAAATACATTTTTCACACGCAAGATTTGTGCTTCGCACAAACTTGTGATGCGCTTAAAAGCAGCGCAGGAATGGGGATTATTATGCACATATTGATGTATCGCTGGAAGGCTTATAATTACAGAGACATAGAGCAGACATTTTTATTGCTGGGACATACTGTGGATAATATCGAACAGCACCTTGGCAATTATGATATTGATCCGGAATTTGAAAAAATAATTGAGCACAAAATGCAGGAAACGCATTATGATATGGTATTTACGGTCAATTATTTTGCGCTGATCTCGAATGTCTGTCAGAAGATGGGAATAAAATATGTATCGTGGAGCTGCGACAATCCGCTGATCAGTATGTATCACGAATCCATTTTTCATCCCTGCAATTATATATTTACCTTTGATAAGACAAATTATCTGGAATTTCGGGAGATGGGAGTAGAGCATATCTGGTATCTTCCGCTTGCGGTAGATACAAACCGGATGGATATGGTGATTGCAAATTCGCCGGAAATACAGAAATACAAAGGGGATATCGCATTTGTTGGAAGCCTTTATGAAAGAAATTCTTATGATAAGATAAAAAGCAGGCTGCCAGAATATCTACGGGGGTATTTTGACGCAGTGATCGAAGCACAGTTAAATATCAGTGGTGCAAATATTGTGGAATCTATGCTGACCACGGATATACTGGAAAAACTTCAGGAATATTTTGAACTGGAAAAATCAGAAGGGTCGTTTTCGGATCTTGGACTGATCTTTCAGACGACCGTACTTGGATTTAAAATTGCGGAAGTGGAGCGCAGACGTGCACTGATCGAACTGTCAAAACGTTATCATGTCAATGTGTACAGTAACAGTGATATAAGTGATATGCTGCGGATTCAGTACTGTGGTTCGGTTGATTACTGGAGTGAGCTGCCGCAGGTTTTTCGTATGTCAAAGATCAATCTGAATTTTACGATTCCGAATATCAAGAGCGGCATACCACTCAGGGTATGGGATGTGCTTGGGGCAGGAGGCTTTCTGTTGACGAACTATCAGGCAGAGATACCATATTATTTTAAAGAAGGCGAAGATTTAGTATGCTTTGACGGAATTGATGATCTTTGTGAAAAAGCAGGATATTATCTGGCACATGAGGAAGAACGTCTGGCAATCGCAGAAAATGGTTATCGAAAAGTAAGGGAGCATCACAATTATATAGAAAGAATAAATACGATGCTGGATATTATAGAAGAAAATGAAAATCAGGAAAATGATATATAGTACATGATCAGTGCGAAAGATGCATAATCTGAAGTTGCATCTGGGATATTGGAATATTAAACGGACACTACAGAAAATCTGTAAGTGTCCGTTTAGCAGTATCTGTCTAACATCATTCCGGAATAAATGGAGGTCAGGTAAGGGCAGGAAAAATTCTTATGTCCGGGTCTTTTGTATGTGATCATCGTTTTGCTTGCATAATTTAATGGGTCAACAGAGACATTTCCAGCGGTCGTTCCGAGATCGTTTTTGAATTTATTTAATGTGGAAAAACATTCTTTGGCATCAGCAGAAGTAACGGCGTCTGTCAGGAGATTTGTATCGATTTTGATTTCTCCATCGTCTGTTAAATTCAGTCCGTATGACTCAAATTCATTGTAATAAGGTTTCACTACCTGCGTGAAATCACGCCGCAATTTATCTGCTTCCTGTGTACCGTCATAGTGATAACTCAGTTGGATCAGATTATTGTACGCATTTATCAAAGACTGTACATTGTCTACAACAGAGTCAGCGGTTGTTTTGAAACCAATTTGTACAGGCGTTGTCTGGGAACTTGGTTTGTTCAATGTCAGCTCAAAAGCATTGTTGACGGTAAAAGTGTTAGACAAGGATGCGTGTTCAGTACCATTTAACAGGAAAGAAGAATTACATGCCTGCTGGGCAACATAGTCAATACCGAGTGTCTGCATTGCTTTTGCGGATGCATGATCGGAACTTGGGGTAACTTCAAACAGATAAGACTGACCGTCAGCGAGACCGGTCTGGCTTGAAGTCAGACGCAGTGCAATCTTATTGCTGGCATTTTTCGCAAGATCTGCATGGATTCCGACGCCGGAAGAATTGACCAGGCGTGCAAGTTTTTCAAGAATGTACTGATTGTCATCATTTCTGCCTGCCGTATACTGAAATTCGTATGAATTTAAGTCAGTTGATATGTCGAATGTGTAAGTACCGGCCTTAAAATCACATTCATCAGGATACAGAAACTTTCCGATATTGATCTGCGGAGCAGCAAGTTGCCTTACTTCAACATCAAAATGCAGAGAATTATCGAGATTCTGATCTTCCCCGATGTAGGAAACATTAACAGAAGATGAATCAGAAGACTTTGCCACTTTTTTATTGAATACGTTTTCAATCCCCTCATCATTGTCAGAAAGGGATGCGATCACATTCTGGATAGACCTGGTATGTTCTTTCAGGTCGATCGCAAATTTTTTCACATCCGTGGAATCTGGAATTTTATACAGAGGAGTATCTTTGTTTGTTTTTACAATCTGATTATAGACAGCACGAAGCTGACTCTTCTTATGGGTATCATAACGCGATACCTTCGAAGTGCCATAAGTGCTTAAATAATAATGATATGCACTGTCAATAGCAGCCAAGAAAACCCCTCCTTTCTTCCATGAAATATATAACATTTATCAGGTTATAGGACAGCATCCTTGCCGCTTGGCATGATAAATGTGGGGATTTTAATATAAATTTAAAGATTCTTTAGAACTATTTCGGTTGAACCATCTAAAAATATTATACCATTTGAGAAAAAAATGTGAAATAGGAAATAAATAGGAAAAAACTCACAGAAAAGTATGGATAGATATTGTGGATTTTTAAATATAAAAAAAGATTGACGGAAATAGACGGATATGATATAGTAGACAGGCGATGGAAGTAGGTCTTTTTTTTATGCCTTTTTTTAAGGACTGTCGCTGATCCTTAAAAAACGTCTCACTACGGAGACCGGGGCAGAAAAAAGCACAAAGAATTTTAATGGAGGTGGAAGTTGTGCGCACAAAAATAACATTGGCATGTACGGAATGCAAAAACCGTAACTACAACATGACAAAAGACAAAAAAGCTCATCCTGACAGGATGGAAACCAAAAAGTATTGCAGATTCTGCAAGACCCATACGTTACACAAAGAAACCAAATAAGACGCGCGTGGCAAAGGAGTGAAAAAATGGGAGAAACCGAGAAGTTAGACAAGGCTCCAAAAGAGAGCTGGTTTACCGGTCTTTCGGCTGAATTCAAAAAGATTATTTGGCCGGAGAAACAATCACTTGTAAGACAGACCACAGCGGTTATTGCTGTATCCGTTGTATTAGGTCTTATTATCGCGCTTTTGGATTTCGCAATTCAGTATGGCGTTGATTTCCTTGTTGGTTTTAATTTTTAATGGAGGCAGAGTGATTTATGGCAGAGGCACACTGGTATGTTGTTCATACCTACTCAGGATATGAGAATAAGGTAAAAGCGAACATTGACAAGACAATTGAAAACAGACATCTGGAAGATCAGATCTTAGAGGTCCGCGTTCCGATGCAGGATGTTGTCGAAATGAAAAATGGCGCAAAAAAATCCGTATCAAAGAAAATGTTTCCGGGATACGTTCTTATCAATATGGTTATGAATGACGACACATGGTATGTTGTCAGAAATACCCGTGGTGTTACCGGATTTGTTGGTCCGGGAAGCAAGCCGGTTCCGCTTACCGATATGGAAATGAAACCTTTGGGAATCAAGAAAGAGAACATTGAAGTTGACTTTACAGAGGGAGACACCGTTGTGGTTACCGGAGGTGTCTGGAAAGACACTATCGGAGTGATCCAGGCGATGAATCACGGAAAGCAGAGTGTGACGATCAATGTTGAATTGTTCGGCCGCGAGACGCCGGTAGAAATAAGTTTCGCAGATGTAAAACTTAACAATTAAAGCACAGACCAGGATCTGTGCGCAGGCATGAGATTATGCCTGAAACATTGGATTAAGGAGGCAATTCCAAATGGCAAAGAAAGTAGAAGGATATATCAAATTGCAGATTCCTGCTGGCAAGGCTACACCTGCTCCTCCAGTTGGACCTGCTCTTGGACAGCATGGCGTTAACATCGTTGAATTTACAAAACAGTTCAACGCAAGAACCGCTGATCAGGGAGATCTTATCATCCCTGTAGTTATTACAGTATACGCAGACAGAAGCTTCAGCTTCGTTACAAAGACACCGCCTGCTCCTGTATTAATCAAGAAAGCCTGCAACATTAAATCTGGTTCTGCAACACCGAACAAGACAAAGGTTGCTACACTTTCCAAAGCAAAATTACAGGAAATCGCAGAATTAAAAATGCCTGACTTAAATGCAGCATCTTTAGAGGCAGCTATGAGCATGATCGCTGGTACTGCAAGAAGTATGGGCGTTACAGTGGAAGAATAGAATTTACAAAAACAGCAAATTCATTGGAAGAATGCAAGAGTGGCATTCTTCTGAGAAATTCTGCAAAAAATAACGATATTTATTAACGATTATGTGGGAGGGCCCTCTCCCGATAATACCACCAGGAGGTTTTTTTAGAATGAAAAGAGGAAAGAAATATCAGGAAGCTGTGAAAAGTTTTGATAAGGCTGCTCAGTACGATGTTGCTGAAGCAATCAGCCTGGTAAAGAAAAACGCAACAGCTAAATTTGATGAGACAATCGAACTTCACATCAGAA
>ERZ773116.2649-NODE-2649-length-14016-cov-4.340950_pt1 | contig 14016 bp, 11 predicted proteins | sample MGYA00580563_ERZ773116 | MGnify/ENA primary metagenome ERZ773116 (study PRJEB29015, sample SAMEA2737864) | human gut metagenome | biome: human gut; feature: human-associated habitat; material: faeces | place: China | collected 2012 ... | reverse complement strand
AGAATGGGCTTATTTCAGCCGAGGATTTGTCTATAGGTTGATTGAGGATTAGTATAAATAATGAAAGGTTCGGGGCGTGGAAAATGGGTTATTCATCGGACAGAATGATTTTTGATCTATCTTATGCGCAGATAGATGAGGTGCGTTTTGACGGCGATGATATGATAATGCTGGTCAGCGGGGCTTCTGCCGAAAATGAGGATAATGAAAAGAAATGCGTCATTCCAAGGCTTGAAATGAGGTTCATTGGATATTCCTTCGGCAAAATCGTCAGCATCGGCAGGAAGCTGCTGAGGGACGGAAAGGTATATGAAAATAAGGACAAGTCCCTTTACCGCAGCGAGGTAGAGGGTTTTAAGCATATGCTTGAAACAGAAACCGGGGAGGCGATTTCTCTCAAAGTTTCCGACGGAAAAGCACTGGCGGAGATATTCTTTGAGGACGGGATCTCTATATATTCTGCGGAGATATTCGGCAGATTTTATGCTTGCTGGGACTGCTTCGGCGACGTGGTAAAGAAAAAGCGCAGGACACTAAGGGAGATATCCGAGCAGATAATGACAGAGATACCTGCGGCGGCACTTGCCATCGGGCACAAGGATACGCCAAGGCTTGCGAAGATAATTTGTGCGGTGGCGGTGGGCTATGCCCTGTCACCCATTGACCTTATTCCCGATTTTGTGCCTGTTATAGGGTACATTGATGATATAATCGTGCTGTGGGGACTTATATACATGGCGGTGCGGCTTATCCCCGACGATGTTATGGAGGAATGCCGTGAAAAATCACGGGGAATGTGGGATAACGGAAAGCCGAAGAAATGGTATTACGGACTGCCTGTAATAATCATCTGGCTTATAATTATCGCTCTCATAATTTCGGCAATAATCAAGTAAACTGCTGGGCGGATTTGCGGACAGGTGCTGTGCTATAATAAAAATAAGATAAGGCTTATTGAAATCATCGGGCGGATATGATATAATTATCCTTATGATATGCTTTAGGAGGAGTTACCATGGCTGAAAAGAAAAAAGAAGCTAAACAGGTGCCTGTGAGACTTGCTACCGCTGAGGAGAAGAAAAAGGCACTTGACGCTGCAATCGCACATATAGAAAAGACCTACGGAAAGGGCGCTGTAATGAAGCTGGGCAAGGCTCCCGATTACAACGTTGACGTTATCCCCACAGGCTCTATGACGCTGGATATGGCGCTGGGCATCGGCGGCGTGCCCAAGGGCAGAATCATTGAGATTTACGGCCCCGAATCCTCCGGTAAGACCACCCTGGCGCTGCACATTCTGGCGGAAGCCCAGAAGCGGGGCGGCGAAGTGGCCTTCGTGGACGCGGAACATGCCCTTGACCCTGTGTATGCCGCCGCGCTGGGCGTGGATACGGACAATCTGCTGGTGTCCCAGCCCGATACCGGCGAGCAGGCGCTGGAGATCACCGACGCGCTGGTTCGCTCCGGCGCGGTGGACGCGGTGGTCGTGGACTCCGTGGCCGCGCTGGTTCCCAAGCAGGAAATCGAGGGCGAAATGGGCGATACCTTTGTCGGCTTGCAGGCACGTCTGATGTCTCAGGCGCTGCGGAAGCTGGCAGGCACCATCGCCAAGACCAACTGTGTGGTCATCTTCATCAACCAGCTGCGTATGAAGATCGGCGTGATGTACGGCAACCCGGAGACCACCACCGGCGGCAACGCGCTGAAATTCTATTCCTCCGTCCGTCTGGACGTGCGCCGCATTGAGTCCATCAAAGAGGGCAATAACGTCATCGGCAACAAGACCCGCGTCAAGGTGGTCAAGAACAAGGTCGCGCCCCCCTTCCGGGAAGCCGTGTTTGAAATTCTCTACGGCAAGGGCATTTCCAAGTGGGGCGAGCTGGTGGATCTGGCGGTTCAGCTGGACATTATCCAGAAGAGCGGCAGCTGGTTCTCCATGGGCGACGAGCGCATCGGTCAGGGCGCGAACTCCGTGAAGGATTACCTCATCGCCAACCCCGACATCGCCGAGAAGGTGGAAGCCGAGGTGCGGGAGAACCTGTGGAAGCTGAACAACGGCGCACCCAAAGCCCCCGCCAAGGCTGCCGATAAGGCGGTAGCCGTCAGTGCCGACGATTTCGACGATGAAGGTTGAGTCCCTGAAAACGGCTCCGGACCGGGCAGGGCGCTATTGGGTGACCTTTGACGACGGCAGCAAAATGGGACTGTATCGCCAGACGGTGGAGGATTTCGCACTCTATTCCGGCAAAGAGCTGGACGAGCAGGAGACGGAAGCCCTCCGCACCGCCGCCGGGCAGATGTCCGCCAAAATGCGGGCAGTCCGCATTGTCTCCGCGGCCAGCGTTTCCCGCCGGGACTTGGAAGCCCGGTTGGTGCGAAAAGGGGAAGACCCCCAGCAGGCCAAAGAGGCAGTTGCATGGATGGAAGATCTGCATCTGGTAGACGACCGGGCAACGGCGGAGCAGGTGGTCAGTTCCTGCATCTCCAAGGGCTACGGCTTGATGCGCGCCAAGCAGGCGCTTTACGAGAAACGTATCCCCAAGGAATACTGGGACGAGGCACTTGCGGACTACCCCGACCAGACGGAGAAAATCACGGCGTTTCTGAAAAGCCGTCTGGACGCGGACTCCGATGAAAAGCAGGTCAGGCGTGCCGTGGACGCCCTGATCCGCCGGGGACACAATTACGGAGCCATCCGGCGGGCGCTGGATGCGCTTTCCTTTGACACAGAAGATTTTCAGGAGGAATTCTGAATTATGGCAAATATTGGTTTTATCTCCCTCGGCTGCGCCAAGAATCAGGTGGACTGCGAGCGGATGATGTATCGGGTGCAGGAGGCGGGACATACCGTCAAGTCGGATGTGGTCGGCAGCGACGTGGTGGTCATCAACACCTGCGGCTTTATCGACTCGGCGAAATCCGAAGCCATCGACTACATTCTGCAGACCGCCGCTCTGAAAGCGCAGGGGCTGGTGGGCAAAATTCTGGTCACCGGCTGCCTGTCCCAGCGGTATCAGGGGGACATCCTGAAGGAAATGCCGGAAGTGGACGGCATCCTGGGAACCGGAAGCTATACGGAAATCGTTCCCGCCATTGAAAAGCTCCTGAATGGGGAGCAGGTGGTGGACTTCGGCTCCATCGACGCCCCGGAAGTGGAAACGGGACGCATCATGACCACGGCGGGACACTACGCCTTTATCAAAATCGCCGAGGGCTGCGACAACCACTGCTCCTACTGCGTCATTCCCTCCCTTCGGGGCAAATACCGCAGCCGCCAGATGGACGACGTGCTTTACGAAGCCCGGATGCTGGCGGACAGCGGCGTGAAGGAGCTGATCGTGGTCGCGCAGGACACCAGCCGTTATGGCACAGACTTGCCCGGTCATAAGCGTCTGCTGCCGGAGCTTCTGCGGAAGCTCTGCGAGATCGACGGACTGCACTGGATTCGCGTCCACTACGTCTATCCCGACGAAATTGACGACGAATTCATTCAGGCCATGGCCTCCGAGCCGAAGATCGTCAAATATCTGGACATCCCCATCCAGCATTGCAACAGCAAAATCCTGAAGCTGATGAACCGTCGGGGAGATGGGGCGTTTCTGAAAGCCCTGTTTGCAAGGCTGAGAGCCGGAATTCCCGGACTGGTCATCCGCACCAGCCTGATCACCGGCCTGCCCGGTGAGGGGGAGGAAGAATTTGCCGAGCTGTGCGATTTCCTGCGGGAGGAGCGCTTGGAGCGGGTCGGCGCGTTTGCGTTCTCGCCGGAGGAAGGCACCCCCGCCGCGCAAATGGAGCACGTGGACACGGACACCGCCGTCAAGCGGGCGGAGATCGTGGAAATGCTGCAATCGGAGATCATGGACGCCTACAACGCCGAAAAGCTGGGCAAGACCATGGAGGTTCTGGTGGACGGCTACGACGAGGAAAGCGGGCAGTTCTACGGCCGCACCTTCGCCGACTCCCCGGACATTGACGGCCGGGTCTGGATTGCGTCCGACGAGCCGGTTCACGAGGGCGATTTTGTCATGGTAAAAATTGACGGCTGCACCGACGGCGATCTGTGCGGCTATGTGGTGGAGGAAGAAGCATGACGCTGGCAAGCAGAATTACGCTGGTGAGGGTGGCAATGATCCCGGCGTTTATGGTGACCATGTACTTATCCGGCGGCGTGCCGGGAATGTGGATGTATATTTCCCTCGCCATTTTTATCGTTGCCAGCCTGACGGATTCCCTGGACGGCTACATTGCCCGGCATTACAATCAGGTCACGGATTTCGGAAAATTCCTTGACCCCCTGGCTGACAAGCTGCTGGTGATCGCCGCCATGTGCATGTTCTGCCAGTGGGGCGTGTTTCCCGCCTGGGCGCTGATGATCGTGCTGACCCGGGAATTTGCCGTAACGGGACTGCGGCTGATTGCCGTCCAGAAGGGGCATGTGATCGCCGCCGGATGGAGCGGCAAGGTGAAGACCGCCAGCACCATGGTGGGGCTTTGCGTCATGATGGCACTGCCCGGTGTGGCTGTGCTCAACTGGGTCGTTATCGGCGTCATTGTCCTCACCACGGTTTACTCCGGCGTGGAATATTTTGTCCAGAACTGGAAATGCCTGTGGAGCTGAAAAAGGAAGCGCTGTCATCCCGCCGCGGCGGGATGACAGCGTTTTTGCGAAAAAATATTCACCCATGCAACGTTTTGACCGGCTCAATCGTTTCCTATCTGAGAGGAGGGGAAGGCAAATGCCTACTTTGCTGCGTACCAACAAAGAAATCATGGAAATCTATGACCGCCAGGTAGACACCGTTTACCGCGTCTGCTACGCATACATGAAAAACGCCCCGGAAGCAGAGGATATGACCCAAGAGACCTTCCTGCGGCTGATGTCCAACGGAAAGCCTTTTGCAGACCAACGCCACGAAAAGGCGTGGCTCATTATCACGGCGTCAAACCTCTGCAAGGACACCCTGAAAAAGTGGTGGCGGAAAAATGAGAACATAGACGATTACACGTCCCTGCCCCAGGAGCGGACGGAGACGGGAAACGACGTGCTGGACGCCATTCTGGCGCTGCCCCAGGACTACAAGGACGTCGTCTATCTGTACTACTACGAGGGATACACCACTGCGGAAATTGCTGCCCATCAGAACTGTCCGGAAAGCACCGTCCGCAGCCGCCTGTCCCGGGCAAGAAAGCAGCTTATGACCATGTTAGGAGGTGCTGACAGATGAAAAGTCAAGTGATTTGTGACGCTTTGAACACGGTCAATCCCACATCCTCCCAGATCGCCAGAATGCGCGCGGCTCTGGAAGCCCAGCTTCCCGCCGAAAAACCCCATCGCCGGGGCGCGCATCAGCAGAAGGCATCGTCTCAGCGCTGGTGGACGATCATTCCCGCCGCCGCGGCGCTGTTTGCGGTGGTGCTGCTGGGTATTTTTGTCCTCGGACGGACGGATAAGACTTCGCCGTCCATGTCCAATGTCCCTGCCGCGCCGCTGACGCTGGAAAGCCTGCTATCCTCGGCAAATTACAAGGCCAGCATGGAGATCAAGGACTACGTCCAGAGCTACAACGCCACAGGCGATGTAGACGAGACCCTCTCCGAAGCCTACCGCGCCTATGGCTGCCGGAATACGGAAATGGCGCAGAAGGTGGACGAAATCTGCACGAAATACGGCCTGAACAAGGTTGGAGACGGAATTTCCCCGGATACCACCGAAGAAATGTTCACCGCGCTGAATGTCAGAAGCATGGTCAAAGCCTCCGGGAACGGGGACGTGACCACCAGCAATCCCAGCTATTCCGCTGACGGCAACTTTGAGTTCTGGGGCGCGACCACGGTCAGCGGCGTGGACTACCCCATAGAATACCGGGCGTACCGCGCCATGAAGCAGACCCTGTCCACGGCCTATTGGGAAATCGAGAATACGAGCGACTACCAGTGGTCGAACTATGTCACCACCGCCGGGACGGATGTCCTCATTGCCGTGGGGCAGAGCAATTCCCTTGTGCTGACGGACACCGGCGACTCCGTTGTCGTAATCGTTGTGATGAACGCTACAACGGGGGATTCCCAGACGGGAAAGGCGACGCTGGAAGCCTTTGCCAACACCTTTGACCTGTCCCTCGCACCGAGAACCCGGAACGCCCCCGTTGAAACCACCGCGCCAACCGAAAGCGGCACCGCGATTCCGGAAGCCTACCAGCCGGTCATCGCCAAATATGTCACCGCCCTTACGGAACACTGGGGCGGGGAGGCGTGCAGCAACGCGGATATCAGCATTCTGGTGAGCTACGCAACCTCTCCCAGCGAGTTGGGCTATGCGCTCCTTGATCTGGACAATGACGGCACGGATGAGCTTATCATCGCCAACGACGCCGAACGGCAGGTCATTTACGACCTGTATTCTCTGGTGGACGGCAAGCTGGTGCATGTGTTCACCGGCTGGGATCGGAATTCCTATGAGCTGCGGGAAGGCTACCGCATCCTGAACGTCGGGTCGAACGGCGCGGCGCTCACAGACTATGTGTACTGCCACCTGAGCAGGGGACAGCTTGTCACAGACAGCCTTATCCGGTTTGACGCGGCGACAGACCCGGATCACCCCTGGTTCCGGGGAACGGGCGAGAATGATCTTGCGCCGATCACCGACGAAAACTGGTCGGAGGACGAAATTTACAGTGCCGCCGCCAGCCTTCCCATTGCCATTACACCATTCGCAGACAACAGTGCCGGGAGCTACGACCCGGCACTGGCCGATTATGAAGGGTATCTTTCCACCATCGACACAAGTTCCATAAAATACTACGCGCTTCGTGACCTGGACGGTGACTGGCAGGATGAATTGCTGCTGTACAATTCGGGAGAAACGCTGACGAAGGTGGCCGCAATTCAGAACGGCATTGCGCAGGAGATTTTGTCCGGCAATGTGCTTGATCTTTGCGAAGGCAATGTTCTGGAAGCATGGGAAGGCGGTTCCGGCGCGGAACAGCGGACGTATTACCGGGTGGAAAACCACACAGCAGTTCCGTTTGAGTGCATTATTTATAATATCGATGAAAACCAATGCTACCGGGATAGTAATTACGACTTTTATGAAGAAAATCTGACGCCCATCACTGAGGAAGAGTATAATCGGGTCGTTAACACTTATCCCGGTATGTCCTTCTGGGATTGTAACCCAAAGCCGCTTGAGAAAATAAATTCCGCAGACAGCAGTGCGGGAGATGACGCCCAGCTGTTGGCCAATTACGGGGGATTTCTTTCCTCAATCGACACGTATTGGATAAAATACTACGCGCTTCGTGATCTGGACGGCGACGGGCAGGATGAACTGCTGCTGTTTAACAGGGACAAGACGCTTAGCAATGTGGCCGGCGTTCTAAACGGCACCGCGCGGGAAATTCTGAGCGGAAGTTCGCTTTATTTGTGCGCGGGAAATGTTCTGGAGTACTGGGGCGAGGGTTCCGGCGGAAGCGGCTGTACCTATTATCAGGTGGAAAACAAAATGGCTGTTCCGATAGAGAGTATTACTTACCGCGGCAATAATGACCAATGGTATCGGGACAGAGATTTTGACTTTATGAAAGAAGACCTGACACCCATCTCGAACGAGGAATATCAGCGCATCGTGGACACCTATCCCCGCATGACCATGAGCGATTGCAACGCGAGGGCACTCCCAGAAATATAACCTGACGAAGGCGGGCGAAAGCGCCCGCCTTCGATTTTGACTGGATTTTTCCGTTTTGATGTGATATAATGTCCGTGCATTTCAACATACAAGCGAGGGAAAACCATGAACGATAAGGAAATCGGCGAGATCCGGCGGCATCTGCGGCGGGATCGCAGCAATATCACGGCCATTTACGGCTGCTATGTGAACGACAATAAGGAGGTCATCTCCGAGTTTCGCCAGAGTACCGGCATCATGCCGGAGAACGAGTCCGACAAATATTTTGCCCTTCTGCGCCGCTCTCTTTCCGGCGCCATCGGCAAGAATCTCATTGACATCACCTTCAAGACAAGTCAGGTGGCAGGCTCCCCGGAGCATAAAATGCTCATGGATTTGCGGGAGACCAAGCTGGCGGACGACGCGCTTCGCCGGGAATTCTGCCAGAAGATCATCGACACCGTTACCATCGAGGGCAATTACCTGATTCTGCTGTGCTGCGACAGCTACGACGTTCCCTTCAAGAGCAAGGACGGCGATTCTCAGGCGGACAATTCCGACGAGACCTACACCTTCATTCTCTGCGCCATCTGCCCCGTCAAGCAGACCAAGGCGAATCTTCACTACGTCCCGGAGGAAAAGCTGTTCCACGACGGCGCGATGAACCAGATGGTTTCCGCCCCCGCGCTGGGATTCCTGTTCCCCGCCTTTGACGACCGGGCGACCAACATCTATAACGCCCTGTACTACACCCACGACATCACGGCGTCTCAGGATGGGCTGATTGAGGCGGTGTTCAACACCCCGGTGCCTCAGCCCGCCGCCGAGCAGAAGAAGTCCTTCGAGGCGCTGCTCACCACGTCGTTGGGGGATGATTGCAGTCTGGACGTGGTGCAGACGGTTCACGACCAGCTGTGCCAGCGCATCGAGCTGCACAAGGAGAGCAAAGTGCCGGAGCCGCTGATGATCTCCAAGGAGGACGTGAAGGAGGTGCTGACCTCCTGCGGCGTTTCCCAGGAGCATCTGGCCAAATTCAGCGTGGACTACGACGAGACCTTCGGCTTCGAGGCCGACCTGCACCCCAAGAACATCATTGACAACAAGCATTTTGAGGTGAAGACCCCGGATGTGGTCATCAAGGTAGACCCCGCCCGGAGCGACCTGATCGAGACCCGCGTCATCGGCGGCGTGAAGTACATTCTGATCTCCGCCGACGAGAACGTGGAGGTCAACGGCGTCAATATTAACATCAGCGACCCCGAAAAGGAAACGGCCAACGTCTGATTCATAAAGAATGCCCTGCACCGGAAGGTGCAGGGCAAACCTATGTAATTTACTTTTTGGAATTTTCCACGGCGCCGACGATGATATCGACACACTGGTCAATGCCGAGAACGCCGGAATTCAGGCAGATGCCGTAATTCTGGGACTGACCCCAGGTGCGGCCGGTGTAGTGCTGATAGTTCACGCGGCGGCGCTTATCCTTCTCGTTCAGACGCGCCTCCGGGCTCTTGTCGGACTCGCCGTACAGACGGACGATGCGGTCGGCGCGGAAGGCCATATCCGCGAAAATGAAGGTATGCAGCGCGTCGGGACGATCTTTCAGAATGTAGTCCGCGTTCCGGCCGACGATGACGCAGGCACCCTTCTCCGCCAGCTGAAGAATCACGCTGCACTGGATATTCCACAGGAAATCGGCTGTGGACAGGCCGTTCATCACGCCGGGAACGCCCTGGGGGGCGAAAGCGTAGGAAAACAGACTGCTGCTGGGGGAATGCTCGCCGTGCTCTTCCACAAATTTGGGGGCGAAGCCGGATTCCAGGGCGACCTGATTGACCAGCTCCTTGTCATAGAAGGGAATGCCCAGCCGCTCGGCGACCTTGTGGCCGATGGTGCGTCCGCCGGAACCAAATTCACGGCTGATGGTGATGATTTTCTTTTCCATAAAGAACCTCCTTCGGAGAATGCAGTGGCTTCTCCTATTGCTATTATAGTAAAAATGCTGTCAAATGTCAAGAATTGGTTCGCTCGTTTGGGAAAATCGACGATGGCACTTTCTCAGAGCGGCTTGCTGCCGCCGTACACCCGGTCAATTTCTTTCAAAATATCCGTGTCGGCGGGGCAGAAGGTGAAATTTTTCGTTTCGGTGGGGTGAATCCAGCGCAGGGCGTTGTGTTCCAGCGCCTGGGGGACGCCTTCGGAAATGACGCAGTGGAACAGCGTCAGGCGGATGAAAATGTCCGGGTATTTGTGTTCGACCTGCATGAAGCGGTCGCGGACGTCCAGCTTGACGGCCAGTTCCTCCATGCACTCCCGCCGCAAAGCCTGGGGCAGCGTTTCGCCCGCTTCCACCTTGCCGCCGGGAAATTCCCAGAGCAGCCCCCGTGCCTCGCTTTCCGGGCGCTGGCAGATCAGAAATTTGTCCTTGTCCCAGATCAGCCCCGCCACGACCTCGATTGCCTTTCTGCGAGTCAGAACCATGGCGGAAATGGGGGAGACAGGAACCGTTCCGGACACCGTTTCCATGGTTTCCGTTCCGGCGCGGCTGTCCCGGATGTTCACGTTCCAATGCCCCTCTGGCAGGGAAACGGGAACAGGCTGGGTGTCGGCGTTGAAGATAGCGAAAATCTCTCCCTCCGGCTCGTCAATGCGGAACGCCACGCAGTGCTCATTTTCGCAGCACACCGGGTGGACATGGCGCTGAACATCCTCCCGGGTGGACAGGCGAAGCGCCCCGTGGGCTTTCCGGAAGGCAATCAAACCCTTATAGTAGCTGAGAACGTCCTGATATTCCGGCTTGTCCAGCGTGGCCCATTTCAGAGAATTGACGCTGTCCGGGGAGCGGTAGCTGTTGTCGTCAAAGCCGCCGTGCTTTCCGGGCTTGGTGCGAAGCATTTCCTCACCGGCTTGCAGGAAGGGGACGCCCTGCGAGAGCATATAAAACGCGGCGGCGAGGTTGTTCATCCGAATCCGGGATTCAACGGGCGCGTCCGGGGCGGTGAGGGCAATACGGTCAAAGAGGGTGGTATTGTCGTGGCAGGAGGCGTAGTTCACGCACTGGTCTGGCTGAGCTGCCCAGGACGGCATCCCCATGAAGCAGGCCTCCAGCGCCTCTTTGGGTACGACTGCGCCGGCGACGAAGCCCGGCGCGGTGCTTTCAAAGGTAGTACCCCGCAGTAAATCCCGGATGGTGTCGCTGAAGAAGCCAAAGCCGGGAACCATCGCGGAATTGGTCTGTACCGCCAGCCGGACACCGGGCTTGGTCAGCTCGGTCTTCATGTCCCAGCCCTCGCCGTAGAAGATCACGTTGGGGTGCTTCCGGTGGACGGCGGTCATGATCTCGTTGATGGTCACGGTGTCGATCAGACTGGCAATATCGAAGCGGAAGCCGTCCATGTGGTACTCGTCCGCCCAGTAGCAAACGGAATCCACGATGTACTTGCGCACCATGCTCCGCTCGGAGGCAGTGTCGTTGCCGCAGAAGGAGCCGTTGGAGTATTTGCCGTCACTGCTGATACGGCTGAAATAGCCGGGGACGATTTGGTTGAAGCAGAATGCCCCGGCGTCGTATACGTGGTTGTACACCACGTCCATGACCACGCTCAGGCCGTTGTCGTGGAGCGCCTTGACCATCCGCTTCACCTCCGCCACACGGACAGCGCCGTGAAACGGATCGGTGGCGTAAGACCCTTCGGGGACATTGTAATTCACCGGGTCGTAGCCCCAGTTGTACTGGGGATGAGGTTGGCTCTCGTCGGTAAAACCAAAGTCATACATTGGCAGGAGGTGGACATGGGTGACGCCCAGCGCCTTGATGTGGTCAAGGCCGGTGGGATGGCCGCCCCGGGTCTTTGTGCCGGTTTCGGTGAGGCCCAGAAATTTGCCCTTGTGCGCAATATGGGCGCTGGGGTCGGCGGACAGGTCACGGACGTGCAGCTCGTAGAGAACGGCGTCGGTGATAGACTTCCCGGCGTGGGGGTCGGCGTCGGCATCCCACTGCGGGGGATTGACGGACTCCATGTCCAGAATCATCGCCCGGCAGCCGTTGACACCGGCAGCCTTGGCGTAGGGGTCGCAGACCTCCCGGGTCTGACCGTCCACGGTGATGAGGTAGGTGTAGTAAATGCCGTTCAGGTTTCCGAATCGTTCCGCCGCCCAGGTGCCGCAGACGTCAGGCTGCATCCGAAGCTGGGCAAGAAGATCGTCGGCACCCGGGTCGCCGCTGCGGTACAGGCAGATGGAAACCGCCTCAGCGGTGGGCGCCCACAGGCGAAAAGCGGTCTTTTCCGGCGTCCAGAACGTGCCCAGACTGCCGGAATAGGTGTATTTTTCTTCAAATTCCTGAGAAGAATATTGTTCGTACATAGTGGCGGATGCTCCTTATTTTTACCGGAAAACCGGAAATCGTTCCTAAAGTATAGCACAGTCTGCGGGGGAAGTAAAGAAGAAGGCGTGATTGTAAAGAAGCTTTACAATTTCCCGGTAACAAATTTTACATAGATTGGATAAAGTGAAAAGGAAACAGAAATGATAAAGAAAGAAGGTATCCCGGCGGGATACCACAGGAGGAAAACAATGACTTACGAACAGGTGAAACAGGACGAAGCGGTCAGGGTGTACATCGACCAGGCGGATGCGTCGCTGAAGGCTCTCGGATTTACGGAGCACAGCTTCCAGCATGTGACCCGGGTCGCCCAGACGGCGGGTTGGATTCTGGAAACGCTGGGCTACCCGGAGAGAACCGTGGAGCTGGTGAAAATCGCCGGATATCTCCATGACATCGGCAATGTGGTGAACCGGGTGGATCACAGCCAGAGCGGCGCGGTGATGGCGTTCCGGATCCTGGACAGAATGAACTTTCCGCCGGAGGAAATCGCCGCCATCGTCACGGCCATCGGCAACCACGATGAGGGTACCGGCCAGCCGGTGAGCGCCTTTGCGGCGGCACTGATTCTGGCGGACAAATCCGACGTCCGCCGTTCTAGAGTGCGGGACAAGGCCACCGTTGCGCTGGACATCCACGACCGGGTGAACTACTCCGTAACGGACTGCCATCTGGAATTTGACGAGCAGCGTACCAGCATCCGTCTGATTCTGACGGTGGATACGGAGCTTGGTTCCGTGATGGAATATCTGGAAATTTTCATGAAGCGGATGCTTCTGTGCCAGAAAGCGGCGCAGGCGCTGGGACTGACCTTCCATCTGGTGATCAACGGGCAGCTGTTGGTATAATATTTCTGCCCGGCGTCGATTCGACGCCGGGCAGTTTTAGCCATCATAGCTGAGAAATGCAGCCGCGGATACGCGCCACGGTGCGGTCATAGCCCAGAATCTGCATGATGGTGTACAGGTCGGGGCTGTCGGTCTTTCCGGTGACGGCCTGCCGCAGGAAGGTGGAAACGTCGGCCACGGTGCCGGGGAAGGCGGCGGGGTCTGCCTTGTAGGCTTTCATATCCGTGGTGAAGCCGATGGCCTCGGTAATCTCCTTGACCTTGGCAAACCACGCGGCGGAGTCGTCGGCAAAGTCGTAGATGCTCAGGAAGCGTTCCAGCACGTCCCGGATGACGGCTTTGGAGAACTTCTCGTCCCAGACGGGCGCTTCCAGGTACTCGTCGTAGAAGAATCCCATGTAGGGCTTGGCGTCCTTCCAGACGGCCAGGTCTTTTCTCGGCTTCTTGCCGCCCCGGCCGATGGCGAGGATCCGCTTTGCGTAGTCCGGGTCTGCTTCCAGCTTGGCGGCAAAGTCGGTGTCGAACTCCTTCGCCCAATCCAGCAGCTGGGCGTACACGTCCTCCGCGGTCATGCGGGAAATGACGTTTTTCGACACATCCATCAGCTTGGCGTAATCGAACAGGCTGCCGGCGGGGTTCAGCTTCTTGGGGCTGAACTTGAAGGACTCGATGTCCGCGTCGGGGTTCGCCCGCCGCCAGTCCTCAAAATTGGAGTTCAGCACGGTCATGATATATTCCCGCACGGAGGGGATGGGGAAGCCCTCGGCCTTGTAGTAGGTCAGCGCCAGCTCCGGGTCTTTACGCTTGGACAGCTTGCGCTTGGAACTGCCGTCCATCTTCATCAAGGGTCCAATGTGGACGTACTTGGGCAGCTTGAAGCCCAGCGCCTGGAACAGCTGAATGTGGAAGGGCAGACTGGGCAGCCATTCGTCGCCCCGGACGACATGGGTGGTGCGCATGAGGTGGTCATCCACGGCGTGGGCAAAGTGATAGGTAGGGATGCCGTCGGATTTGAGAAGCACGTGATCGACGTTGTTCTCCGTGATGGTCAGCTTGCCCTTTACCAGATCGTCGAATTTGAACTGCCGGTCAATGCTGCCCTCGGAACGGAACCGGAGA
>ERZ773116.2639-NODE-2639-length-14077-cov-5.342890_pt1 | contig 14077 bp, 10 predicted proteins | sample MGYA00580563_ERZ773116 | MGnify/ENA primary metagenome ERZ773116 (study PRJEB29015, sample SAMEA2737864) | human gut metagenome | biome: human gut; feature: human-associated habitat; material: faeces | place: China | collected 2012 ... | reverse complement strand
ATAGTTCATTTCTTCTCAATTTATGTGCATCACTGCACGTTAATAATCTGGTTACTAACAGCCCATCAGACGGAAATGGCAGAAGAGCATCACAAAGGCGACTGTCACAAATGGGCATAACATCAATTGCAAGCCGAGAGAAAAGCCAAACTTGTTTGAGCTATTCCGAGGCGCAGCATTGATTGTGGAACAACGTTCCAAAACAAAAATAGTTGGAAAGTTTGGTAAAGACTCTCCAACTATTCAGTTTCTATTCTCTCAAAGTACAATAAAGTACTCGTTATGTTCGCTGGAAAGTATTTACTCTACGAGGTTCAATGCGTGAAACATGAACACTCGACACAGAATCAGTGCGTTTATTGCTCTGAATTGCGGTTGTGATTGATAATATGTTCATTCTGTTTCTTTGCATTATTAATGTTTATATTGTCTCAAAAGCTGTGCAAAATTAGTAAATAAATCCCAATCACACATCATTTTACATTAAATTCTTTTGCCATGCGGAAAATACTTGGTTCAAAATTTTGTGTTATGCTAAAAAAACATTATGTTTGCATTGCATAATGAATGAGGCATATGAAATTCGTTGATAGAATAGATGAAACTGCACGACTGAAAGATGCTCTTGCGAGAGAGAAGTCCTCGTTAGTCGTGATGTACGGTCGCAGACGATTGGGCAAGTCAACGCTTATCAAAAGGGTGTTGTCGGACAGGGATGTTTATTTCCTCGCCGACCGTTCTGAAGGCCAATACCAGAGGATATTGCTTGCAAAAGTAATCGCACAAGTGCTTCCGGATTTTGATAAGTTGACATATCCGGATTGGGAATCTATATTTCGTGCGGTCAATTATCGGACAGGCAAACGTTTTACTCTATGTTTGGATGAATTTCCGTATCTTGTAGAGCAATCCCCGGAACTGCCGTCAGTGTTGCAGAAACTTGTTGATGAGAAGCAGTTGAAGTATAATCTTGTGCTTTGCGGTTCATCGCAAAATATGATGTATGGGCTCTTCCTTGATTCTACTGCACCCCTCTATGGTCGTGCTGATGAGATAATGAGACTTACGCCGATACGTTTACCGTATATTCAGGAGGCTTTGAACCTTGATGCGATGAGTGCCATTGAAGAGTATGCCGTGTGGGGCGGTGTACCTCGTTATTGGGAACTGAGGGAAAACAGAAACTCGCTTGATGATGCCTTGTGGCGCAATATCCTTTCTGTAAATGGGACTCTTTATGAGGAGCCGATAAAACTGTTTCAAGATGATGTCAAGGATATTGTCAAGACTTCGACAATAATGTCTTATATAGGTACTGGGGCAAATCGGCTTTCCGAGATTGCTGCACGATGCAATGAGCCGGCAACCAATCTGTCGCGTCCGTTGAAGAAACTTATCGATCTCGGATTCTTGGAAAAAGATGTTCCGTTCGGTATTGATGAGAAGAATGCGAAAAAGAGCCTCTACAAGATAGCCGATCCGTTTATGGCATTCTACTATCAATTTGTTGTTCCTAATCGCTCGTTTATCGAGCTTGGACGTCGTTTGCCCATAGAACAGGCTTTGACTGCTCATTTCTCTGAGTATGTGAGTATGCAGTGGGAAAAACTGTGTCGGGATGCCGTAACAGGAAATCTTGTTAATGGAATAGTTTATGGCAAGGCAAAACGCTGGTGGGGTTCTGTTCTCAATGAGGACAAGAAGCCGGAACAAGTCGAGTTCGATGTTATGGCCGAATCGCTTGACAAAAAGTATCTGTTGGTCGGAGAATGCAAATGGACTACTCAAGAGAATGGCAAACAACTGACTGCCGAACTTCTCCGCAAAGCTAATCTGCTACTGTTTGCCAAGTGCTACACCGTCGTTCCAATGCTGTTCCTTAAGAATGCTCCGAAAGAAGATGCCGGGAATGCAATGTTGCCGGAAGACGTTATCAAGTTAATGAACTAGAGTTAAGAATATAAGATGATAATGCTTTGTAGAATGTGGCATAACAATTTAAAAAGAATAAGATAATGATTAGAAATATTTCAAGACCAATATTCTCTGGACATGAGTCATTCGCTTGCAAGTCTCATTGGCTTAAGCGAGGATATGATTTTGTCAACGCTGGAAATAATTTCAACGATGATGAGGCTGTTGTACATCTTGGCGTTGGTAAGAATATGGTAGCTTCAATCAGATTTTGGCTAAAAGCGTTTGGATTATTGCAGGAAGATGGTCTTGCGCCAATAGCTGGCTACATTTTCGATGATGCGAGTGGTAAAGATCCCTACCTTGAAGATATTGGAACTCTGTGGTTGCTGCATTTTATGCTGATCAACACAGAGTATGCTACAATCTACAAAACGACATTTATCGAATATCATCGCCAACGAAATATCATAGAAAAGAGCAGACTGCAAAACTACATTAAGCATACTTGCTTTGAAGGAACACAATATAAAAACTTATATAATGACAATACTGTCAAACGAGATGTTGGTGTAATGTTTCACAACTATTGTAGCAAAAGCAATATCAATTTAGAGGATAGCAACTGTTTGTTGGCTCCTCTGAATTTGATAAATGAAGCAGAAAAAGATAGCTATATATTCAACTATGATGCTCGTAGCAAAGTACCTAGTTTGATATTTCTTTACTCATTGCTAATTAGGTGTAAGGGTCAAAATAGTGTTTCCTTTGATGATATTGCCGAGCTAGCTTTGATTTTTTGTTTGACAAACAATGATGTCATAGATCTTATCAAACGGCTTTGTCTTCAATATCCATCGGAAATTGTATTTTCAGATGTCGCAGGTATTAAAGAGTTGCAATTCAAGACATCGCCTGCACCTATAGAGGTACTAAACAAATATTACAGAGGAGAACTAATATGAAATATACTCCATCAATAAATATCGCTCAAACTATCTTTGACCCCAATAGCTATATTGTGACTCAGAATGCTATAAAGGTCATTGGCAACATTGTTAATTCATTCAATGCGGGCGTACACTCATTTAATATTATTGGCTCATATGGAACTGGTAAATCCAATTTCATTCTGGCTCTTGAGGATAGTTTAAAGAATAATAGTAAGATTCTCATTACCAACAAGGGGCAGTTTAATGGTTTTGTTCGATTCAGGTTCGAGAAAATTGTAGGCGATTACACCTCACTTCAAAGAGTTCTCACTGAGAATCTCTTTCCGACCGAGGCTTCGGACAATCTTTTTGAAAATCTGAAAAGCTATTTCAAGAGGGCAGAGAAACGTGAGGAGTTTGTAATTCTTGTAATCGATGAGTTTGGTAAATTGCTAGAGTATGCAGCAAAAAATAACCCTGAAAGGGAGTTATACTTATTTCAGAAGTTTACGGAGTTCATCAATGATGAACGACGCAATGCCATTCTACTTACAACATTACACCAGAATTTTAATTCGTATTCTCGTACATTAACAGAGAGCCAGCGCAACGAATGGACAAAGGTAAAGGGCCGTTTTCAGGAGATTGTTTTTAATGAGCCTATAGAACAGCTACTTTATCTTGCATCTAAACGTATAGAAAGAACAAAACGAGATGTTGTGAATCAACACTTTAAACAGATTTACAATTTAGCCATTGCAAGCAAGTTTGCCAGTTCATCTATTGCTTATGATACTGCAGTAAGTTTGTATCCGTTGGACATTTTTGCTGCACAAGCATTAACTCAGTCCATTCAGAGGTACGGTCAGAACGAAAGAACTCTATTCTCTTTTCTTGAAGCTACGGGACAAGGCTCTCTTCATCATTTTAAGGAAAAAGAGAATACAACATATAGCTTAGCCGATGTCTATGACTATGATATATACAACTTTTACTCTTACTTGTCGGAAGTTAATGCAGACTCTACTGCATGGACTGCCATACGCGTAAGTTTAGAGCGCGTTGAGAGTTTATTTGAGGGCGAAACAGCTACAGATGCCATGAAGCTTATTAAGACGATTGGCATGTTCAATCTCTTTGGTAAGGCAGGAGTGCAATTTAACAAAGAGAAACTTTCCGAATATGCAAAATTTGCTTTAGGTATTGACGACCCAGTGTCTGTTATTGAATTGCTTACGCAACATAAGATTATTCGATATGCGACCTACAAGTCTCAATATATATTGTTTGAAGGAACGGATGTCAATATCGAAGGCGAATTATTGAAGGCTGCAGGTATTGTTCCCCGCTCTAAAGATATTGTGGAGAAGCTCATCACAAACTTCAATTTTCCCATTGAGTTTGCTAACGCCTCTTATTACCGCAAAGGTACACCTCGATACTTTAAGTATGAGATTACAGACCACCCGATTATTCTACAGCCTCAGAATGAAATCGATGGCTACATCAATCTCATATTTAATGAAGATCTCACAGTAGATGCATTAAAACAACACTCTGTAGGTGTTGAAGAAGCTATTTTGTATGCATACTTCAAGAAAGCAGACCAAATTATAGATCACGTATGGCAGCTTGATAAACTAGCTTATGTCCAGAATGATGTTGACAATAAAGATAATGTAGCTCAGAAAGAGCTCAATGCTCTTATTGCACATGAGCAAAGTCTGCTAACCACCAGCGTATTAAATACCCTTTTTAGTTATAATTCAGATGTCATTTGGGTATATCGAGGAGAGATCCTTGATATCTCTTCGAAAACCCTATTTAACAAATGGCTATCAATGATATGCGACAGGGTGTATTGTGACACTCCGGTGTATATCAATGAGATGGTTAACAAGCATAAGCCCAGTAGTGCAATATCAATGGCTCGCATTAACTTCCTTACTCATTTACTTCATAATAGCTCAGAGCCCAATTTAGGCTTTGAGGATGGTAAGTTCCCTCCAGAAAAAACTATCTATCTGACGCTACTTCATAACACGGGCATCCATAAGCATATCGGCAAAGAGTATTTTCTTGATGCTCCCAACGAAGAAAGTTTCATGCCTTTGTGGAGGGTCTGCGAGGAGTTCCTTGATGCTAGCAAAGAGAAACCTCGTAAATTAGGAGATCTTGTAAAGATATTACGCTCTCGCCCCTTCAAGTTGAAGCAAGGAGTGATAGACATGTGGCTGCCGGCATTCTTGATCATTAAAAAGAATGATTACTCGCTGTATAATGATACTGGGATATATATACCTACGATTACTCGTGAGGTATTGGACATTATGCAGAAATCCCCTGTAGGATTCTCCATTAAAGCTTTCAATGTTGATGGGGTTAAACTAGACTTATTCAACAAGTATCGTGAGGCATTAGGCTTAATGCAGGATGCGGAGTTCACGGCTGACAGTCTTATCGAGACAATCAAACCGTTCCTGCTTTTTTACAAGAAACTCAATAAATACACAAAACAGACCAAACGTCTTCAGAAATCTACTGTACAGTTCCGAGCTGTATTGGCATCTGCAAAAGATCCAGAGAAAACCTTTTTTGAGGACCTCCCGCGTGCATTAGGATTTAAGGATGCAGAGATAGCAAGTAATGCAGATGTTCTTAAGCGATATGTAGAGTTGCTCCAGAAGGCTATTAGAGAGCTCCGTATGTGCTACTCAAATCTAATTAATCGATTGGAGGGTGTACTTGTTGACGAACTTGGTTTGAAGAGTAAAGAATTCTCTTTATATAAAGCAGAATTAGAACAACGATATGCATCTATCAAAACATACTTGCTAACCGAAAGACAAAAAACTTTCTTAACTCGTATATTGACTAAGAATACAGACAGGGCAACTTGGTATCAATCTTTGGCGTATGTGGTTTTAGATAAGCAGTTAGAGGCTTTGATAGATGAGGAAGAAGCATACTTGGTCGATAACCTTGTACACTTGTTTAAAGAGCTTTTAAAGTACGTTGAGATTAGTAACAAGGGACTGGCAAGCGGGGATAACTTTTTCCGTTTTGAGATGATTTCAAGTGATGGCACAACCTCACAGCAAATTGTTCAGTTGAATGCCACAAAGACAGAGCAAGCAAAAAAACTTGAAGCAAAGATTGATAAATTATTATCAAGTGATAGTGAAATCAATGCTTATGCACTTTTAACTATAATTCAAAAGAGATTGAACGATGACTAAGGTAAGACATGTTCTTGGAATTTCTGGTGGAAAGGATAGTGCGGCTTTAGCCATCTATATGAGGCAGAAGTACCCAACACTGAAGGTGGAATACTACAACTCAGACACTGGATGCGAGTTGGAAGAGACAGAGAAATTGGTCAATAATCTAGAGTCATTTCTAGGTAAGGTCGAGCGATTGAAGGCTGCTGAAGGTAGTCCTGAGCCAACACCATTTGACCACTTTTTAAAGATTAGTGGTGGCTATTTACCATCGCCACAGGCTCGCTGGTGTACACAAAAAATGAAGCTAGCTGAATTTGAGAAGTTCGTTGGTGATGAGCCTACAGTATCTTATGTTGGTATTCGTGGAGACGAAGACCGAGAAGGTTATGTTTCGACCAAACCGAATATACAGGCTGTATTTCCATTTAGAAGGAACATTTGGAGCCTTGATGTTATACACAAGGCTTTACACAATGAAAACATGGAGTTAATTACTGGCCTTTACAAGCAGTGGGCTCCAGAGAACATTAAAGAAGAAGCTATTGAGATCGCCTCAACTCTGATAAACAAGTCGTTCTTTTATAGTCGGAAGTTGAATGCCTTGCTAGATTTGAGCATAAAGACTTTTAATCGAGTGGTGTTTGAATACTTGAAGACAACTGATTACCCTGTAGGTAAACTTGAAGAGTTTCCTTTGATTGATAATGAGGATATCCTAGTCAAGGATGATATATTCAGAATCTTGGAGGAAAGTGGTGTCGGAATTCCTGCGTACTACAATCCAATAGAATTTGAGGTTGATGGTAAGAAAGGAGAGTATTGCCGTAGCCGTTCTGGTTGTTATTTTTGCTTTTTCCAACAACGTATAGAGTGGATTTGGCTTCTAGAGCAGCATCCAGAGTTGTACAAAAAGTCTATGGAGTATGAGAAGGATGGCTATACATGGATTCAAGGAGAGACACTTGCAGAATTAAGTCGTCCAGAACGAGTTCGTCAGATAAAATTAGACTATATCAAAAAGCAAAAGAATTTGAAGGCGAAAACAGTAAGTGGCTTGCTTGTCGATATGTTTGACGAAGATGATGAAATACCTTGTGCTAACTGTTTTATATAGTTTTTTGTATGGGTGGATATAGAGCATTTCTTGCGGAAGATTCAAATAATTATCAAATAAAGAGAAAGTTGCCATAAAAACAAAATATGCAGCAGTACATAATACATCAATGGAGGATGCAATAACAAGATTAAATAACATATCTATACATAATGCTTAAGACAGATATCATATGGCCTGAACATCGGCGTTATAAGTCGCGTACAGAGTGGGAACCAATAGGCTTCTTCTCTGATTGTCTATGTAACGCAACGCATTTTGACCTTATGCTTGGATTCTTTTCTTCATCGGCAATAAGCGTACTCGCAAATGGGTTTGCTGTATTCCTTTATAATGGAGGCAAAATGCGGCTCATTGTCAATGATATTTTGACAGATGAAGATAAAAACACCATTGCAGCAGGAACCGGTGATATTGAAATGCCATTTTTTGACATATTTGATATTCAAAAGATTAAAAACACATTATCAGAAAGGGATCGACATTTTTTTGATTGTTTAGCTTGGCTTATACGTCATAACCGCTTTGAAGTTAAAATCATTGCTCCTAAAAGCGGTATAGGGATTTCTCATACTAAATCTGGCATTTTTTACGATGGTATTAACAAAGTTGGATTTGATGGTTCGTGTAATTTCTCACGAACAGCACTCGTAGATAATATCGAAAGCTTGACTGTCTCATGTGATTGGGATGGGAATATTGAGGTTGCGAAGGTTGAAGCGATTAGAAAAGATTTTGAAAACGTATTCCAAGAAAAGGATGACAATGTTGTTTATTTATCAATAGATAAGGTTAAAACTAGAATTACAGATAGCTTTCCTGATAAGTCAATGTCTGAATTGCTTGAAGCGGAATACAATATATTAAGAAACCATCGTCAGCAGAGTATTTCCAAACACATAATCAAAGCATTGGATAATTCCAAAGAGCGTTTGGAGGTCATTCTGGATAAGCTCAAAGAGATTGAATATAAGGTTGCTGTTATACGGAGCAATGAACCGCAATTTCCATATACATCTGGCCCAAGAGATTATCAAATTCAGGCTTTTGAGAATTGGAAAGCCAACAAACAGAAAGGCCTGTTTGCAATGGCAACAGGTACTGGTAAAACTATTACCTCATTAAATTGCCTACTTGAAATTTATAAAAGATTAGGTTATTATAAAGCCCTTATACTGGTTCCAACAATCACCCTTGTAGACCAATGGGAAAAAGAGTGTGCAAAATTTAACTTTACTAATATAATTAAAGTCTGCTCTAAATATAGTGGATGGCAAACCTCATTGGCAAATATAAGGATGTTGGAGCTTTCAAATCCAGACAATAAGCAATCTTATGTGATAATTTCCACATATGCATCCTTTATTCGACCGGCTAATTTCATAGAATTAAATCAGTTCCCGAAGAACAAATTATTGTTCATAGCTGATGAAGCCCATAATATGGGAGCTGGACTCATTGCTAAACGTCTTAACGATATAAAGTATTCACGAAGAATTGGTTTGTCTGCAACTCCAGAACGTCAGTTTGATGAAGAAGGTAATGCTCGCTTAATGGATTTCTTTGGTTGCAATGGAATATATACTTTCGAATACTCAATGGCGGAGGCTATTAGGAATAAAGCATTGTGCAAATATTATTACTATCCACATTTAGTTGAACTGACAAATGAGGAGATGATTCAATACATTGAATTGTCGAAGAAGATTGCAAAAATAATCAATCGAGAAGATGATGATAGCCGCGAGATATTAAAACGGCTTTTGCTTAAACGGAAGCAGATTATACATAAAGCAGAAAATAAAAAGAGCATATTTGAAGATATTTTAAAAGAACATCGAGAGAAAACAGGTTCATTAAAATATACGTTAGTATACGTCCCGGAAGGGAATCAAACCGATGATCAAGGTGCAGATGTCTTTGATACGATTGAACGAATCAAAGATGACGAAGACACCATTCATCTGATTAACGAATATACCCGAATCGTAAGAGATGTTGATTCACATATTGTTGTACGTCAAATTACCTCAGAATCCACCGACCGTGATGCAATATTGGCTGATTTTGCAAAAGGAAATATCGATGTATTAACTTCCATGAAATGTTTGGATGAAGGTGTTGACGTTCCGCGAAGCGAGTTTGCAATCTTCTGTGCAAGTACTGGAAATCCCAGACAATTTATTCAACGTCGGGGGCGTGTACTGCGAACACATAACGACAAACGGTTTGCTATTATTCACGATTTAGTAGTGATTCCACAGATAAACTTTGATCCAGATTGCTATGAGTTGGAGAAGAGTTTAGTTTCATCTGAAATAAACCGTGTTCGAGATTTTGCGTTGCTTTCTGAAAATTGTAATGACACATTGGATGCATTAGATGATGTATTAAACCAATATCAGATTTCAATATTTAACTAATATCATTATGGCTACTCATTATACAAATGGAGACAGAATACTGCAAGCAGTATTGGCCGATTCCAAACTGGCCGAGTTAGGAGAGTATATACCAACTGGAGACGAGACTATTGTAGATGCTCTCAATTCAGAAAATACCACAATACGAGCTGTTGCGATGATTATTGATGGCAATGAAAATCAATATACTCAAAAGGAAATATACACTCAGGTGTCTAACTTCTTGATTTCGAATATATGAAACTAAATAAGATTATTATTAAGAATTTCCGCAGTTATTACGGTGAAAATTGTTTTGAGTTATCAGACGGTCTTACTCTAGTTATTGGTGATAACGGCGATGGCAAAACCACTTTCTTTGAAGCTCTTGAATGGTTATTTGACACCAGCAAAGACAATAAAAGTGAAAGCAATATTTCTGAAATGCGTAAAGCGGAAATAGGGCTGGGTGATTGTGATGAGGTTTCTGTCACGATGATCTTTGAACATGGAGGAGAAAAAGAAATTTGTAAAAAATTCATTTTTGAAAAAACATCCGATAACCTCCTAAAAACAAGAGATTTTTCTTTCGTTGGCTATGAGATAGTTGGTTCGGAAAGACATAATCGAGATGGAAAGATATTATTGGAATCATGTTTTGATACAGTTATTCGTCGTTATTGCCTTTTTAAAGGAGAACGGGAATTAAATGTGTTCGATAATAATACGGCACTCAAAACACTTGTTGATACATTCTCTGGAATCAAGCAATTCGATAATCTTGTCGAGATGACCTCATATTTTGAGCAACAGTCTGACAATTTAGTTACTAAAGAATTAAGAAAAGACAAAAAACAAGAGGCAATTATTAAACAGCTTGAATTTGATTTGGGTAAAGTGCAGTCAGAGATTTCTGATGTGCGACATGATATTAGTACAAAAGAGAAAGCTGTATCAGACTATGAAACTCGTTTGAAAATTTTGGAGGAGAACCAAGATGCTTGTGAGAACCTACAAGATATAAATGCCCGAATAGAACAGAAAAAAAATGAGCAACGTAGACTACTGGGCTATATTAATTTGGATTATAATGCCATGTTGCTTGATGATATGTGGATTCTTCGTGCATATCCTTCTGTTTTAAGTGAATATCAGAAAAAAGTATCGGCTCTTAGCAGAGAGAAACGTAAATTGCAGAAGGCTGAAGATGAACGTATAGCCATTGAGAAAGGGAAGTTAGAAGCGATTAAAGAGATTCAAAAACTAGCCAATAATGCGACTCCTCTCCCATGGAATCTCCCTGATAAAGAAACGATGCAGGAGATGATTGATGATGAGATATGCAAAGTTTGTGGTCGTCCAGCAAAAAAAGGGAGTGAGGCCTATAACTTTATGGTCAACAAACTTAATGAATATCTGGAGCATATTCGTAAAGAATCGAAATCTGCGCAACAACAAGAAGCCCCGATAAAACCACTTTTTGAAAACACATATATAAATGAACTCCATACTCGGAGTATTCAATTAAGTGGTGATACTGAACAAGAATTATCTAAGTTAGCAACTGTTATTGCCGACAGACTATCTTTTGTACAAACCAGAAAGCAGGACTTGGAGAAAGTAAATAAAGACTTGACAGAGGCTGAGGACTCAAAAATGCAGCTGCTTATTCAAACTCCTGATTTAACAGAGGAAATGCTTATCAAAAACTTTAAGGATTTCAAAGGGCTGTCTGACAGTAGTAAAAGAGCGTCATTAGACCTTCAAGACCTTAAACACAGACTTGAAGAACTTGAGGTGCAGAAACAGGAGTTAAAAGATAAGCAGAATCAAATAGTTCCGTCTAATGGAATTGTAAGAGTCTATCAGAAGGTCCATATTACGCTTGAGCGAATAATGAAGGCATTTGAGGCGGCAAAGGATAGAAATGTAGAAGAATTTATTAGGACCCTCGAAGAACAAGCTAATATATATCTAAAAAAACTTAACGCAGATGATTTCCGTGGTGTTATTAAAATAAAGAGAACAGCTGACGGATCAGCTAAAATAAATCTTTATAGCTCAAATGATACTATAATAGCTAATCCGGGTGGCGCACAAAAAACGACAATGTATATGTCTGTTCTTTTTGCCATTTCTAATATCACTACGCTAAAGAGAGATGAAGATTATCCTTTGATTTTCGACGCTCCGACATCTTCGTTCGGAGATTTCAAAGAGGATATTTTCTATAATATAATTGATGATATTGATAAACAATGTATTATATTTACAAAAGACCTGTTGAAATTTGATCGAGAAACACAGACTCGTAAGTTGGATTTTGATAAGATAAATCAACTATCATGTTCTGTATATCGCATTCAGAAAGCTTCTGGTTACGATGAAGAAGATTTGTCGACAATTCAAACATTAACTGAAAAAATTAAATAAAGCTATGGCAGAGAAACTATATGATGTGTGGGCAAGACGTAATCCTAACTGGGAGAAACGTTATGAGGAATCTATAATCAAAAATTTCAGCGATTATGGGAAAGGCGTTACTAATCTGGGGGATGCCAAAGGAAAGTTGTTTGGTGCTGGTTATGAGATTTTCATTATAGCATTCTTTATTGGACTATATTATGATCAAAGACGAAAACTCATTGATGACAGTACAAAAATCAAATCTTTGGGACAGCCGATTCAATATTGGGGTAATATAGATTCCGTAAAAGGTCGTAAAGCTTATCCCAAATTAAGGGAGTTTATTTTTACAGCACTGGTCGCTAAAACCGATTTTGATTTCATAGCTCTTGATAAAGGTTTAGTAACACCTCGTAAAGCGGTTGATGCTTTAATGCAGACAATGGAAGAGTATGCCAACTGGGGATTCCATTTTATGGAAGACAAATTGATTGATAATCCGAATTACTTTTATAGAGAAACAGCTTTTCTTGAAGTATTTTTAACTTTTGATGCAAGTACAACTGACTCAGCTGATGATGAACCGGAGTCGTTAGATTAGAATGTAATGTGTAAACTGGAGAATACTTTCGGAAGATACATCTGTAGTTTTTATAATATTAGAATTTTGCAAAATATTAGTAATTGTGAAGGCTAAGACATAAGTATATGCCCAAAGATATTCCATTCATATGATACAATTTTCCGGAAAGGGAAGGCAATGTACAGGTAATCATCAGGGATGAAACCCTTTGGTGTACCCAAAAGGCGATGGCTCAACTTTTTGGCGTGGATAGAACGGTTGTTTCCAAGCATCTCAAAAATGTATTCGAATCGTCTGAATTGCAGTAGGATTCAGTATGTGCAAATTTTGCACATACTGCTGAAAATGAAAAATATACATGTGCTTAACCTCTTTTGATAGAAATGTTTCACTACATATTACGATATAACATTAAAAGCGACTAATATGGATAAAAAAATAATAGAAAATGCGGCTATTGCATGTGATAATGTTGCTAAAGCCATAAATGGGATACAGTTAGGAAGACCCTGTAATTCCTGCTGTCCCGGAAGAGATGCTTTAATCAATACTATAAATCAATTAATTGTAGAGATTAAAGATACGGAACCAGAATGCTTTCAACGTTTAATGTTGGAGTTGCAAAATATTAAGAGCCCTTGTAATCAATGTGTTCAACCATATCAATTTGGAGCGATAAATGCCATAACAAACATATTAAAGAATAAGTATATTGATACAAAAAAAGGGAAAAGAAAGATCTTTATTAGTCACTCTCATTCTGATAAAACAATTGTAGATGGCTTTGTCAAAGAAATATTGAAAGTTGGTTGTGGTTTTAAGGATAGTGATTTATTCTGTACTTTGGATACTTCTACTATTAGAACAGGAGATGATTTCCGTGAAAAGATTATTGAGAACATGAGAGATTGTGATTTTATTTTTCTTTTCATTTCTGAAAACTATAATCAGAGTGATGTTTGTAAAAATGAAATGGGAGCTGCCTGGGCTTTGGAAAACAAGAGGATTTTACCTTTTACTCTTCCCAAAATAACTTTTGAGCAAATGGGATTTCTTAATGTTGTTAAACAGGGTGCGTCTATTACTGACGGAAATAAATTAGATGAATTGTATCAAGAATTGTGTGAGTTTTATGAAATAACACCAGATTGGCGTAGTTTTAATAAAGCCAAAGGCGATTTCTTGGATTTGGTTGCAAAAGCATGATTCTTATCATGCTAAATATGTATTAGCAGGTATTTGAAACGTATATTTGAAGAGAGAACCACAAAAAGATACAGTTGTTCGGGAATCCTGAACAACTGTTAAAATAGGACTTATAGACTATTATATTATGGCGCAGAATATAGAAATACGAAATAGCACGGCTGAGTTTCTCATCTTTATGCTTGAGGGCAAAGAGGATGGGATTCAGGTGATGTATAAGCATGAAACTATTTGGGCAACGCAAAAGGCTATGGCGCAGCTTTTTGATTGCTCTACTGACAATATTGGACTGCACT
>ERZ773116.2634-NODE-2634-length-14097-cov-7.248540_pt1 | contig 14097 bp, 6 predicted proteins | sample MGYA00580563_ERZ773116 | MGnify/ENA primary metagenome ERZ773116 (study PRJEB29015, sample SAMEA2737864) | human gut metagenome | biome: human gut; feature: human-associated habitat; material: faeces | place: China | collected 2012 ... | reverse complement strand
ATGTTATAGATAGCACCTTCACACCAAATCATATCCAGCTCCTCCTCACCGAAAGGGAGGGCATCCATTGAACCGACAATTCCTTTTACTCTGTTCTGCAAGCCTAACTGCCTTGCATTACGGTTGAAGATATCAATAAAGCCGGGAAAAAGGTCAATTCCTGTAATCCGCCCCGGCACATGGCCAGCTACTACCATTGTCTGGCCACCCGTTCCACAGCCGATATCGGCAATAAAGGATTCATCGGTAAGACCGTCTACAAAGCTCAATGCCTTCAACGTCGCTTCAGGACTGCCAGGGCCTTGTCGTTCCATATTGGAGAAAAAGTCACAGATTAAACTAAGTTCGAAATCGTGGATGGTTTTATTTTCGTTACTCATTTTCTTACTATATTTTGCATATACGGAAAGTATCACAATACCTTCAGCATAATATGCGGATTAAACTTGAATTATAACAATAGGAAAACACTCTCGAAAGAAGTTATCCGAGAGTAAACGAAGGGGGGACAATCTGTGCAGGGAACACAGATTGTTTACAAAACCAAATCCGATTTAAATGTCTTTGTCATACTGCAAAGATAAGCAATATTTTATTTAATCAAAGATTTTACGGTTAATAAAGATTTTCCCTTGCACCGGGCGCATGCTGAAGAACCGCACCTACCACCTGGCAAGTATCCAGTTCCTTACAGTCGCCGCAAGTATTGAAACCTTTTTCGTACACACATTTGCGGATAGCACAATAATCGCTGCAATAGGCAAACTTCACCCCGTCTGCACGGCACCCCATACAATGGATGGTTTCCGGCGTAATTTCCGGCGTATTGTTCAGCACACTCCACTCTTTGGCAGTTTTCTCTCTCAGCTCATCGTCATTATTGACAGTGGCTATACGGGCGGCGCAATTTTCGCAATCCAACCCGCAACATGCAATTAATTGTTTCATCACTTGGTTATAACGATTTATGTTTGAGGATATAATGCCCCTTTTCCCGCACATCGATTCAGTAAGCCCAAAACTCACCCCATACCTTGGAACAGACACTCATTTACCGACAGTCCTCAGCGCTTTCTTAACGATATACTTGGTCTCTTTCGTTTCACTTTCCTAACGCCTGCAAAGCTTCCTTACAAATCCGGATTGCGTCTTACTTGCATCATTTAACCAATTCCCTACGCTGTTCCGGACATACTTGGAGTAATCTGATTTCAAAGGTTCCAATATCGGTGAGCCCAATGCAGGGTTCTGTTCCAACATTTCAGTATGCTTGCACCAGACACCTCGTGAACAGAAAACAGAAGAACAAATATAGCTCTGGCAAACGCCTTCCCCATATTTGTCCTTTTGTTCTTTTACCCAATAAATTAATGCGAATCAAGTTATCCTTCCGTCTTACTTTAGAACAGCTTCGCAGGATACTCACCCGCATCCACCAAAGCCTGAATCTTGTCGACTACACTCTGACGGTCTTCGGGATAAGTCACACCGAACCACTTGCTGGTTGTATCGAGCACTTCGCAGGTAGCAGTGCCATTGTTAATCAGCTTATCCACCATCAGCGGGATGAAGAATTCGCTTTTCAGATTCTCCATATTCTTCGGGTCGCTCAGGAAGCTCTTGAAAAACTCTGCACTGTAAGCAAAGTAATCGGGAGTAAAGCCCCAGAAGTTCATGCTGACCGGAGTCGTCTCGGGAGTGGCAGTCCATTCACCGTTATCATCGATGTACTTCACCTCGCCGTCCATACGCTGAATCTTGGTACGCTCTACTACAGAAGTCAACAAGTTGTTTGCATCCGTTCCGCACAAACCACGGGATACGGTACCGCTTTCGCTCAATGTATTACCGATGCGGAAGCCTACCATGGAATATACATTTTTGGAACCTTCGGGAAGGGCTGCAAGAAATTTGCCCATTACCTGGAAGGAATCACGACCGTAGAAATCGTCGCAGTTGATAACAGCAAACGGTTCCTTTATTACATCGGCACCCATCATTACAGCATGGTTGGTTCCCCAAGGTTTGGTACGGCCTTCGGGGCAGGTGAAGCCTTCGGGAAGGTCATCGATGGACTGGAATACCAGTTCGCAGGGGATATGGCCTTCGTATTTGGAAATAATCTTGTCGCGGAAATCCTGCTCAAAATCTTTACGGATTACGAAAACGAGCTTTCCAAAACCGGCATTGATGGCATCGTAAATAGAATAATCCATGATAGTTTCGCCATTCGGGCCCAGTCCGTCCAATTGTTTCAAGCCACCATAACGACTGCCCATGCCGGCTGCCAATAAGAATAAAGTTGGTTTCATATTTAGTTATTATTTAAAAAGGTTAGTATATCACAGTTGATAACGGCTGCAAATGTACAAAAATTTATGGCTGACAGAAGGGAGTTTTAGTTCATTCTTTACCACTATCCGTTCAAAAAGGTACATTTAGAACGGATAACCGATGGCAAAATGCAACGCCATGCTGTCCTTGAACTTGGGAATATTATAATACCCCGACTTCCCGGTATCATACGGATCATGCAGCCCGATACCCAAGTCCAGACGAAAAACAAGAAAGTCCAAATCGTAACGCAAGCCAAATCCCGTGCCCAAAGCAATCTGTTTCGGGAAATTCTTCAACGTAAATTCACCATTCGGGCGGTTTTCATCTTTACGCATCAGCCATACATTGCCGGCATCCAAGAATACGGCTCCATGCAAGTCGGCAATCATACGGAAGCGATACTCGATATTGGCTTCCATGCGAATATCACCCACGTGGTTGATATAGGTATATTTCCTATCCGTCTCGGGAGGATAACCGCCCGGACCTATACTGCGTGCAGAAAAGGCGCGCACACTGTTGGCACCACCGATATAGAACTGTTCCGTATAAGGTGCGGTCGTAGCGTTGCCATACGACCATATTACCCCTCCCGCAATACGCGAAGCAATCATCTGGTTCTTGTCTATCCGGTAATGGTACCTGAATTCCGAGTTCAGCTTCAAGAACTGTGCAAAAGGTACCCCGAAAAGCTTCTTTCCTTCCTCACTGAACGGCTTGCCGAAAATACGGTAGACGGCAGAAGTCAGGTTACCGGCCGACGCAACGGTGGTCTGCCACCAGATGGGGTTACGCTTGCCGCGCACGGAAGCGTTGTCATAAGTATAGGTGTACTCCATGGCAGGAATGAACTGGTCGCGCAAACTAACGTAGAGTGCTGGATTCTCGGCACGCAACGTATCGAAAGCGGCAGTAGGATTGCGCAGTACATTGAATGTCAACCGGAAAGGAGTTATACTGTGCCTGGAAGTCGATTTGGGCTGGAAGTCATAAGTGACATTACCGCCAAAAGCCAACAGCTTATAATACTTGGCACGGTTCATCTGGTCGGCATATAAACGGAAAGTCGTTGTAGCCGGGAAGTCATACTCACGGTCGCCCATCCTGGGAAACACCACGCGCGGAAAGATAAGCGAAGTGGAGATACCCAGTTCATAGCTGTTCATTAGGGAAGAACTTGCCTTGCCCGTCTGCCATTCGTACGAACCGTTCAACTTCACATTCCAGCTTTCACCACCACCGAAGACATTATTCTTCGTCACCGTAAAAGCGGCACCCGGTCCCGTCTGGTTATTACTCTTCATGGTGACATTAAAATCCAATTCCGCATCGTAGGGTTTATCGAGCGCGGCAATGACCTTCACATCCAATGTATCAGACACAAACGCCGTATCACGTGGTATATACTGCATCTCCGCATAACGGAAAATACCGACGCTTGCCAGACGCTCCTGAATACGGGTCTGACGGTACAAACTATACAAACTCTGCATAGAACGCTGGCGGGCAATACCTGCGCTGTCCTGTATCTGACGTTTCCGCCGATAACCTTGATAGTTCAACCAACGGTAAAGCATGTTGGGACGTACCGGTGGTTTGTTGTAGTAATGTATGGTCAAGCCTTTGTAATCCATGCTGTCATTGGGTTCCTGCCCCTGCTTTCCAAGAAGATAGACGGATTTACGCCCCACACGGAACTGCTTCTCGGCTACCTTTGGCATACCGGGAACGGGAATCAAGCGCATCTGGACATGCCCATTGGGAACCATCATGGTATCGGCCTGATAGGTTAGGTAGTCGGGACGGAAATAATAACAGCCCACATTACGCAGCAGGGTACTGATACGGGTACGCTCCCCATCCAAATCAGCCACATTGAATTGTTCTCCCGAACTGATAAGGGAACGTCGGCGTCCCAGCTCCATAATGCGAGTGGTACGTTGGTTGAAACCACGATAGTACACCGTATCTATAAAGTAGGGATTACGCATGTTCACCGTATATTGCAACTTTGCCTTCAGCGAGTCCTTCGGGTCGATAAATGTCTTGTAGCTGACGCTTCCGTTGAAATAGCCATAATCGCGCAGCAAGTTAACCGCCGCCTTCTGGCGTATATCGGGATTCACCGTAGACATAAGCACCGGAGTGGCGGCAAATTTATTGAATATCCACTTTCCGAGTCCCTTCTCATACTTCTGGAAACCATTGTAAATCCACAGTCCGAAAGGAAAGGGATAGCGGATAGTAGAGCTCCCCAGCAACGAATTGTTCGGTGCCGTAGCAAGGGCGGCTTCCACCTCTTCCATAGCAATCTCACCAACAGACGTTTCACTGCGGTTCAATACAATCATCGGCTTTTGGCCGGTATAGAGTATCTCCCCCTCGGGCAAGTGCTTCGTGGTGGAGCAACCTGCCAGAAATATCAATCCTGCAATATATAATATCAGTCGTTTCATATCACATTCCTACTTTTTCATATCGCTATTTTCAGCCTCCGGTTTTATCTTTTTCTTCCTGAAGATGAAGAGTTCACTCAATCGGTCCATCTTCCGGCGCAGCACAAGGCCAACACCCGTTTCGGTTATCTCACCGTCGAGTATGCTTTCGTAGTTCTTATTATGGAATACACGGACATATCGGGTACCCGACGCATCAAGACGGTATTCCAGCGATATATTGTCAATGAATGATTCCGCATCGTTCGTGGCATTGGCCCCGGTGGACACTTTTCCACCGATGACTATCTGTACGCGGTCGTTGAAGAAACGCTGGGAATAACGGAAACTGAAGTCTTTCTGCGTGTCGCCCGTTTCAGTAGAGGTACGGTCTTCCACACCTACACTGATATTGGCACCTTTTATACCTCCCGCCAAGGAGTTTATCTGGCTCTGAAGCACTGAGTTCAAGGCGGCTCCCATTGACAAACCTCCTCCTTTGGCGCCGCTATTCAAGTAAATACCCGTAGCAAGCATCGCAATAGCCTGCTTACTACGCTCTTCTGCCCCCATTGCCTGCAGCTCATTCTCTACTGTGCCATCTTCGGGCGCCGAAATATCGAATATAAGATCGGGAGCGTCAAGCCTGTTCTTGATGGAAATGGAAACATCGAAGTTCACCATGCGCGAACCGTCCCCGTCACCGTCGGCCACAGAAGCACGCATACGTTCCGTAGCCTTTAGGCTTAGCGTAGGATTCATAATATTCCCTCGCCAATCCACATAACTGCCGGGATTGAACTGAAACTCCTTCAAGGGGATGATAGGCAGCGAATATTTCATGACGCCACCCGAAAGGGTATAGCGTCCGGTAAGGCTCATATCCCCTTGGGGAGTATACTGCATATTCAAATCACCGCCACCTTCCAGTTCGATGTATTTGCTGCGGTCGGGACTCAAGTCGGCACGAAGACGGACAGCATCGTCAATATGGACGGACATATACATTTCCAATCCTCCCAACGACATGGCAGGAACTTCATCCGCCTTTACCGACGTCGTATCGGTGAATGAGGTAAAGGTAACCAGCCCACTGAGACGGTCTTCCACCGTTAAAGGGGAATCGGTCAACACGTAGGTTACGTTGGTATTGCCCAGCAGATTCATGTTTCCACGCATCGTGAGCCCGTCAAGCGGTCCCTTCACCGTGGCATGCAAGTCAACGAACACCTTTCCATATACCAGACTTTCGCGGGTACGCGGTGCATCCAGCAACGTATAGTTCTCTGCCAGCAGATTGAGGTTGGCAGTAGGACGCTCCATATTCCGGAAATCAACCTTACCGTCAATCGTAAACGGATTCTTGCTGGTGGTATAAATGGCAAACTTATCGAATATCAACTGATTGTCCTTTATCTGTACCGGACGGTTGTCGAACCAGTAACGTGCTCCCGCCTGGCGTGCATAGACAGACACACTGTCCAAAACAATATCACCATGCATTTGAGGCTTGTCCAGCGAACCATAAATATAAAGCCCTCCATCAATATCTCCGGTAAAGGCCACCATTTGGTCAGGGATGAATGCATTGGCCATCTTCAATGGGAAATGCTCGAAACGAGTGGACACTTCCAGAGTATCCTTTCCGTTTTTCTGCGTCAAGATACCGTCGGCGATCATCACTTCTTCGTTATCATGTGTAAAATAGGTATTCAAATAGTGCGTATTCTTGTCGCCCGGCAACCAGGTAGCCCCCAGACCTATATCTCCAACCGGTTGGCGTTCGTAGGTCAGTTTCTCTACATTGGCTTCGGCGGACACCTGCAGGGAAGTGGCAGTCTGTATATAATTTGCTTCGGCGGAGAACAATCCCGTAAGCCGAGGCATATAAGGAAGTACCTCCGTAAGTTCATCCAGGCGCAATCGGCTCAATTCTACGTTTATATTCTGCAAGGAAAGGGTATCATTCTTGTCGGATTGCATACGGAAACACAGACCATCGTCGCTGTCCATATCAATATTGGCATAGACGCGCATATTCTTATGCAGATAAATCCAGTTACTATTGTCCGCAAAGTGGAATTTACGGAAAGCGATAATCGGCTCGGCAGGAATAAGGTTCAGCAGCACACCATCACCGCGACCATGTCCTTCGGTCAACGGACGGGCGTTAATACCGAACAGCACACCAGTCTGCCCTTTTCCATCCACATAATCCACAGTCAGCTCCGCATCTTCATTACGGACTTCACCCGTCAGTGTACTGCGGAACACAAACTGCGGGTTCTTGGGACCGTTTATGACACCACCTTGCAACTTCATGCGGGCAGTATCCTGCTTCACTGTAAAAAATATCGTATCGAGCTGCAAGGAGTCCATGCGCAATCCGTGAACAGCTGTACGTCCATTGATGCCGACTTGCGGAGTAAATCCGAAGCTCAGTTTGAAATCATTATAGGAAATACCCTTTGCAGCCAGGAAATAGCTGACGGGATTCTGGTTACCGGCTTCCAGATACATGCCGGCTGAAGGAAGGACTTGTCGCAAAGCGGCATGGTCCAAACGCCGTTCATCAATCTGCTTTGTCAGGATAGAGACAAATTTATCCGACTGTTCCATCAACTTCTTCAACGTGCTATGAGCGCGGAAACGCAGATTCAAGTCACCGGCATCAAGCCTCAACTCGAGAGAATCATGACGTGCCTCCGCTCCCATTGTAAAGGCAAATGGGTGTTTCAACGGTCGGGGCACCAACCCCAGCTTATGCAGATTCACCTCTTCCACATTCAAATCCAAAGCGCCATCCAGATAGCTGCGGTCAAGACGCATATCTGCATTTCCCTGCATCTTGAGAAGAACATTATCGCTGGCAAGACGGACAGTAGCAACGGATGACTTGAGTCCGGCATGCACATCCACACCGGAAATGTCCCAATGGCCATACTGTAGTTTTTCCAAGGAGGCATTCAAAGCAGCCACAGTCTTTCGTGATGCCACATCCACCCCTTGTCCCTTAGCGGACATCTTTACCGTAAGAGTATAAATAGAGTCCTTGGGCAGGAAGTGATGCACCTGCAAGTTGTTGATGGCAAGGTCGGCATGGTAGGCTTCCGTAGCAAGATTATAGGCGGCATCCAGATTCAAGGCGCCTTCCTTCTCCTGCAGTTTCAGGGCGGCAGTGCACTGCGCCCCCTCCATACCGACACGTGCCGCAAGGTGCATACTGTCCGGCACGATGACGGAGCCATCGGGAGCAATGTCAGCTAGTCCGGTCAGGAAGTTCAAGTTCTGCGTATGCATCTCGAAGTCCATGTTTCCATTGCGTTTCACACTGTCGGTCAGGTTCCAGAATTCTCCTCCCCCACTCAACGAAAAGGCTCCGGGCAGCTCAGCCGTAAAACGGGAAATCTGCATCTGCTTCAGGTTTCCTTCCGTACCGGCATGAATCACCAACGGACGGAACGGATAGGCTTCCTTGAAAGTTTCCGGCAGGCCACCGGCAAAAAGCAGTACATCCTGTTTGCCGATACGGGCATTGAAACGGGCTGTCAAACGGCCGGTGGTAGGTATATTTATCAGTTCCCAGTAAGTCTGTGCCGTAAGATTCATCTCACTATGAGGTGTCAGCAACTTCAAAGAAGGGATACGGATAACGGTAGAGTCGGCAAATAACCGCCCGGTCAGGGAAGTTACACTCAAACCGGAACGCTCATACATGGAAAATTCCCGGATAACGGCATTCATATCTCTACCGTAGTACATCACAGAATCAATGCCCATACGAATGTCGTGAAGAGCAATGTGCGAGGGGTCGAAACCTATCGCACTCCCCGGGCCGCCGGTATCATAATTGACAGAAGTTCCAGTCAGCAGGAATTTTCTCCAGCCATAGAACTGGTGTTTCAGGTCGGCAGCAGCGTCCGCAATCTCAGCATCTCCTATATGGGCTTTCAGCCCCATGGAGTCCAATGGCATCTGTAAATCGACCGAGACGTTCTTCAACTTCAGAGTATGGAGTGTGACTTTCCAGTTTAACGCAGTGTCAGTAGTGTCCTTGGGAGTCTCAGTGGTATCTGCAAGCATCACCTGCACATGGGTATCGCTCAATTCTATATTATTGAGGATGGCATCTTCTTTTGTAAGGTCTATGCCATGGCTTTCGAAAAAGAAATGCCCCAGTACTCCTTTGATGCACATACCTTCCATTAAATTGGAAGAGTTAACAGCAACTTGTTTCAGGGTAATGTCATCCACCTCCACTTTCCCTTTGAGTAAAGGCCATGCCTGCACCCGCACGTTCAAACTTCCAAGATTCAGCAAAGTATCGGGATGCTGCACCTCAACAGCACTGTCGGCAGGCTGTACCACCAATACACCGCGAACCAACAAATTCAAAGGAAAGCGAAGGTCAATCCGCTCCACGGATATGTCCATACCCGTAGCATCTGATGCAATTGCTGTAGCCTGCTTCCGTATCAAATTCTGTACGGGAGGCACATAGAGCAGTATCATCAATATTATAAACAGTATAATAGGAGTAAGCAGCACCCACAGTGCTATTCTCAACCATTTTCTTCTCATCGGAACGTCAATCTTTCATCGTATTTAAAAGTCCTACAAAGTAAACAATTTCTTTCGACATTTGGTTCCCGATAGAGAAAAATCATGTATTCTTCTCTGTTCCCCCATTACGGAAAAGCTGTTGCCTGAGTAATGACATCCTCTATCAAAACGAGGGCGGCAAGGGCGTGTTCTTTCAACTCTCCGGTAAAAGGCACTCCATGAGAAGTTTCCAACAGTTTCAGCAATGCAACCAGTTCCGTAGCTCCAATCAACGTAAAGAGGGGAATCATTTTGTGGGAGACAGCAGCCATCTCGTCCACATCCTCATTCTCCACAGCCTTCTGCAAACGCTCCGCATTGAGACGGGTTTCAGCCACAAAACTTTCCAGAATGGACTTTGCGGCCTCGGGGTCATCGACCGAAAAAACGGTGAGCGAAGAGAATTTATACCCCGGGCAAGCCGAAGCTTCCGAAACTTCCGTAACCTCCTTCCCTTTGTCCTCCACATTCAATTCATGCAGCAATTCACTGACGGTAAACGGCTTATGCAGGCATCCGGCAAAGCCATGCGCCGTAAATTCCTCACGCTGCATGTCACTGCGAGCAGTGACAGCAATCACCGGAACAGACTGTGCCTGCGGTATGTTCGAAGCACGCAGCAGTTTCAGTAAATCAAAACCATTAATAGCAGGCATCTGCACATCAGTAAGCAGAACATCAAAGGTTGCAGTGCGCAAGGCATCCAGCAATTCATCCAGTTGTAAACAAGAAACAGAATTTATACCACTCTGCTGAAGCATGGCGGCAGTAAGGGTAAGCTGAATACGGTCATCATCGATAAGGAGGACATTCTTCAATGAAGAACAAGGAACGGAGAATGAAGAATTGCCCTCCGGCGTGACAACACAGCCCAATTCTTCATCCTTCATTCTACGCCTTTCGCTCCTTACGGGATAGATAGGAATATATATGGTGAAAGTGCTTCCCTTGCCTGGCACACTGTCTACATCAATCGTGCCTTCAAGCAACTGTACCAGCATACGGACGATGGAAAGTCCGAGTCCGAACCCTTCTTTACCCTGAGCACCCGGTAATCGGGTGAATTCCTGGAATATACGCTCACGGTCAGCAGGCTCCATACCTCTACCCGTATCAGCAATGGCAACTACCAGTCGACGGTCCTCGTAACGGGCAGTCATGGTAATACCGCCTTGGTCCGTAAACTTCACGGCATTGGACAGCAAATTGTTGATAATCTGACGCAGACGCAAGGGGTCACAAATATAGGTACCGTCCAGCTCCGGGGCAGTGTCGCAATGAAGCGCCAGCCCTTTGGCAGCCGTAAGCGGTTCAAAACTGACGTGTATCTCTTCAAGCAGGCGGGAAGGATGAAAGGTGACCCGGTTGACTTCGGCCTTGTTCAAATCAAGACGATGGAAGTCGAGCAAATCAACGACCAGCTTCAGCAAATGCTCCGATGAGGTTTTCATGTTGTCCAGATAGAACCGCTGGCGCTCATCCACCGTCAGACGGGAAAGCAAATCGGCATAGCCCATGATAGAACCGAGCGGGGCTTTGAAATCATGGGTAATGGCAAGCATCAGTTTTTCACGGACAGCAAGTAAATCTTCGGCACGACGGCGGGCCTCTTCCAACTCACGGCGGTACCGGTTGCTTCGGGTTATGTCGCGGCCGATGATAATAAGGAAAAAAACGGAAAGCAATACCGCACCTACGGCAATGCCACTGATAATCTTGGCCGAACGGCGTCGGACCGCCTGTTGATACTCGGCTTCCGTCCGTGCACGCAGCAGAGTTTCCGTCTCGTAATCTTTCAGCAAGCTGTCAATACGAGCGGTCAGCATATGGTCCAAGCGTTGCAGATAGCGTTTACGTCGTTGTATAACAGTGTTTACAGCTTTTTTCTGCTGGGCCACAGCACGCAGTTTCTCATGCAAAGAATCGGCCGGATTATAAGGTTCAATCACCGTATCCGTCGCAAATTCGAGGGAGGTCTTTACCTGGATAGCCGTATCTTTCTTTGGGGGGACAAACACTTCACCCAAACGACGGAAAAAACCCTTCTTCCGAGGGCGTGTCACGACGGTATCCCGATGTGTAATGATACGGTGCTGCACACGTTGCTGGGTCACTACTGAGTCCTGCTGGGCAATTATCTGCTCAATGTCACTGGTGGATACCATGCTGTCATTCGCCTCACTCAGCGTACGCAGCATTCTTATCGTATTGGTATCCTTCTCGCGTATCAAAGCTAGTACGCTGTCTGTCCATTGTACATCGCGGTCATCGGTAAGAATAAGGTTCTCCATCTCCCGGTGTACGAAGAACAAGGAAAAAAACAATACCGCCAGCAACAAAGTGTAGCCTACGGCAATCTTTACTTTGGAGACACTGTTCATATTATCAAATCCTTTCCCTGGTCTGTCTACGGAATCTCAGCCACAGCATCACCCCTGCACTGGTCAGTCCAAACGGGAAAGCCATCCAGACCCCCGTCAGTCCCCAGCCGAAGATGAAACCGCAGAGGTAACCTACGGGCAAAGATATAACAAAATAGGATATAAATGCAATAATCATCATCGGTTTCACATCCGAGATACCACGCAGGGCATTGGCAAAATTAATCTGCAATCCGTCACCGAACTGGTAAATCAGGAACGGAAAGAAGAGAGCGGCTACCATACCGGACACTTCCATATTATCTGTAAACCATCCTCCGACCTGACCGCGAAGTGCAAAGACAATACTCAACAGCACCACTTCCATGCATAAGATGACGTGAAGGCCAGCATACGCCGAACGGCGCACATTCTGCCCGTCGCCCTGCCCCTTAAAGTTACTGACACGCACAGCAACTGCAGCACCCATGCCATAATACATCATGAAGGTGAACTGAGAGATAGTGAGCATTATCTGATGTGATGCCAGAGCAAGTGTCCCCAGCCACCCCACCATGACAACACTGAGGCTGAAGGAAGCGGTCTCCATTCCCATCTGCATACCGACAGGCCAGCCCAAAGCATTGAGTTTCCTGAACATCGGTGTCGACCATCCCAGCCTCATGAATCCGAGTCTATAACGGATAAAACGGCGACTACGAAGCACAATCACCGCAAAGACCACGACCATCACAATGCGAGAGAACAAGGTACTTACACCCGCGCCAAGCAATCCCATCTCCGGGAAACCCAATTTTCCATTGATCAGAATATAGTTTCCTACGATGTTAAGCGCATTCCCTCCAAGCAGAATCCACATGGCCGTCTTGGTGTCGGTGATGCCATCCGTAAACTGTTTAAAGCCGTTGAACAACATGACAAAAACCAGTGAAGCAAGCAGCACTAGATAATAAGGCTTAATCAGAGGCAGTAATTCTTCGGGCTGCCCCAGCCGTTCCACATTGAAATACAGAACAGCCATGACAAGAGTCAGCAATAAAGCTACCAGCACATTGGCCACCAGACTGCACCGTAACGCTTGTCCGGCTTCGGCAAAACGGCGGTTACCGTAGAAGCCTCCCACAACCGGGGTCAGCCCGTAGCTGAACCCCGTACTGAAAATAATACAGAGAGTAAACAGATTGTTTACGAAAGAAGCGGCACCCAGCTCTTCCGTGCTATGATGCCCAATCATCAGCGTATCGGCAAACCCCAGCACAATGACTCCCAACTGCCCCACCACAATGGGTAGTCCCAGGAGAAGCAATGCTTTGTAGTGTTGCTTATACGTATCAAATAAATTTCTCATACTAAAGGTTTTCTTTTTGGTAATAAAGCACAATCCCATTTTCATCGCGGAAGGTCTGTTGGGCTACCCTATGAAGCTGTTCTGCCGTCACAGAGCGGTAATTGTCCACTTCACGGTCTATGTCTTCCGCCTGCCCGGTCAGTTCAAACCAGGCAAGGTTCGTGGCAACATTCAGATAATTGATGTTGCCGAATATCTGTGTAGACTCAAACTTGTTCTTTACTTTCTCCAATTCCTGCTCTCCAACAAACCCGGATTTCAACTCTTCCAACTCTTTCCGGACAGCAGCCTCGGCTTGCTCCAAAGATACGCCAGCAGATGGCTTTCCACTGATATGCAGCAGTCCGGCATCCCGTGTACCGGAGATATAGGCATCGAGACTGGAAAAGAGCTTTTGCTCCTGCACCAGCCTGCGGGTCAAGCGACTGGAACGTCCATTGCTCAGAATATCCGACAGAATATCGAAGGCATAATAATCGGCATCCTCACGGCTGCACATGTGATAAGCCATGAACAAAGCATCCAGAGGAACATTCCGTTCCACCGTCTGCCGGCGTTCCGCCGTCTGTACAACTTCTTGCGGTAATTGTCTTACAGGCACATTCCTACGGGGAATAGGAGCAAACCATTTTTCAGTCAGCCTAATCGTTTCTTCCCACGAAATATTTCCGGTAACGGCCAGAACTGCATTATTAGGTGCATAAAAACGGAAAAAGAATTCCTTTACCTCATCCAGCGTGGCATTGGCAATGTGAGAGAGGTCTTTCCCGATAGTAGGCCAGCGATAAGGATGCGTTTGATAAGCCAAAGGACGAAGCAGATGTCCCACATCACCATACGGCTGGTTCAAGCAACGTTGTTTAAATTCCTCCATCACTACCGCACGCTGCACTTCAAGACTTTGCTCACTGAATGCCAGTTCCAGCATACGGTCGGACTCCAGCCAGAAGCCGATTTCCACATTCGATTTTGGAACCGTCAGGTAGTAATTGGT
>ERZ773116.2633-NODE-2633-length-14107-cov-3.711998_pt1 | contig 14107 bp, 10 predicted proteins | sample MGYA00580563_ERZ773116 | MGnify/ENA primary metagenome ERZ773116 (study PRJEB29015, sample SAMEA2737864) | human gut metagenome | biome: human gut; feature: human-associated habitat; material: faeces | place: China | collected 2012 ... | reverse complement strand
TCGACGAGAAGTTCCGCGCTTTCAATTTCCATGTAATTGACGTTGCAGACGGCAACGATATGGAACAGCTGCGTCAGGCGTTTGCAGAAGCGCGCAGCACAAAGGGCATGCCGACTGCAATTATTGCCCATACGGTAAAGGGCAAGGGTGTTTCCTTTATGGAAGATCAGGCTGGCTGGCATGGTAAGGCGCCCAACGATGAAGAGTATCAGATCGCAATGGCGGATCTGGAAAGGATCGGTGAAGCATTATGTCAGAAGTAAAGAAGATTGCGACCAGAGAAGCCTTCGGGGAAACTCTGGTAGAGTTGGGAAAGAAACATCCTGAGCTGGTAGTGCTGGACGCAGATCTGGCCGCAGCGACAAAGACCGCCGTATTTAAAAAGAGCTTTCCTGACCGTCATTTTGACTGCGGTATCGCAGAGGCAAATATGATGGGCGTGGCAGCAGGACTTTCCCTCGTTGGGAAAATTCCGGTGGCGAGCTCCTTTGCCATGTTTGCAACAGGCCGTGCTTACGAACAGATCCGTAACTCTATCGGCTATCCTCATTTGAACGTAAAAATCGGCGCAAGCCATGCCGGCATCACCGTCGGCGAGGATGGTGCGAGCCATCAGTGTAACGAAGATATCGCTCTGATGCGCTCCATTCCGGGTATGGTTGTCATGAACCCCTCCGATGCGGTTGAGGCGGCAGAGTGTGTCCGTGCTGCCATCGAATATGTTGGCCCTGTATATATGCGCTTCGGACGTTCTGCAGTGCCGGTAATCAATGACCGTCCCGGTTATCATTTCGAGATGGGAAAAGGTATCGTGCTGCGTGAGGGTACGGATGTGACGATCGTTGCAACCGGTATTTTGGTAAGCTCCGCGCTGGAAGCGGCTGAAAAGCTGGCAGCAGAGGGCATCAGCGCAGAGGTTATCAATATTCACACGATCAAGCCTCTGGACAAAGAGCTGATCATCAACAGCGCAAAGAAGACCGGAAAAGTCGTGACGGCGGAAGAGCATTCCGTGATCGGCGGCCTTGGTTCTGCCGTTTGCGAGGCATTGTCTGAAGAGTGCCCGACAAAGGTATGCAGAATCGGCATTCAGGATGTATTCGGCGAGTCCGGTTCTGCGGGCGAGCTTCTTGTAAAATATGGTCTTGACGGGAACGGTGTATACAATACCGTAAAGAATTTTGTGACCCGTTAAGTGGAGGAAAGTATGGAAAAAATTCTGGCTCCGTCAATTCTGGCAGCCGATATTATGCGGCTTGGGGAGCAGATTGAAGCGGTAAAAAATGCTGGCGCGAAATATCTTCATATCGATGTGATGGACGGTATGTTCGTTCCGGCGCTGTCCTATGGCATGTGTGTTGTGGAGTCGATCCGCAAGTCCTGCGATATGGTTCTGGACGTGCACCTGATGATCGTAGAACCGGGACGGCATGTGGAAGCGTTTGCAAAAGCAGGCGCAGATATTATTACGATCCATCTGGAAGCCTGTGCAGACGCGCATGAGGTCATCCGACAGATTCACAGCTGCGGCTGTAAGGCTGGTGTCAGCATCAAGCCCGGTACGCCGATAGAGGTGCTGGAGGAATATCTGGATGAGGTCGAGCTGATTCTGATTATGAGTGTTGAGCCTGGCTTTGGCGGTCAGAAATATATTCCGGAGTCAACGGAACGCATCCGCCAGACCGCAGAGCTGATCCGGAAAAGCGGTCGTGAGATCGAGCTGGAGGTAGACGGCGGCGTTGGTGCAGGAAATGTCGAGCTGGTGCTGGAGGCCGGCGCGAATGTGATTGTGGCAGGCTCCGCTGTTTTTAAGGATCCGGCAAAAAATGCAGCAGAAATGATGTCGATCCTCAAAAAGTGGGATTGAATCCGTTACACAGAAGCGCTCCGCAGGAAAACCTGTGGGGCGTTTTTTAGGGCTTAAAGGACACCATACGGCGGTCATCCGATCGTGCAGCGTGCACTTGACACAAACTCGGTATGCGCAAAAAGCGTGCGCGGAAATCAGAGGAAACATGGAATTTTCAGAACAATTAAAAATATATGCGGAAACGCACTTTGAAAACAGAAAAAAATATTTTGCGCCGATTTTATCCGAAATCGAGGCAGGCTTGTCTTTGTGCAGCGAGGAAGAGGCCCTGCTGATAAAATTTTTTTACGGGACGATGCCGCTGCGGGATGCCGGGGAATATCCGTTTGAAATATTTCTGAGTTATGTGCGCCATGCCCTCTGGCTGCGGAAAACGATAGACTGGTGCAAGAAGCTGCCGGAGGATCTGTTTGTCCACGACGTACTGTATTATCGGATCAACTCGGAGGACATCAGCGATTGCCGCAGTTTTTTTTACGAGCAGTTAAAAGACCGAATTGTAGGACTGGACGAATATCAGGCAGCGGTGGAGATCAACTACTGGTGCGCAGAGCATGCAACGTATGAAATGGCGGATGACCGAACGGCGGGGCCGATGACGATGTACCGGAGCGGAAAAGGACGCTGCGGAGAAGAATCCACCTTTACGGTGACGGCATTGCGCAGTGTCGGGCTTGCAGCACGTCAGGTATACACGCCGCGTTGGGCGCACTGCGACGATAACCATGCCTGGGTCGAGGTTTGGGTAAATGGAGAATGGCACTTTCTGGGGGCCTGCGAGCCGGAAGAAAAACTGGATCGCGGCTGGTTTACAGGACCTGCCGGACAGGCGCTTTTGATTCACAGCCGCACATTCGGCGATTATGCGGCGGGAAAGCGGGAAGAGGTAATCGGCAGGGATGGCGCGGTTGTCTGCCACAATGTCACCGCTTCCTATACAAAGACACGCAAGCTCCGGATTCAGGTGCGAAAACAGGACAACACCCCGGCAGCGCACGCACAAATTTCGGTGGAAATTCTGAACATGGCGGAATATTTTCCGGCAGCAGTGCTGGAAACCGACGAACAGGGCGAGACTTCGATCAGGCTTGGGCTGGGCGACATCCGGCTGCAGGCGCGGTCAGAGGGAAAGTTTGTGGAGCGTTATTGTAATCTGGCAGAGGACGGCGTCGGAGCGGCAGATGTAGATTGCGCTGTTACGCTTGTGCTGAAGGATTCGGAAGCGGGAATGAAAGATGCGCTTTCTGGCGTTTCTGCCTGCGAATGGCATTTGGAGAAGCTCTGCGCTCCGAAAGAAGTCGTTGTCCGGGAAAGTGTATTGAGTGAGGAAGAAGTGTCGCGCGGCACGCGGAGACTGGCAGATGCAGTGAAGCTGCGGGAAGAACGCTTCGATCAGCTGACCCGGCACGCGATTGCAGTGCATCCGGAGGAGGAAGAGAGGATGCGCGTTGCGGGAGAGAATGCAGAGGAGCTGACAGCTTTTCTGGAAAAGGATGATAACCCGGATCGCAAAAAGCTGCTGGACAGTCTGACGAAAAAAGATAATAAAGATCTGCGGGCAGAAGTGCTGGAAGACCACTTGTCAGCAAAGCGCGGCAGCTGGCCGGAAGATATACATGTACAGGATCTGCTGTGTCCCAGAATCTGGCTGGAAGAAATCGGCGCTTACAGAAGTTACATTTGCAGTGTGCTGACTGCTCAGGAGCAGGAAGCGTTTGCCTCCAATCCGGGGCTGATATGGAATTATGTAAACCAAAATATTACCGATATCCCGGAAGAAGAATATAATACCCTTTGTGCGTCGCCGATCGGCTGTCTGAAGCTGAAAATGGGCAGTGCAGTTTCCCGGACGATTTTGTTTATTGCGATTTGCAGAAGCCTGAATATCCCGGCGAGACTGGATAAAAGCCTGATGGTTCCGGAATACTGGGCGGACGGCGCATTCCATGTACCGGTCAGCAGGGCGCAGGCCTCGAAAGGAACGCTTCTGCTGCGAAATATTCCGGGAAAAGAATGGATTTATGCGCAGCACTGGACGCTGGGGCGTCTGGAAAAGGATCATTTCGTGACGATGAATCATGCCGGACTGGTATTTGAAAAGGAAACGTTAGAGCTTTTACTTCCGGTGGGAATTTATCGCTTGATTGCAGTAAAACGGCTATTGAATGGGGATCAGGAGGCAGCAGAGCTTTTGTTTGCGATCGAAAAGGAGAAACAGACCGAGCTTTATATGCCGGATTTTGAAAAAACGGATGGTGTGATGCCGTGGGAAAAAAACAGTGTACCGGATGAAAGCCAGAGCTGCCGGAAGCTGCAAAACAAAAACAACAGTCTCCGGGAGGAAATACAAAGCTGCCTGCTTCGGGACATCCTCTTACAGAGAGCAGATGGAACGCGTTGCAGTCTGGAAAAGCTGGTAAGCGGAAAACGCAGTATTCTGGCATTTCTGGAAATTGGGGCAGAGCCGACAGAGCATGTGCTGAATGAGGTTCTGGCACTGGAAAAGAGCGCAAAAGGAAATTCCAAAGGAATTGGCTGTCAGCTGCTTTTTGTTCTGCGGCAGGAAAAAGACCTGCAGCATAAAACGCTGCAGGAAGTGCTGGCGCTGGATGCGGGATCTGAGATAGAAATTTTATACGATATATCTGGCGGCGCTTCGGATGCCAATGCCGCACCGCGCACCGCGACTGGTGACACAGCGTCCGGTACCCTCTGTGGCTGGAAGGAAACTGCGAAGAGAATGAGGCTTGCCGAAAAGCTCCCGGTTCTGGCAGCTGTCAGACCGGATGGCACTGGCATTTACGGAAGCTGCGGATACCACGTCGGAAGTGTGGAGCTGATGGTGCGGATTCTGAAGGAAGCAGTCCGGACAGAAGCAGATTGATAAAAAACAATAGAATGCACGCTCTGCGAGCATTCTATTGTCATGAATCAGGGGCAGCGTCCGGGAAAATCCCCAGGCGCTGCCCCCTTTTGGAAATGGAATTACATCATGCCTTCTTTGAGAATATTATGGTCGCGCAGAAGCTTTTCGATTACTGTACCGGAAATTGCTTTTAACAGAGGCTTCTTGAGCTTATTGAGCGGTCCGGGAAGTTCGATCTCCAGCGGAGACACGCCATCCATCAGCTTTACGGAGCTGTCGAGAAGTTCACGGATATCATAAACGCTGCCCCATACCTCCGGAACGCCACGGTCTACGCCAAGCAGTCCGTAAACGGCTTCCATAGCAGTACGAACAGAATATTCTGTCGTGAAGATGGTGTCTCTGGGGGTTTCCGCAAACTGACCCAGGAATGCGAAGTTTACGCAGCCGTCCGGGATAACATCAGGGCGGTCACCCTTTGCTCTGGGCATGAAGAATGCGGTAATATAAGGCATCATGGTAGGAACGCAGACTGCACTGTGCTCTGCCAGCTCCGGAATTTCGTCTACCGGAACGCCGAGATGATACAGCCATTCTTCTGTAATTTCCTTACCGGTGCATTCTTTCATGGGCTTCTTGATATAATCGCCGGGAACGTCGGTGAACAGGCTGTATACCCATACACAAACCTGCTTCTTATCCTGTTCTTTGAACTGACCCTGACGGTTGATGGTCCAGCTTAACAGCCAGCTGGAATCCTGACAGCTTACGATACCGCCGGTAACGACTTTGCCGCTTCTGGGATCTCTCTGGCAGATTTTCTCAATATAAGGAATGATTTTATCATCCAGAGTGGTAACAGTTGCAGATTCCCAGTTGGTCTTTTCAATATCGGAGCAGAACTTCTCGGGATGACCAAAGGAAGGATCCTGACGGGCGATATTTTTCCACAGATCCCATACGCCGCTGCTGCGAACTTCTGCATCGCCCACCGGAGCGTGATTCTGATCTCCGTAGATCGTTCCCTCTGTGCAGCTGCCGTTTGTTACGAATACCAGATCGTTTTCGGTTAAGGCAATCTTCTGCTCTTTCCCCTTTACCTTGCATTCGATGGTCTTTGCAACCTTTTTGCCGTCATGGAAATCAAAGATAACGTTGGTAACCTCGGTATTGAACTGGAACTGTACGCCTGCGTCCTCCAGGTATTTCTTCATCGGAAGGATCAGGGATTCATACTGATTGTATTTGGTGAATTTCAGTGCGCTGAAATCCGGAAGTCCGCCGATATGGTGGATGAAACGCTGGAAGTACAGCTTCATTTCCAGTGCGCTGTGCCAGTTCTCGAAAGCAAACATGGTGCGCCAGTATAACCAGAAGGTGGAGTTGAATACCTCGTCATCGAATACGTCTTCGATGGTCTTGTCGTACAGGTCTTCATCTTTTGTCAGGAACAGCTTCATGATTTCCATGCAGCCCTTCTGGCTTAAATTGAACTTGCCGTCCGTGTGTGCGTCTTCACCGCGGTTTACGGTTGCACGGCACAGGGAGTAGTTGGGATCGTGCTTATTTAACCAGTAATACTCGTCCAGTACGGATGCACCGGGCTTTTCCAGGGAAGGAATGCTGTGGAACAGATCCCACAGGCACTCGAAATGATTTTCCATCTCACGTCCACCGCGCATTACATAGCCTCTGGAGGGATCAAAGATACCGTCACATGCGCCGCCTGCAACGTCCATTGCTTCCAGAATGTGGATGTGGGAGCCGGGCATCTGACCGTCTCTTACAAGGAAGCACGCTGCTGCGAGAGAAGCCAGTCCGCTGCCCACCAGATATGCATTTTTGTTGTCAACGCCTTCCGGTTTTTCGGGACGGGCGAATGCTTCGTAGTTACCGTTGGTGTAGTAAATGCCCTTGCTGTTTTTCTTATATTTGCCCCGCTCTGTGTTGCGGTAGCTCGGGTCAGGAGCAGGCATTTTGATGGTTTTTTCTGCGGTCTTTGCGACTGCTTCTTTAATCTCACCGGACAAGGTCTGACCTTCCGCTGCAAGATGGTCTGTATGTTTTTTTGCTGCAAATGCCGCTGCGCCGACGCCTGCTGCGAGGACGGCTGCCTTTGAAAGACCGGAATGTTTCTTTGCCATGATAAAATCCTCCATTTTCGATTTTCAATACCAATTTGTCAGTAAAAGGATGCCCGAATTTTCGGGAAACAATGAGAAATTTTTTCCTCTGTTTGTTTTATAGCTGTATCATATCGCAGGAAATGAGGTTCCTCAATTCACAGAATTGAAAGAGTGTAGCAAAATTTCCCAGTTTTTGAAATGTGTCTAAGATATAGGAGAAAACAGACGGACGGGTTGGCTTTCTATCCCGGACATGGAGCTTCACATAAGATTGACACGGCGATAGATTCCGTTAAAATAGAAAGAAAGAGACAAAAAACGGGGCAGTAGAGTATGGAATATTTGGATATCGTAGATGAAAATGGAGTACCGACCGGGAAAATAGCAGAACGGACAGCTGCACATAAACAGGGACTGCGGCACCGTACCTCTCATGTCTGGATCCTGCGGGAACGGGCAGGAAAAGTCGAGGTACTGCTGCAGAAAAGAAGTCAGAATAAAGATTCCTTTCCGGGCTGTTACGATATTTCCAGCGCCGGACATATCCCTGCAGGGGTAGATTTCATTCCGTCTGCGCTGCGGGAGTTAAAGGAAGAACTGGGCTGCAGTGTTTCGGAAAATGAGTTGATTTATTGCGGACAGCGCAGATTTTCCTATGACGGCGTTTTTCATGGAAAGGAATTTCATGACAGGCAGGTCAGCAACGTTTATGCGCTATGGCTGGATCGAAGGCCGGAGGATTTTGTCCTGCAGAAAGAAGAACTGGAGGAAGTGCGCTGGTTTGAATTTGAAAGCTGTCTGAGACTGGTTGAGAAGAACGAAATTCCGCATTGCATTTATTTGGAAGAGCTGCAGATGCTGCTTCCAGAGGTGCGGAAGCGGGAAAGGCTCTGTATTCTGGTCACGCCGCCAGTGACGGAGGAAGAAAAGCAACAGCTTTTGCAGGCTGCGCCGGGACAGAAGTTTTTCTTTACGGAAAAGCCGGAGGTGACAGAAGAACAGCTGCGGCGCGCGGACATTATCCTTGGCAATTTGCAGAGTCCTTTGCAGTTAAAAAAGTGTGAAAACCTCAAATGGATTCAGTTGAATAATGCCGGGACGGAAGGCTATTGTGAACCGGGGCTTCTGCCGGAGGGTGCACAGCTTGCGAATGCGACGGGTGCTTATGGAATGGCGATTTCGGAGCATATGATCGGTTGTCTGTTTGCCTTGCGGAAAAAATTGCTGCTGTATTGGGACAACCAGAAAGCGCATTGCTGGCATTCGGAAGGACATGTAAAAGTAATCGAAAGATCGAATGTGCTGGTGATCGGCTGCGGTGATATCGGAATGACGTTCGGCAGAAAGATGAATGCACTTGGCTGTCGGGTGAGCGGAATTCGCAGAAGAGTTTCTAAAAAGAGCGACTGCCCGGAATGGATGGAGGGTATGTACGGCATGGACAGTCTGGAAGAACTGCTTCCAAAGGCGGATATCGTGGCGATGAGCCTGCCGGGCAATGCATCGACGTATCATGTGCTGAGCCGGGAACGGATTGCGTTGTTGTCGGACAATGCGGTTGTTTTAAACGTCGGACGCGGAACGGCGATCGATACGGATGCCCTTGCGGATGCGCTGTATGCGGGAAAAATCGCGGGGGCCGCGCTGGACGTCACAGATCCGGAGCCGCTTCCGGCAGACCATCGGCTCTGGAATGCGCCGAATCTCTTGATTACGCCGCATGTTTCCGGAGGTTTTTCCCTTCCGGAGACGCTGGAAAAGATCGTCGGACTGTTTGCAGACAATCTGGAACGGTATTTTGCAGGGCAGCCGATTGAAAATCTTGTGAATCTGCAGACGGGGTATCGGGAGTAAAGTGCCTGTAAAGCAACTGTGGATTGCTGGCAGTTATGTACCGCAGGCGTGTAGAGTCCCAGTGAATTGTGCGGGATTTTAGCGCAAAGCGCCTGCAAAATGGAGATCAGTATGGAAAAAGCATATAAACTGGAATTTGGGGGACAGCCCGGCGGAGAGCTTTTCATGACTTGCTGCGGGTGCTCCCGGACAGAACCCCTGCACTGCTTCGGACCGGCGATGAAGCCGCATTATCTGATTCATTATGTATTAAACGGCAGGGGGATTTTCAAAATGGAGGGCGAGGAATATCCGCTGGAAGCAGGCTGCGGATTTTTGATTGAGCCGGGGCAGATGAGCTTTTATCAGGCGGATGAAAAAGATCCGTGGATGTACATCTGGGTCGGCTTTGCGGGCGAGCGCGCGGAAGAATATGTCAAAAGCATGGGGATTTCCCCGCGGCACCCGGTGTTTCATTCGGAGCAGTCGGACGAGCTTTACAGTATTGTCCGGGACATGATGGATCATAATACGGTCGGTGTTGCAAACGAGCTGCGTCGAAACGGTCTGTTGCATATTTTTCTGTCGGTTGTGGCGCAGAGTATGCCGGAGGAAAGGCGGGAGGAAACGGATCGGGCGAACCAGTATGTCCGCCGGGCAGTGGAATTTATTCAGCGTAACTACTGCAACCCGATCCGGGTGACGGACGTGGCGGATTATGTCTGTGTCAACCGCAGTTATCTATATACTCTGTTTCAGAAATCTCTCGGTATGTCCCCGCAGCAGTTTTTGGCGGCGTACCGGCTGACAAAGGCTGCGGAAATGCTGATGGTGCCGCATCTGCCGGTGGAAAGCATCGCATTGTCTTGCGGATATCAGGATCCGCTTGTGTTCAGCAAGGCGTTTCGGCAGATGAAGGGGGTTTCCCCGACGATGTATCGGAAGCAGATTCAGCAGGATGAAAACCGCGTCAACCGGGAGCATCTGAAACAGGTAGAGGAGTTTATCTCCAAAGTCGGCAGGCTCGAGCTGGGCGGGGAGCCGTGACGGAAGCGCTGCGCGGGTGTGTCGGGCATGATAAAACGTAGGATGTTGCGGACACGCAGACAGATCGCGCAGCACCGTGACACGCGGCACGGCATACCTCGTTGACTTTACTTCCGAATTCCGGCGAGAACCTCGTTAGGAATAACAAATTCCGGGCAGCCCATGGACATCGGTGCAACATCGCCTTCGTTGAAGCAAACCACAACCTCGTTGTTCTGATTCAAGTAGAAGGAAGTGTTGTCTGTGATGGAGGTAAAATCCCATTCCGGCATATCGGAATCGAGCCAGTAGATTTTATTTTCATCTGCCGCCATCTGTTCTTTCATCTGCTGTTTGATATTGTCGCTGATAGTGGTTAAATAATCGCTGCCCTCCTGGAAAAGATCTGCAAGCTGCAGGCGTTTTCCGGTGGAAAGGTCAATGGTGTAGTAGTAGTTCCATTCCGCACCGCTTCCGGCAGACTGGAAACAGGTCAGTTTCAGGGTGAAATACTGATCTGTGGTCGCCAGAATTTCGGATTTGACGGTCATATTCTGGTAACCCTCTTCATTTGCCTTACTTTCTTCGAATTCTGCGATCAGGCGGTCTGTGATGGTCTGAATCTCTGTATTGATTTCCTCTGCTGTTTTCTTCGTCTGTTCGGAAACAGCGGAGGATTTTTGTGTATCCGCGTCAGTGTCCGGTGCGACAGTTACCTCCGGAACCTGAATGTCTGCGCTGTTTCGGTCATCTTCGTAGTGATAGTCCCGGAAGGTAACGACTTCAACAAGCCTGGAGAGTACAGGAACCTGGCTCATTGCGTAGGCAACGGAAGCGGAGGTGTTCGGTAAGATGACCAGAGCGGCAGCGGCAGCAGCAGCGGCGATCCCGCAGCGGCGTGCGATGGAGCGTCTGTGGGAGACAGAGCTGTGGGCAGCATTGGAACCCTGCTGGCTGTTCTCCTGCTTTGCCTGAGAGATCTTTAGTTTCATTTGTAAAAGCTGTTCTTCGGACATGTGGATGTCCTGATATTCTCTTTTCAATTCCTGTAACTGTTTTTCACGGTTTTCCATAATAAAAATCCTTTCTGAGAGTGATGGCGGGGCTGAGCCACCGCTTGAATGGTGTTGAACTTGCTGCACGCTGATGGGTCTCGAATGTGGTCGGCAGCTGTGTCGGGCGGTCAGTCCAGCGACAACCGGAGTTTTTTGAGACTGCGGTATAGTCTGCTTTTGATGGTATTTGTGTTTTCTTCCATGATGGCTGCAATGTCTTCCAGCTTCATATCTTCAAAATATTTCAGCTCTACGATCATGCGGTCGCGGGGCGGCAGCAGCTCCAGCGCATGTTTCAGATCGAAATTCTCGTAAGCGTCTTCGTAGTGTGGCTCGTCGTTTCCTTCTTCCAACGGCTCCGTTTTTTTCTGCTTACAGAAAGAAAAAATCTCGTTGAGCATGATTCGATACAGCCAAGTGGCTGCATAACGGACCTCTTTTAAGTCAGAGCTGCTTCGGATAGCTTTATATGCGCCGTTCTGGACGATATCTCCTGCGTCTGCTTCGTTGTGGACGTAGCTGTAAGCGAGCCGGTAATATTGATCGTAATTTTGCAAAAGCAGATCTTCTACCGCTTTTTCTTTTGTTTTTCTGGATAATGATATCACGAAGAAATTCGCCTCCTTCTTTTGCTGTTCTGAGGATTAGACGTTGTAGGCGGGAAAAAAGTTTCAGGGAGTTTTAAATTTACTCTACCATACCATTATTTTTAACAAATTTGGTTGAAAAATTTCCGAAAATAGAACTAAAGGTTCTTGAGTAGAACTAAGGGCTCGTGGAGCGGAACAGATAGGAAACCTATACTTTACCCATACTATCAGTACGAGACTATAACGATAAGGGGAAGGGAAAAAGTATATGCTTGGGGAGCAGATTAAACGGTGCAGGGAGAAGCGCGGATTTACACAGGAGCAGCTTGCGGAAAAAATCGGAGTCAGCATAGAGACGATTTCCAGTATTGAACGGGGCATCAAAATGCCCAGACTGCAGAATTTTGTGGCGATCGCAAATCAGCTTGGCGTTTCAGCAGATGAACTTCTGCAGGACGAACTGGATTTTGGATTTATCGCGGAAGCGAACGCTCTTTCCAAAAAGCTGGAGGAGTTGTCGAGGGCAGATCGGAAGCGGATTTTAGAGACCATGAACTTTCTGATTGTACAGGCTGGCGGAAAATCGGAATAAGAGTTTCGTTTTTCAGTGGATAAGAAAAATTGCATCGGACTGGAGAAACGACAGAAACAGGCGGGAGCTGACGGGTATCTGAATCGGACTGAATTAGGATAGGAAGCGTCGGCTCCGTTTGGTCCTGAGAAAAAGAGAGGTGATGTGCTTTTATAATTATCAATAATGATAGTGTATTGTATGGTAGTAATAAGGATTGATAAAGCAAGGGTTCTGTGGTAGGATAAAAGCAAAGAAAGGCTTTAGGCTATCCGCAGAATCGGAAAGGATAGCATATGAGTGAAACGGAAGATAAAAAAAGAGAAAAACGGCATCAGGAAGATCTTGAGCGTCTGCGTAGTTTCCGACCGATTGACGATACATTCATGCGGGGACTTTTTAAAGATAATCTCCCACTGGCAGAACTGGTTCTTCGGATTATTACCGGGAAAAAGGATCTGACACTGTTAAAGTGTGAAACACAGGCGGATTTAAAGCGGGTGACCGGAGCAAGGTCGATTTGCCTGGATGCGTATGCAGAGGACAGTACAGGGAAAAAATACGATATGGAGGTTCAACGGTCGGATAATGGAGCCGATCCGCATCGTGCGAGATACCATTCCAGTGTGATGGACGTGGAAAATCTCGATGAAAAGCAGGATTACAGAGACTTGCCGGATACTTATGTGATCTTTATCACGGAAAAAGATTATTATAAGGCAGGGAAGCCAATGTATGTGATTCAGAATATGAACCTTACGCTGAACCAGCCGTTTGAGGATGGAACACATATTTTATATGTAAATGGCGAATACCGCGGCGATTCGGATTTGGGCAAGCTGATGCACGATTTTAATTGTACGGATGCGGAAGATATGTATTTTGACTCATAACAATAGAATGTTCGCGGAACTCGCCCCCTATTTTTACCAATTTCTACGAGCAGGCTGCTAATTTCGACGAGATTATTTGCCCCCCCGAAAAGTATGGTACAATCGATATAAGATATATTTTATGATGAACTGTGCGTGTGGGGAGGCAGATAATTCGCGCAGGCAGTTGATTGGTGACAACAGTATGTTCGCGCAGAGCGAGTTATAGATTGGAAGGGTGAGTATCAAAGCATCGGGAGTTTGTATTGCATTCTATTGTTTGAAAAAGAGAAATCTATCAACAGGGTAATAACAGGGGTAAACTACAATGAAAAAGAAAATATTGAGTGACACATTATTGCAGATCTTTCGAACCAGGAAACGGTTTGTTTTTGGCATTTTAATTTCGCTGATTTTGGAGACAGTGATCTCTTTGGGATTGCCGGGCATACTCAGCAAGATCATAGACGGTCTGGGGAAACAGACAATTACATGGCTTGTTGCATTTATTCTGTTTTTTTTGGCAGTTGTGGTCGTAAAAGGATTTGCAACAGTTTTAAATTCTTATTTAAGCGAAAAAATGGGCAGGAGCGTCTGCGATGAAATCCGGAAAGAGTTGTTGAAAAAATTATTCCAGTTTTCCGTCTCCCAGCATAAAATGTCGAAAACCGGAGACTTTTTTGAGAAGATCGAAGGCGACGTCAACGTTATGGTTGGATTCTTTTCCAATATGCTGATCGACATCATGAGCAGCTCATTTATGATAGTGGGAATCCTGGTTGTATTCCTGACAAAGTCGCTGATTCTCGGCGGAATTTTTTGTGTGATAGCGGTTCTGATATTTGTCATTTTTATCGGAACCCAGAAGAGCCTTTCTGCATTATGGAACGATGCGCGAGTGAGTGAAACAAAGCTGTTTGGAGAGTTTTCCGAAGATGTGTATGCTGCGGCAGATGTAAAAGGAATTGGCAAAGAAGATTATATTCATGAGCGGTTCCATAAGGATTTTGCAGAGTTTGAGCAAAAACAGGTAAAGGCGTCTTTCTGGGGAAATTTGCCGGCAACGGTGTTTTTCTCTCTGCTAAATGTTGCGGAAGGCATTGCACTGCTGATCGGAGTCCAGCTGTTAAATCGTGGCAGATTGTCAATCGGGGAACTGTATTTGCTGACGAGTTATGTCGGCTTATTGAATATGCCGTTTTTCCATTTAAAATATCAGTTTGCGCAGATGCCGATGTCACTTGCTGCCTTAAAAAGAGTGAATTCCATATTTGAAATGGAATCCCAGGAGGCTAAAA
>ERZ773116.2619-NODE-2619-length-14150-cov-21.364172_pt1 | contig 14150 bp, 10 predicted proteins | sample MGYA00580563_ERZ773116 | MGnify/ENA primary metagenome ERZ773116 (study PRJEB29015, sample SAMEA2737864) | human gut metagenome | biome: human gut; feature: human-associated habitat; material: faeces | place: China | collected 2012 ... | reverse complement strand
GAAATATTTTGCCTGATTATGGAAAGAAATATAGTCCGGCAGGACTTTCTGTTCCGGATAATTTTCTGCCAGAACATCCGTTTGATAATGGTGAGTTGAACATCCGGGATGAACAATTACTACCTGTTCCTCGTACTCCAGATCAGTTGAAGAAAGAATTGTCATTGTATTATGGTATGGTGAGTGAGGTTGATTTACAGATTGGAAGGGTTATTGATGCCTTGGAAGAAAGTGGGAATATGGATAATACGATTATTGTATTTGCATCAGATAATGGACTGGCTATGGGGCAGAATGGACTAATCGGTAAACAAAGTCTGTATGAGCATAGCGTTGGAGTACCGATGGCTATTATCACTCCGGATGGTTTGTCGTCAGGTAAACGTTCAGATGCTTTGTGCTATTTGTATGATCTTTATCCTACCTTGTGTGATTTGATGGGATTGGACGTACCTGTATCCGTTACTGGCAAGTCGTTGAAACCGGTTATGGAAGGAAAACAGGAACAGATACGTGAACAGGTTTTTCTTGCTTATTCCAATCAGCAGCGAGCTGTAGTTTCTGGTGATTATAAGTATATTATTTATAATGTGGAAGGTAAGATAACCGAACAGTTGTTCAATTTGCAGAAGGATCCGGGAGAACTGGTAAATCTGGCTGATGAGTTAACTGAAAAGAAGAATGAACTTCATGATTTGTTGATGAATCAAATGGTAGAGAATCATGATTTTTGTGACTTGACTCAACCTTTGTGGTGGAAAGATGGACATAAACTTACTTGGGATGAGTTAATTAACTTATATGTTTTCGAGTGAGAATTTGCTGTGATAAGTTAAAGCTGTTAGATATGATGAACTGGAAATATTTACTGACAGGGGTGTTGGCTGGTAGTACATTAGTCTTACGGGCTGCTGGCGAAGCAAAAGATGAATGTCCGAATATATTATTTATTTTAAGTGACGACCATACTTCTCAAACTTGGGGTATTTATGGTGGTATTTTATCAGAATATGCCCAGACAGAGAATATTCGTCGGCTTGCTGATGAAGGGGCAGTCTTGGATAATTGTTTCTGTACAAACTCTATATCTACACCGAGTCGTGCTGCTATATTGACAGGAAGGTATAGTCATTGCAATGGGGTATATACATTAGATGATACCTTGGATGTTTCCTTGCCTACTTTTGCGAAAGAATTACAGAAGGCTGGATATCACACCGGACTGGTAGGAAAGTGGCATTTGAAATCACAACCTCAGGGTTTTGATTATTATTCTGTATTTCATGATCAGGGAGAATATCGTGATCCTACTTTCAAGAATAGTGATGATCCTTGGCCGGGACAGCGTAATTTTGGAGAGCGTATACATGGTTTTTCCACTGATATTGTAACAGAAAAAGCTATCAGATGGATGAAAGCTCAGGATAAAAGTCAGCCTTTTTTGATGTGTTGTCATTTTAAGGCCACACATGAGCCTTATGATTTCCCGGAACGTATGCGACATTTATATGATGGCGTAGTGTTTCCTGAACCAGAGAATTTGTTAGACTGGGGGCCTGAAACCAACGGACGTACTTTCGTCGGACAAAAACTGGAAACTATCGGACACAATTGGGAGGTGGCTTCGGCTGATCCAGATAAATGGTGGTGTCGTTATCTGGAACTTCCTTTTACGACAAAAGGAATGAGCCGGATTGCTGCAAGAAAAGCTATTTATCAAAAACTGATCCGAGATTATTTACGCTGCGCTGCTACGGTAGATGATAATATTGGAAAACTGTTGGATGCTCTAGACGAAATGGGGATTGCAGATAATACTATTGTTGTCTATGTTGCCGATCAGGGATACTTTTTAGGAGAGCATGGATTTTATGACAAACGGATGTTTTATGAAGAATCGGCACGTATGCCATTTGTAATCCGTTATCCCAAATGTATTCCGGCTGGCAAGCGTGTGAACGAACTTGTTTTGAATGTAGATTTTGCTTCTACATTGTGTGATTTTGCCGGAGTAAAATCTCCGGAAGGTACACAGGGCAGAAGTTTTAAAGATGTTCTGGCAGGAAAAACTCCTAAGGACTGGCGGAAGAGTTTTTATTACCGTTATTGGACTCAACATGATATCCGTCCGGCCCACATCGGTGTACGTAATGAGCGTTATAAGTTGATGTTTTTGTATGGTGATCGATTGAATATGACAGGGTCTTCAGACTACAAATCAACTCCATCTTGGGAGTTTTACGATTTACAGAAAGATCCGAAAGAAAACCATAATGCTTACGGGGAGAAAGAATATGAATCGGTAATTCGTGAAATGAAAAAAGAAATGATGCGCTTGCGCGAAGAGGTGAAAGATACGGATGAGGGAGAAATAAGAATGATGGAAATTTTAAGAAAAGAAGGACTGGAAAAACGAGTCTTTATAATTGATATATAGGTTGTTAAGCAAAGATGAAGATGTTCTCTCCGATTCATGATATCGAATCGGAGAAAATGTCCTCATCTTTTTAATTTTTATGTACGAACTTTCAGGAAAAGATGAAGATGTTTTCATTAAAATAAGCTGAAAAACAGATGCGCATTTGTTGAAAGTGCATAAAAAACGTATCTTTGTACATCTTTCGTCTCAAAATAAAAACAATCAGATTTTATGTATACGAATAAAGAAATATGGAATGTCACTTACCCGATATTCTTGGGGTTGCTTGCGCAAAATGTTATCAATGTCACCGACACGGCTTTTTTAGGACATGTGGGTGAGGTAGCTTTGGGTGCAGCCGCAATGGGAGGACTGCTATATATCTGTGTATATACCGTAGCATTCGGGTTCAGTGTCGGTTCGCAGATTTTGATAGCCCGTCGTAATGGGGAAGGGAATTTTCATGCCATAGGACCGGTTATGTGGCAGGGTACAGCATTCAGTTTGGGGATGGGAGTAGCTTTACTTGCCATATTGCTGGTATGTGCCGAACCATTGATTCGTCTGCTGATTACTTCGGATACGATTTTTCATGCTACATACGAGTTTTTTACATGGCGTATCTGGGGATTTCTTTTTGCCTTTGTCAATGTCATGTTCCGTGCGCTTTATATAGGTATAACCAAGACAAAGGTACTGACCATGAATGCTGTCGTCATGGCCTTGGTGAATGTATTCCTCGACTATGCGATGATATTCGGAAAGTGTGGATTCCCTGAAATGGGAATACGTGGAGCGGCATTGGCATCGGTTATAGCAGAAGCATCTTCTATGCTGTTTTTTATTGTGTATACGTATGGTAAAATTGACTTGAAGAAATATGGGCTGAATCGTTTCGGACATTTTGACTGGGATATGGTGATGCGTATCTTGCGCATTTCCTGCTTCACCATGGTGCAGTATTTTCTTTCCATGGCCATCTGGTTTGTATTTTTCATGGCACTTGAACGACTCGGACAACGGCAGCTTGCCATTGCCAACATTGTGCGTAGCGTATATGTTGTGCTGTTAATACCTGTCCAGTCGCTTTCTACTACGGCAAATACACTGGTCAGCAATCTGATTGGTTCGGGAGGAGTAGCAGGAGTTGTCAGATTACTGCATAAAATAGCCCGGATGTCATTCCTTATTATGGTAGTATGTGTGGCCCTTTGTGTTATCTTCCCTCAGGCTATTTTGTCGGTTTATACCAATGAGGAAGCACTGCTTCTTGAATCGGTTCCGGCATTATATGTCGTTTGCGGTGCAATGTTGATAGCTGCTCTTGCAAATATTTATTTCAATGGAATTTCGGGTACGGGTAATACACAGGCTGCTTTGGGACTGGAAGTCGGAGTACAGATCTTTTATGCATTGTATATTATTGTAGTAGGAATGATGCTTCGTGCTCCGGTAGATGTTTGTTTTACTACCGAAGTCATCTATTATTCGTTAATGCTGACATTCAGTGTTATTTACTTGAAAAAGGCGAAATGGCAGAATAAAAAGATTTGATGCATCCGATTATTTTTGTAATTTTGCGCCCTGACAAATTGGAAGAATAAAAAACAAGAAAAATATATGTTCGATAATTTAAGTGAAAGACTAGAACGGTCGTTTAAAATATTGAAAGGTGAAGGTAAAATCACCGAAATCAATGTGGCCGAAACGTTGAAAGACGTACGTCGTGCATTGCTGGATGCCGATGTGAACTATAAGGTAGCAAAGAGCTTTACCGACACTGTAAAGGAAAAAGCTTTAGGACAAAACGTGTTGACTGCTGTTAAGCCTAGCCAGTTGATGGTTAAGATTGTGCATGATGAGCTGACCAAACTGATGGGTGGCGATACTGCCGAAATCGAATTGAAAGGTCGTCCTGCCGTAATCCTGATGTCAGGTTTGCAAGGTTCTGGTAAGACAACTTTCTCAGGAAAGCTGGCACGCATGCTGAAAACCAAGAAAAACCGTAAGCCGTTGCTGGTTGCCTGCGACGTATATCGTCCTGCTGCTATCGAACAGCTGAAAGTATTGGGACAGCAGATCGAAGTGCCTGTATATTGCGAATTGGATAGCAAAGATCCTGTTCAGATTGCACTGAATGCCATTCAGGAAGCAAAGGCAAAAGGTTATGACTTGGTTATTGTCGATACAGCGGGACGTCTTGCTGTAGACGAACAGATGATGAACGAGATTGAAGCAATTAAAAATGCAATCAATCCGGATGAAACGTTGTTTGTTGTTGACTCAATGACTGGTCAGGATGCAGTAAATACAGCTCGCGAATTTAACGAACGTCTGGACTTCAACGGTGTAGTTCTTACTAAGTTGGATGGTGATACTCGTGGTGGTGCTGCTCTGTCTATCCGTACCGTTGTGAACAAGCCTATCAAGTTTGTGGGAACAGGTGAAAAGCTTGATGCAATCGATCAGTTCCATCCGGCCCGTATGGCAGACCGTATCCTTGGTATGGGTGATATCGTTTCATTGGTAGAACGTGCACAGGAACAATACGACGAAGAAGAAGCAAAACGTCTTCAGAAAAAAATTCAGAAAAACCAGTTCGACTTTAATGACTTCCTGACTCAGATTCATCAGATTAAGAAGATGGGTAACTTGAAGGAACTTGCTTCTATGATTCCGGGTGTAGGAAAAGCCATTAAAGATATTGATATCGATGATAATGCATTCAAGAGTATTGAGGCTATTATTTATTCAATGACTCCGGAAGAACGTACTCATCCTGAAATCCTGAACGGAACTCGCCGTACACGTATTGCTAAGGGTAGTGGTACAAGCATTCAGGAAGTAAACCGTTTGCTGAAACAGTTTGACCAGACTCGCAAGATGATGAAGATGGTTACCGGCAGCAAGATGGCAGGCATGATGCAGAAGATGAAAAAGAAATAAAATATTTTTTACCCTCTCTGGTACGGAAGCAGATGGGTCTGTTTTACGTGCCGGTTAGAAGCGAGGAGAGAGAATCAGCAGATGGAAAGATTCTTTCTCCTCGCTTGTTTTTATATGATCTTGATCAGGACTTATTCATGAAGAAATGACTTGGCAGTAAGTTAAAATCGTAATCATGTGAGAATATCTTTGGATAATCTGAAAAAATCTGTTATTTTAGAAAGGTTTTGGCAAGTGGAAGATCTAGTATAATCAGATATTTAAACTACATAACGATGAAAAGGACTAAGATATGGAGCTATGCTTTCGGTGTGACTATGGTATTGTCACTTGCTGGTTGCGGTAATAGTGCCAAGAAACAGGTTAATGAAAAAATGAATGCAGATAGTATGAGTGTAATAAGTAATCAAGTTGGTTTGCAGGAAGATAGTGCTTTGTCGACGTTGGTACTCGACGGAGTAAAAGCTACATGGATTCGTGATAACGCTTCTGCGAAACTGATGCCTCCTTCACTCTTTCCGGATGCTGGTGAGGACTTGATGAAAAAACTTTCGCTCGAAAACGGAATACCTTCTTCCATTAGTACGTTTTTGATAGAAAGCAATGGTATACAAATTCTTTTTGATACGGGAATGGGGGCATCCGATAGTCGCTTATTGGCTGGGTTACATGCTTTAGGGATTACTCCTGCCGACATTAAATATATATATCTTACTCATTTTCATGGTGATCATATCGGAGGACTGATGAAAAACGATAGTGTAGTGTTTCCTCATGCTGAAATTTATGCTTCTAAGGCTGAGTATGATAGTTGGATGAAAATGGAAGCCGAAAAGAACGGACAAGTTGTGAGAGCCATGAATGCATATAAGGACCGTTTGCACCTGTTTGCTTTTGGTGATACGTTGCCGGGAAAAGTGGTAGCAATGGAAGCTGTTGGACATACTCCCGGACATACTGTTTTTCAGGCAGGTAAATTATTGATAATTGGAGATTTGATTCATGGAGCAGCTCTGCAATTGGAACATCCGGAGATTTGTGCTACCTATGATATGGATAAGCAGGAAGCAATAAAGACTCGTAAAAACTTATTGCAGTATGCTCGCGAGAATGGACTGGTTATAGCAGGTATGCATTTGCCAGTTCCTGCATTTATAAAATAAATAAGCATGCCGGTATGAATTGTCAGGTATTATAGATTTCTGTCACTCATACCGGTATGTTTTTATCTGATCTTTAAATTTTATTGTCCAGCCAGGCATCAATCAGTTGGCGGGCAATGCTGAGCTTTTTCGGTATTTCCGGCAGGTTATTTCGGTTGTAAAAGGCTCCTGCACTCAGTTCTTCATCCTGCAACTTGATGGTTCCGCTTTCGTATTCGGCATAATATCCTACCATGATTCCGCTGGGGTAGGGCCACGGTTGACTGCCGAAATATTTCAGGTTTTTTATGGTCAGTCCTGTTTCTTCCATGACTTCGCGGTGAACACACTCTTCCAACGTTTCTCCTGGTTCGAGAAAACCGGCTACCAATCCTTTAAACGTCCCCCGGAAGTTGCGGGCATGTACGAGCAAGATACTGTCTTCCTTTTTAATAAGTACAATGACCGCCGGAGAAATACGCGGATAAAACTCCTGCCGGCATTCCGGACATCGTTTGGCTATGGGGGAAACCTGTACCGTAGGTACACCACACATGGGGCAATAACGGCTGTTCTTGTCCCAGTTCAATATTTGTGAAGCTTTTCCGCCACGCTTGTATTCTTCCAGAGGAAGTACATCGAAAGAAGCACGCAAGTCCTTCATCATGCGTGGACTGTTTTCATCTCCACTTACTGGAATATGAATAGCATACGTCTTGGCAGGATAACCGTTTATCTCTCCGATGGTATGAATGGTACTTCCGACGGGAACCTCAACCGGAGGTTCAGGTCCGTAAGGAATATGATATCCGTCTTCTTTTTTTTCTATCAAAACCTGTCCGCTGTTGAAGACGAACCATCCGCATGTTTGTTTTTCTGTTTCCATCAATTAAGTCCTTTCATTGTAAGCTGGATGCGCTTGCGTTCATGGTCAATACTGAGTACACGTACGCGTACATGCTGGTGCATACTGACTACTGTTGTCGGGTCGCTGACAAACTTATCGGCAAGCTGGGAGATATGTACCAGTCCGTTTTCTTTAACCCCTATATCTACGAAGCATCCGAAATTGGTAATGTTGTTGATGATGCCCGGCAATTCCATACCTTCCCGCAGGTCGTCGATAGTCTGCACATTCTTGTCAAATTCGAAGACCTGAATCTTTTGGCGCGGGTCACGTCCCGGTTTATCCAGCTCTTGTAGAATATCAGTCAGTGTAGGCAGTCCTACGGTATCAGTTACATAGTTTTTTATGTCTATTTGGCTACGTAATTCCTTGTTTTTTATCAGGTCGGCAACGGAGCATTTCAAGTCCTTTGCCATCTTTTCTACTATGGCATAACTTTCCGGATGTACAGCCGAATTGTCGAGCGGGTTGTCTGCTTGCGGAATACGCAAGAATCCGGCACACTGTTCAAACGCCTTTGCTCCCATACGCGGTACCTTCAGCAGTTCTTTACGCGAATGGAATGCTCCGTTTTCCGTACGGTAATCTACAATGTTTTGAGCCAGCGTCGGTCCCAGTCCCGATACATATGTCAACAGATGTTTGCTGGCCGTATTGACATTTACTCCGACAAGGTTTACGCAACTCTCTACTGTCTGGTCGAGTGATGCCTTCAGTTTACTTTGATCTACATCGTGCTGATATTGTCCCACACCAATAGATTTGGCATCTATCTTGACTAGTTCGGCAAGGGGGTCCATCAGTCGGCGACCGATTGACACAGCTCCTCGCACAGTTACGTCATATTCAGGAAACTCATCTCGTGCGATTTTCGATGCAGAATAGATGGAGGCGCCGTCTTCGCTGACAACAAACACCTGCACTTCGCGGTCGTATCGTTGAGAAGTGACGAAACGTTCGGTTTCACGGCTTGCCGTACCATTTCCGATGGCGATGGCTTCTATCTTATATTGTTCGACGAGTTTGACAAGCTTGCGTCCGGCCAGAGCTGTTTCCGATTTGGGTGGATGCGGATAAATTGCTTCATTGTGTAGCAATGTACCTTGGGCGTCCAGACAGACAACTTTGCAACCGGTACGATATCCCGGATCGATACCCATTGTGTGCTTTTGTCCCAAAGGAGGAGCAAGCAACAATTGCCGGAGATTTTCAGCAAAGACACGGATAGCCTCTTCGTCTGCCTTTTCCTTGCTGAGTGCGGAAAATTCTGTTTCTATAGCGGGTTTCAACAGACGTTTGTATGCGTCGTTCACGGCTTCTGTTACTTGTGCGGAACATTCTCCGTTTCCATGTACATACTGTCTTTCCAATCGTTCGGTACATGCTGATTCATCGTCGGGAGTGATGGATACTTTCAGGATACCTTCGGCTTCTCCACGGCGGATGGCGAGCAGACGGTGAGAGGTACACTTCTTCAACGGTTCACTGAAGTCGAAGTAGTCGCGGTATTTTAAGGCTGCTTCTTCTTTTTCTTTGCCCTTGACTACTTTCGATGTAATCATAGCCTGACGGCTAAACTGGTTTCGTATCAGATTACGGGCACGTTCATCCTCATTCACTTGTTCGGCAATGATGTCGCGTGCTCCTTTCAGAGCATCCTCTTCGTCCTTGACATCTCCCTTGACAAACTGGCGTACCCGGGCAGATAAGTTGTTTTCCCGCTGCATCAATAGTAGCATGGCAAGCGGTTCCAGTCCCTTCTGGCGTGCAGCCTCGGCACGAGTTTTTCGTTTGGGCTTAAAAGGCAGGTAAATATCTTCCAGTTCTGTCGCATCCCAACAATTGGAAATGCGTTCTCGTAAAGTGTCTGTCAGTTTTCCTTGTTCTTCGATGGTAGAAAGAACCGTTTCCTTTCGTTTGGCAAGTTCACAGAGCTTTTCGTAACGCGTATGGATATCTCCTATCTGTACTTCGTCGAGGCCTCCGGTTGCTTCTTTTCGGTAACGGCTTATAAAAGGTATTGTAGCACCTCCCTGAAGCAGTTTCAATGTGTTTTCTACCCGATGGACAGGTAGCTTCAGGGCTGTGGCAATCATTTGACTGAATTGTTCCATGTATATGTTTTTCTAATAATGTGGCACAAATGTAATTAAAAAAAGGATTCGAGGGAGGAGAGGACTCATTTTGAAAATAATTTAAGAGATGGTTTTAAGCTTTATTCGGATTTGAAAGACGTTTTCGAGGATTGAAAATGTTCGCTAAAGAAGGCGTGAATAGCAACTGACATTACGTATAGGAAAGTTCAAACAGGTGGATGCACAGAAAGAGGGACCCGAAGAATATTTGCTGGCTAAAGCTTTGAAAGCGGAAATAGATACAATGAACCTTTTTCCAAAACCATTTGTTACTTGTTAATATAAGATATTATTCCGGAAATATTATATGATAACTTAAACTAACGCTATGACTTATGAATAAAAAAAACAAGATTATGGTGCATAATCCTTTTTTCTTTTTTAGGCACATCGGTAGCAATGGCGCAGAAGTCAGAGAAAGACCGGCATTGGGTATGGGAACTCTATGGTGGCGCGAACAATTATATGACATGGGAAATAGAAACGGATGTCGTATATAAACCTTGGCGTTTTATTGGAGTTGGAGCAGGCTTTTTTTTTACTCCTCCAATAGATGGAAATAAGACTTATTCTGGAGAAGCAAGAGATAAAAACTTGCGCTGGCAGATTGAGGAAAACCGTTTGATGTATTTGTTTGCGTTCCGGTCGGGAGTTTATCTGTATTCGCCTCCTGTTTATCTGAATCATGACCATGATGTGGCATTATCGTTTCGTGTGTCTCCTGGAGTTACCATTCCTTTGCCTCCCAATTTAAGTACTAGTGTAGATTATGTTCCGAAGGATGCGATTATCCATGTACCCGCCACTTCAGGAGAAGTCAGTAATTCGCATGCGAAGGCATGTTATTATCATGTGAAATTTGCTATGGCTTTGGAAGTGGAACGTGTATCGGTATTGCTTGGGTATACGACCTCCGATTATGATTTATACGGAGGAAGCCGTAATATGATAGTCGAAGGACAAAAAATAGAATTACCTCGAAAAAAGCAGGCAGGAACTTTCTTTATCGGGCTGACCTACGATTTCTGATACATATTGAAGAAAACAGGACCTCATAACCCCTTTTTATAAAAATACCCCCGCCATAAATTTTTATAGCGGGGGTAAATTATACATTATGGGAATTATCTGCGGTAGAAACGCAACTCATTTTCCAGACTTCTTACTTTATTTTGTAAATTTCGTATTTTTGTCAGCAAATGGCGGATAGCATCGATTCCTTCTATATTGATGGACAAGTCATAATATAAATGAGTATACCTTTCCAGTTCATTCAGCTGAGAAGCCGGAAAATAACTGGTATCATCTATTACTTCGATATCTATCAGACCGTCTTCACCCAGCATGAGGATGAAGTCGGGTTCGATATTGCAATGTGTGCAATAGTCGTTTATGATGATTAAATCGTTCTGCATAGTCGTACGGTTTTAAATTATCCTTGCTGCAACTGTCGGAACAGGTCTTTCTGCTTTTCCGTCAGTGTAGTAGGAATTGTTACATGATAAGTTACAATCAAATCGCCTGTGACGCCTTCCTGCTTGTATACAGGAAATCCTTTTCCTTTCAGACGAACTTTAGCGTCATTCTGAGTACCCGGACGAACTTTCAGTTTTACTTGTCCGTCTAATGTGTTGACTGTAACTTCACCTCCCAGTACGGCAGTGTATAAGTCGATTGTTACATCTGTGTACAAGTCATTTTCTTTCCGTTTAAAGACAGGGTCGTCAGGAATAACGAAAGTGATATACAAATCTCCGTCGGGTCCTCCGTTTGTTCCTTTACCTCCATGTCCCTTCAGTTTGATAACCTGACCGTCTGCTACTCCGGCTGGAACTGTAATACGTAATGTTTCACCGTTGATGCTGAATGTTTGTTTATGAGTGGTTGCAGCCTCACGTAGAGACAACTGTAGAGAAGCCTCAATATCTTGCCCTCTGAATCCGCCTCTTGCATTACGTCCTCTGCCGGCTCCATGCCCGAACAGTTCTTCGAAGAAATCAGAGAATCCACTGGCATTTCCACCAAATCCATGCATACCTTCTCCTCCGAATCCACTTGTAAAATGTTGTCCGTCGGTAGAATACCAATATTCACCGCCGTTACCTGTACCGCCTTGAGCACGATATGCTTGCTGTTGAGCTTCGAACTCGTCGGCGTGTTTCCAATTCTCCCCGTAAGCATCGTATTTCTTACGCTTTTCAGGGTCGCTCAGTACCTCGTTAGCTTCGTTTATCTCCTGAAACTTGTCCTTGGCCGTTGGGTCATTCGGATTTAAGTCCGGGTGGTATTTGCGAGCCAGCTTACGGTACGCTTTCTTGATTTCGTCTTGAGTTGCCGTTTTGTCAACTCCAAGAACTTTGTAATAGTCTATGTAAGCCATACAGTCTGTTTTTTATTTGAGAATGAGGCAAAGAATGTGCCAGATAGTCCGTTTGTTAACAGACTTTTAACCATATTGAAAGGTATTTATCTTTTTGTGGGTTTTGCAGCTGGTAAAGTTCCATTATCTTTGTAGTTACTTATTGGATATACTATGAAAATGTGACATTTTGTCGTTTATATATCACTTAACCCGCTAGATTTATGATGAAACTATTTTCCAGGTTGATGCTTGTTCTTGCCTTAGGCGTTACAAGTCCTGCTTATGCTTCGCAAGACGGTGAAGTAACTTTGAAACTTATTGAAACGAGTGATGTGCACGGATGCTATTTCTCCTATGACTTTATAAGTATGAAGCCTCGCAAAGGAGGGCTGGCTTGTGTCAGTTCATTTGTAAAAGAACAGCGTGAGCAGTATGGAGATGGAGTTGTTCTGATGGATAATGGAGATATTTTACAAGGACAGCCCATTGCTTATTATTACAATTACATCGATACAACTTCTGTTCATGTAACTTCAGCGATGCTGAACTATATGAAATACGATGTAGGTACTATGGGAAATCATGATGTGGAGACTGGACATGCCGTGTACGACCGTTGGGTGAAACAGTGTGCTTTTCCTGTACTTGGGGCAAATATTGTGGACAATAAAACGGGAGAACCTTATCTTACTCCCTATAAAATAATCGAACGGAAAGGAGTAAAAATAGCAGTTTTAGGTATGATAACTCCTGCCATTCCTTCATGGCTTCCCGAACAGCTGTGGAACGGGCTGCATTTTGAAGACATGGAGGATTGCGCACGTAAATGGGTAAAGATTATCAAGGAAAAAGAGAATCCGGACGTTTTGATCGGATTATTTCATGCCGGACCTGAAGGTAATAAACTGGATAATGTTGTAGAGAATGGTTCGGGCGATGTAGCAAAAAATGTTCCGGGCTTCGATGTAGTATTTATGGGTCACGATCATGTGCGCCGGTGTGAGAAGATTGTCAATGTGGCAGGAGATTCTGTTTTACTCGTCGATCCTGCCAATGCGGCCAGATATGTTTCGGATGTTACAGTCAAAGTGACTAAAGCTGGAGGTAAGCTTGTGCGAAAATCTGTAGAGGGTGCTTTGGCAGATGTTTCCCGCTATGCTGCTGATGAGGATTTCATGCGGGAGTTTGCCGGACAATATCAGGCAACAGTCGACTTTGTATCTCGTAAGATTGGACGTATCGAAGAAACCATTACAACCAAAGATGCCTATTTGGGTCCTTCTGCATTTATCGATTTGCTTCATCAGTTGCAGCTTGATATTACGGGTGCCGATATATCTTTCTGTGCTCCTCTCTCGTTCTCAGCAGAAATCAAGAAAGGTGATATTTATATGAGTGATATGTTTAACTTGTATAAATACGAGAACCTGCTTTATACGATGAAGCTGACAGGTAAAGAAATCAAGGATTTTCTGGAAATGTCGTATGCTTTATGGACTAACCAGATGAAATCACCCGACGACCATTTAATGTTGTTTAATGAAGAAGATAAAGGGTTCGGCCGTTTCAAAAATCCAAGTTTCAATTTCGATTCGGCAGCAGGCATTATTTATACAGTGGATGTAACGAAACCTCAGGGTGAAAAAATCAAGATAGAAAGGATGGCAAACGGAGAGCCGTTTGATATGAATAAAACATATCAGGTAGCTGTTAATTCGTATCGTGGAAATGGTGGGGGAGATTTGCTGACAAAAGGTGCTGGTATTCCCAAGGCAGAACTGGCAAAACGTATCGTATACTCCACGGATAAAGATTTACGTTTTTATCTGATGAAACGGATAGAAGAAGTAAAAGTTCTCGATCCGAAGCCGCTGAATCAGTGGAAATTTATTCCGGAAGACTGGACTGTACCTGCATCGAAAAGAGATTATGATATTTTGTTTGGAGAGAAAAAAGCTGTGGAATGATACCTTGAGGGTGAAACTGAAATGAAATTTAATTCCGGAGAGCCTGAACTCATTCATTCTCTGATGATTTTGGTTGAAGAAGAGGGACGGAATTAGTATTTTACCGAAGTGTTCAGAGATTTATGGGCATGAATGACACAAAATATGCTGATATTTATCATAAAATATCAGCATATTTTTTATAAAGATGCTGTTCTTTTTTTTATCCTTCTGTAAATACAATAGTTCGTTAAAAATTCGCCAAGCCTAAGCGGCTTTGGCGGTAAATAAAA
>ERZ773116.2616-NODE-2616-length-14174-cov-7.295913_pt1 | contig 14174 bp, 13 predicted proteins | sample MGYA00580563_ERZ773116 | MGnify/ENA primary metagenome ERZ773116 (study PRJEB29015, sample SAMEA2737864) | human gut metagenome | biome: human gut; feature: human-associated habitat; material: faeces | place: China | collected 2012 ... | reverse complement strand
GACTTACGCTCACGATGGTGAACTCGAAGTCACCGCCGCAGCGATTACCCCAACCAGATCAACAACGTTCTGGCCTTCCCCGGCATCTTCCGGGGTGCCTTCGATGTGCGGGCCTCTGACATCAATGAGGAGATGAAGATGGCCGCCGCCCAGGCTCTGGCCGATCTGGTCTCCCCTGAGGAGCTCAGCGCGGACTACATCATCCCCGCCGCCTTCGACAAGCGGGTAGGCCCCGCCGTGGCCAAGGCCGTCGCCGAAGCCGCCCGGAAGTCCGGTGTGGCAAGAATCTGATACTGTCTTCTCACTATCGGCACCCCTTAAAAACAGGGGCGCCGATAGTATTGTATAGCAGGCAGCCGGGAGCAAAGCTCCCGGCTACCTGCTGTTATTTTCAGATACCTGTCCACCCGGCCGCCTGCAAGGAGAAAATGCAGACGCAGGAAAAAGCGATGAGAATCAATGCATAAGGCACAGCATATCTCAGCCATTTGGAATACTTCGTCTCAGACAGGATGAGTCCGGTTGCCAGCACAGAAGAAACAGGCGTCAAGAAGTTTGTCAGGCCATCGCCAAGTTGATAGCACGTGCACAGGACCTGCCGTGTAATTCCCAGGATGTCTGCAACCGGCGTAAAAAGGGGCATCAAAATAGGAACCTTTGCCGGGCCGGAGGGCATCAAAAGATTAAACAGCGTTGTAAATACAAACATTCCGATAGCTGAGAAGGAAGCGCCCATTCTCTGAATGATCATAAGAGCGGCGTTAGCAATGGTGTTGATTACATGGCCATCCGCCAGGATCACACTGATCAGCTTTGAGAATCCAATCAGCAGGCATACCGGCCCCATCTGTGCCGCACCGGCGCAGAATCGCTTTGCCCAGTCATTCGGCGTGTAGTGGAAAACAATTCCCAGTATGATTGCAGAGACAAATGCCAGCGAAATCAAATATTCAAAACCCCAGCTGTATCTCGAAGAACCGTATGCATAAATCACGAACGGGAGAATCATCATCAGAATGGAAACGACACTGGATATCTTCAGCCTTGTCGTTTTCTCTGCTTTCATCTGTTCTTCTGCACTCAGGCTCAGAATTTCGCCGTCAATGCTCTTGGAAGGATCTTTTGCAATCTTCAATGCATAGTGCGTATTGTAGAAGGCAACGAATGCAGTAAAGACGATCCAAATCACGATTCGCACCGTCAAACCAGAAACCGCAGGGATTCCTGCCATCTCCTGACACATCAGGATCATCAATACAGTCGGACCAATCGCCTGCCCTGTGATATATGGCAGATAGAAAATAGCCATTCCGGAAATTCTATCAAGCTTTGTCCGCCGTGCCAGCAGCATTCCACACGCAACAAACGTGATCATCGCATCATTGCCCGCCAGGCCTCCAAGGATGGACATCAGCACGGAAATACAGGGGATCAACACCTTCAGGCTCTTATCTTCCAGCCGAAAAATAGAATAATCAACCAGATTCTCTACAGCGCCAGATGAAATCATTACGCTGACCATGCCGCCTACAATAAACAGCAGCGCATACGTCGTACCCATTGATGCAATGGAGGACGTTAACTTGATCACCGCCTGCACCGGTGAGACCGGTGTATTCTCAACGTAAGTAAAGGAGCCCGGCACCACATACCCGTTTTCATCAAACTGGTATGTTCCCGCAGTAATAATATAAGTCAGTAAGCAGCTAATCAATGCCAATAAAATCAAAAGGATCATTACATGGGGAAATGCTAGCCTGGATTTCTCTTTTTTCATAACAATGCTCCTTATCCATTTATTGATCCTGAACAGGGTTATCCTCGTTATTCAGGACCTTCATTGCTTTTCTTTCTGCAGTAAACTTTGGCCACAGACCATTTTCATATTCTTCACCGCGAACAAACCGCCCCCAGAGGCCCTGCATTGTCTCGGTCAGGCATCGGCCCTCGTAAGGTTCCATGCCATCCAGCATAGGCGCATTCCAACTTTCCAGGTTGCCAAACAAGAAGGGCAATTCCAGGCAATGGCATGCTCCAAAAGAAGACTTTGCAGCTTTCCAATCGAAACGGTAGCGGTAAACGGTGCAGCCCCCCGCTGCCGCCTCCAGTGCCATATTCTCTCCCGGTGAAACATATCTGGTTTGCAGTATTGCCTCTGCAACTGCCAATGACTTTTCATCTCTTCCCTGGATAAATGCCAGCATTTCTTCCCGCGTGAATCCCATCAGAATACGGATTTTTCTCGATTTCGCCCTTTGGGCGGCTGCGTGGACCGTCTGCTCCGGCGTGTGCCATTCATCCATGATTGGTTTAAAAATCATTCCCTGATGTTTCTCCCGCAGCCCCTGGGGAACAGCTTCTACCGCCTCAAAAATCTCCGAAACCGATTTCTTTTGAAGTGCTTCCAAGGCACCGGTCCCCGGCTCAATAGCCAGTTTTTTCAGCACTTCTGTGCCAATTTCCAATGCATCTGCCCGGGTATGATTTCCCCTTCCCAGAGAGGCACTTTCCAGGATGATCTGTTGAAAAAGTCCGTCCGAATCCGGTCGGGAAAGAATATGCGCAATTGCATTTCCCCCCGCCGACTGGCCAAACAGAGTGACCTTGCCCGGGTCTCCCCCAAATGCTGCAATGTTATCTTGTATCCAATGCAGTGCCATCATCTGATCTTCAATCGATAAATTCTCCTCAATAACCCCCGGATAATACAAAAAGCCCAGCGGTCCTAGCCGGAAATTCAAATTAACAACAACGATTTGCTGTGATCTTGCCAAGGAAGCGCCATCATACCAGGCAACATCCCCACCGCCATAGCAGTTTGCGCCCCCATGAAACCAAACCGCTACCGGAAGCCCACCCGTCAAACTCGGCGTGCTGATTGCCAGAGTCAGGCAATCCTCATTGTGCTCTCCTACCGTCGGTCCCATGGGGATATCCAGATCCGACGCAGTCTGCGGTGCCAGAAAATGTCGATAGGTCGCATCGTATGTTTCTTCCCATCTTTCCATTCTCCGTGGCTTTTGAAAGCGAAGTGGGCCTACCGGTGGTTGCGCATAAGGAATTCCATGGAATTGATATACACCCTTGTTCTGTACTCCCATAACAGGGCCACAGGGTGCATGAACCACTTGTTTCATATCTTCCCTCCTAGTATTTGTCGAATTGTTCGCTCTTTCGCTTAATACATTTGGATTATACTTTATTTCCTCCATCCTGTCAATCTCAATCCTGCCATCACTCCACACAGAAATAAAATAATGATTTTGTACAACTTGACAGAATTACGAAAATTCTGTACACTAACAGACGAGGATGGTGTGATACCAGATGGAAAATGTAAGTAAAATCAAGAAAGTATCCGCAGCTGACCAGGTATATACACAGCTTAAAACATTCATTTTGGAAGGTCACTGGGTTCCGGGTGAAAAAATTGCTACAGAGACAGAATTGGCTAAGTCTCTCGGTGTAAATCGTTTGACTGTACGGGTTGCACTGCAGCGACTTGCTGCCCTGGGCCTACTGGACATCCGGGTAGGTGACGGAACATACGTAAAAGAATTCGATATGAACGAGAAAATCACAGAGCTTTCTCAATTCTACGTAAATGAGGAAACAATGCATGACACCGGCGAATATCGAAGGCTTTTGGAAATGGCGTTTATTGACCTTTCCGTTCAGCGACGTTCCGATGAGCAATTGGACGAATTCTACAAGCTTTGCTGTACCTTTCACGATGATTTAAAAGATTTTTACACCTGCTGTGAACCTGAACACGCCAATGCCGCATTTCTGCGGTCTGTGGACACCGCATCAGATCTTCATTCGCTGCTTTGCAAAATGGCACACAATCAGATGCTTGCCTATGCTTTCAGTCTGTGCAAAGAGCCGCTCAGAAAACACATGGAGTTTAATGCCAAGCGCCGCGCCTCAGATATTGATGCAGATCAATGCAACATCTGGGAAAAACGCTGGTTTCAGCTCTACGATGCATTAAAATCTCAAAACATTGCAGCTTCTCGGGAGCTGTTGTCTCAAATTATAGATTCCTAAATTGTCCGCGTTCATAGCGTTTCTCAAAAAACAGGCGCAGCTCGTTTGCTGCGCCTGTTCTCATATGATCTTCCCCTCCAGGTGGTCACATTCGTGCTGAATGATCTGGGCCGTAAAATCCTGAAAGGTTTTGATGCGGGTCTGGAAGGCCTCGTTTCGGTAGCGGACCCTGATCTTTTTGTAGCGGGTGACCTTCCGGGCGCCCTCCAGGGAGAGGCAGCTCTCTTCGGCTTCGTAGGCTCCCTCCCGTTTCAGGATTTCCGGGTCGTACATAAGAAGATATTCTCCCCCGTTGTCCACGGCAATGATCCGCACTGCCTGTCCGATCATATTGGCAGCCATGCCAACGCAGCGTTCCTGATTGGCTTTCAGGGTGTCCAGCAGGTCCGCGCCAATGGCGCTGTCCTGGATCTGGGCCGGGCGGGAGGGTCTGCTTAGAAAGAACACATCTTTGCAAATGGGCTGAATCATTTCCTGTCATCTCCTTCCGCTTTTCCGCAAAGGCTGTGGAAAAGCGGCGTTTTTCTTTTCTTGCCTTTTGAATGGCCTTTTGGTATAATGGGCGTACTTTTGCGAGAGGAGCACGCCATGCGTTCCAAATACCGAAAATACGTCCTGTTTCTGCTATACTGCGGCATGATGCTGTGGCTGCTGCTGGCAAGGACACCAAATGAAGCCGGTGTTCCGTTCTCCGTCTACTTCCACACCCATTTCAATCCCGTGCCTCTGCGGACCATCCGGCGGTTTTCCCGGCTGCTGCAGCCTCCGGTAAGGCCCTTTCTTCTGCGCATTGCCCTTCGGAATCTGCTGGGCAACATCGTCCTGTTCATTCCCCTGGGGTACTTTCTGCCCGCCATCAGCGCCTCTCTGCGGAAATTCTATCTGACCTTTCTTTCCGTGACGATCATCATTACCACCGTTGAGCTGGCCCAGCTGGTCTTCATGGTGGGCACCTGCGACATTGACGATCTGATTCTCAATCTTCTGGGTGCTTCCATGGGCTATGTGCTCTATCGGCTGACGAATCGGGGCTGATCAGTCGCTTTCATCCACCCGCTCCGCTTTCAGGCATTTTCCAGTGGCCGCATCCAGGGTAAAGAGCACCCCCTCCATCTTTGTAGGGCCCTCTGCCCAGCGGTAGCGTTCCGTCAGATCTCCCCGGAAGCGGGCAATGGACAGCTCCGGGCGAATGCCCAGGACGCTGTCCCTGGGGCCGGTCATGCCCAAATCCGTCACGTAGCCCGTCCCCTTGGGCAGCACCCGGTTGTCCGCCGTGGGCACATGGGTGTGGGTTCCCCACACAGCGCCGACCCGACCGTCCAGCATATACCCCATGGCCAGCTTTTCGGAAGTGGCCTCTGCGTGCATCTCCACCAGAATGATTCTGGCGGAGATATTTTTTAACAGCTTTTCCACCATCAAAAAGGGATTGTCCGGGGTATAATCCATGTTGCAGCGGCCAATAAGGTCCACCACGGCCACATCGCCCGCTTTCGTCTCGTACACATCCCAGCCCCGGCCCGGGGCCTGGGGGGCCAGATTGGCAGGCCGCAGCACCCGGGAGGTATCCTCCAGATAGTCCACAATTTCCCGCTTGCCAAAGCTGTGGTTGCCCAGGGTGATCACATCCGCTCCGGCATCCAGAATGTCCTCTGCCTGGTCCGGGGTAATGCCCACCACGCTGGCATTCTCCCCGTTGACAATGACAAAATCCGCTTCCGTTTTCCGTTTCAGCTGCCGCAGCTTCCGCCGCACCCGCTCCATGCCGGGATTGCCCACCACATCTCCAATGGCCAGAACTTTGAATTCCATGGTTTTGCCTCTTTCCAGTTGTTTTCTCTATTATATACGGAAATTCCGGTTTTCACAAGAGGCGCGCAAAGATAAACACGTCAAAAGCTGCCTTCCCGGGAACCAGGAAGGCAGCTTTGATAGGATTTAGCATTTATGGCTGCATCCGCCGTGGCAGGAGGCGCAGTCGCCGCCGCAGGAGGATTTCCCCTGCTTGCGGTCTCTGACCATGCCTCTTACGATCAGGCCTACCACAACCAGCAGCACGGCAAAAACCAATACAGTTCCCATAATGATTTCCTTTCTAAGGGCAGCGCCGCTGGGGGCGGCAAACCGTCCCCAGCATTTTGAGATTTACACTTTCGCAGTCAGCTTGTCAGCTTCCTTGTAGGGACGGACCAGCATGTAGATCATGCAGCCAAGAACCGCCAGAGCGAAGATCAGGCCAATGACATTCACATTGCCGGTGAAGAGGTTGCCAAACTGATTGATCATCAGGCTGACGCAGTAGGCAAAGCCGCACTGATAGCCGATGGCGAACCAGGTCCACTTGGCGTTGTTCATTTCCCGCTTGATGGCACCGATGGCTGCGAAGCAGGGGGCGCACAGCAGGTTGAACACCAGGAAGGACATACCGGAGACGGGGGTGAAGGTAGCGGCCAGGGTCTCATACACATTGCCCGCAGCACCGTACAGGATACCCATGGTGCCGACAATGTTTTCCTTGGCCACCAGGCCGGTGATGGAGGCAACGGCTGCCTGCCACTCGCCCCAGCCGAGGGGTGCGAAGATCCAGGCAATCAGGCCGCCGATCCGGGCCAGGATGCTGAGATCCAGCTCATCCTCGGCCAGCATCCGGAAGCCATCCTCAGTGAAGCCGAAGTAGGAGGTGAACCACACAACGATGGTGGACAGCAGGATGATGGTACCGGCCTTCTTAATGAAGGACCAGCCGCGCTCCCAGGTGGAGCGGAGGACATTGCTCAGGGTGGGGATGTGATAGGGAGGCAGCTCCATAACGAAGGGAGCGGGGTCACCGGAGAACATCTTGGTCTTCTTCAGCATGATGCCGGAGACAACGATTGCGGCCATACCGATGAAGTAAGCACCGGTGGAAATCCAAGGGCTGCCGCCGAAAATCGCGCCAGCGATCATGGCGATGAAGGGCACCTTTGCGCCGCAGGGGATGAAGGTGGTGGTCATGATGGTCATACGGCGGTCACGCTCGTTCTCGATGGTACGGGAAGCCATGATACCGGGCACGCCGCAGCCCACGCCAACCAGCATGGGGATGAAGGACTTGCCGGACAGGCCGAAGCGGCGGAAGATACGGTCCAGAACGAAGGCGATACGGGACATATAGCCGCAGCCTTCCAGAATGGCCAGCAGGAAGAACAGCACCAGCATCTGGGGCACAAAGCCCAGGACAGCGCCGACACCGGCCACAATACCGTCATTGATCAGACCGGAGAGCCAGTCAGCACAGTTCAGGCTGTCCAGCAGATTTCCAACCAGCACAGGGATACCGGGGACCCACACGCCGTAGTCCGCGGGATCGGGCTCGGTGCCGTAGGCATCCAGAGCGGCCTGGATGGCATCGTAATCGGCAGTTTCGGTAGAGACAGCCAGAGTTTCTTCATCTTCCAGCTCGTAGTCGATGGAAGCACCTGCAGGAACGGCAGCACGCAGAGTGGCAATGGCCTCGGCGGCAGCAGCCTCGTCGTAGTTCTCGCTCTCGGAATCCAGAGCGGCTTCCAGTGTTTCATCGCCATATTCGGCAACCAGGGCGGAGATGATCTCGTTGGTGTCGCCGTACTCCTCAGCGGCTTCCTCATAAGCGGAGGTGCCGATGCCGAACAGATGGTAGCCATCGCCGAACAGGCCGTCATTTGCCCAGTCGGTAGCGGGAGTACCCACGGCGATCATGGCGATGTAGTAAACCAGGAACATGACAACGGCGAAGATGGGCAGGCCCAGCCAGCGGTTGGTCACGATCTTGTCGATCTTATCGGAGGTGGTCAGCGCACCGGCGCTCTTCTTCTTGTAGCAGGACTTAATGATGTCCGCAATGTACACATACCGCTCGCCGGTGATGATGGACTCGGCATCGTCGTCGGATTCCTTCTCGGCGGCCTGGATATCGGTTTCGATGTGGGCCAGGGTGTCCTGGGGGATGTTCATCTGAGCCAGGACCTTGTCGTCACGCTCGAAGATCTTGATGGCGTACCAGCGCTGCTGTTCCTCGGGCATATTGTGCAGGACCGCCTCCTCGATGTGGGCAATGGCGTGCTCCACAGGGCCGGAGAAGGTGTGCATGGGAACGGTCTTGGGGCCGGAGGAGGCCTTGATGGCAGCCTCGGCAGCTTCCTGAATGCCGGTGCCCTTCAGGGCGGAGATCTCCACAACCTGGCAGCCCAGCTGACGGCTCAGCTCGGCCACATTGATCTTGTCGCCTGCCTTCTTGACCAGATCCATCATGTTGATGGCCACCACAACGGGGATGCCCAGCTCGGTCAGCTGGGTGGTCAGGTACAGGTTCCGCTCCAGGTTGGTGCCGTCGATGATGTTCAGGATGGCATCGGGGCGCTCGCCGATCAGATAGTTACGGGCCACCACTTCCTCCAGAGTGTAGGGGGACAGGGAGTAAATGCCGGGCAGGTCGGTGATGATCACATCATCGTGCTTTTTCAGCTTGCCTTCCTTTTTCTCAACGGTAACGCCGGGCCAGTTGCCGACGAACTGGTTGGAGCCGGTCAGGGCATTGAACAGCGTGGTCTTGCCACAGTTGGGGTTGCCTGCCAGGGCAATCCGAATGGTCTTGTTTTCCATGTGACTTACGAAACCTCCTTACTCTACTTCCACCATTTCGGCATCAGCCTTCCGGATGGACAGCTCATAGCCGCGGACGTTCAGCTGGATGGGGTCACCCAGAGGCGCCACTTTGCGGACCGTCACATCTACGCCCTTGGTCAGGCCCATATCCATGATCCGGCGGCGCACAGCGCCTTCGCCGTGGATCTTGACCACCTTGACGGTGGAGCCGATGGGAACTTCTCTCAACGTTTTCATTCTATTTCCTCCTAACTGCTTAAATACATAAGAAGTTATCAAAAATGGTCAGATCATGATCTTTCTGGCCATTTCTTCACTGATTGCAATGCGGGACTCCTTCACGTTTACGATCACGTTCCCGCCCAGACGGCTGATGACCTGCACATTACCGCCTACCACAAAGCCAAGGTTTTCCAGGTGCTTCTTCACTTCCGGAGAGCCTCCCACGCGGCGGATAATATTCACAGCATCATTGTCTGCAAAGGTCAGCGGCATCATATTTTCCCCCTCTTTCTTCCCATTGAATTCGGTTTTTGATTAGCACAGGCTAATCAAAGGGCTATAAAATAATTAGCTCTCGCTAACTGCCATAGATAATACACCGGATTTCCCCAGTTGTCAACGGGGTTAATTAAGGAAGGAAAAAGTTTGTCAGAACTTTCCAAAAATACAGTTAGCAATCGCAAACCATTTTGTACACCTTTGGCGGTTTTGCCGATACGGAAAAATAGTCTGCGGCAGCATAGCCGCCGCAGACAAAATATGCTCAAGAGAACCGGATCGAGCCCGCCATGGTGTCCAGAACCCTCCAGCGCGCCTCCGTCGCGTCCTTTGGACAGCGCAGGATGACGGCATAGCACCCGGAATCGCTCCGGTTCAGAATACACACCTCAACCTGCATGTCCACGCAGACTCCGCGGATCCAGCCGTCAACGCCCGTATCCTCTGTGCTGCTCCATTCCAGAGTTTCCCTGGCCCAGGCAACGGCCTCTGCCTGTCCGGTTTCCCCCAGGTCCACCACGGAAAGGCTTTCCCCAGCCTCGCCGTACCAGGTGTTGGCGTCGTGGTAGCCGATGGTCTCCTTCATGGCATTCCGCTCTCCCCAATAGCTCGGGATGTACAGGCTATAGCCGTCAAGAACTTCCAGATGGCATTCCATCATAGATTCCTCGTCCAAATTGAAAACACGATCCACCGGCATATTCAGGGTAACGGAATCGTAAAAATAAATGCTGTCCACCATACAGCACATCACTTCTTCGTCCCAGGTGTCATCGGTGTATTCCATCTGAATCACATAATTCGTGGTCTCGCCCAGCCGGGAAAACACCTCCATAGTCTTTCCTGCTCCTTCTGCGCCGCTGTGTACAGTCTGGGAATAGCGATTGACCAGCTGCAATTCTCCTTCCGTCCTCTGTCGGGTAACAGGCTCCTTTCCAAGATACGCAAGCCAGGACAGGGCATCCATATCTGTACCTGTCCTGATTACAGACAGCCGGGCGTCCGGGTCCTCGTCACAGACCCAGCGGTCCACCGCATACTGCCCGATCATTGTGCTTTCGTAGGTCCACCCGGTGATGGGCACATAGAGGGAAACAGCATCCGTTTCTGTCAGCTCACCGACAATGGGTCCGGATACGCCGCTTCTGCCGGAATAGCCCAGTGTAAGGCAGGAATTGCGGCGGGTCGTTGGAATCTTTTCCGTTCCCGGCATTGCCCGCCACCAGACGTCGTTCGTACTGGAATAATTGTCTCCCTGGGGCATGCGGATCACGGTCTTCCAGCCGTCCTCCCGGCGTTCCAGCCGGCCCCAGCCCCAGTGGCCTCCGTCCAGATAATAAAAGGTCCCGTCCTCTTTCAGGAAACTCATGTCCTGCCTGGTGTATTCCGCGCCGTAGATCCCGTCCCCGTCCTGCCAGAAAATCAGGGTCAGCACATGCTTTTTGTCTCTTTCAAACCGGATGGCCAGCTCCTCCTGGCCGTCCTGGTCCAGGTCGATCTTCACATAGGCCCTAGGAGCGCAGTCCGGGTCTTCCTCCTGGAGACGCTGGGTGTATTCCTCTATGGTCAGATCGCTGCCGTAGGTGTCGCTCTGAAAGCTGCGTTTACTGTTGACGATCTCCATCTGCCAGAGGGTTTCTTTTGCCTGCGTTGGAGCTGCCTGCTGGGCCGTCGGCTCCCGGGTCTGTTTTTCCAGCGCCCAGAAGAAGCCGCCAAGCATCAGTGCCGCAGCGGCAGCGACAGCCGCGAATTTCAGCACCGGCCGCCGTGCCCCGACGGCATAGCGGCCGCCGCTCCGATGGGCCTGGGCCTGCAATATGTAATTCTCCGGCAAGTCACCAAGCAGCTTCGCAAATTCCGTTTCCTTCATAGCAATCCCTCCCTCTTAAGATGGCTTTGCAGCTTTTTCCGGGTCCTGTGCAGCATGGAGCGCACCTTTCCCGACGAGAAGCCGAAGTGCAACGCAATGTCCTGAGCGCTGTCGAAATACCAGTACCGGCACAGGAAGACGCTGCGTTCCGTCTCCGGAAGGGTTCCCAGAAAGGCGGCCACGCTTTTTAACAGCTCCCGGCGCAGAACCTCCCCCTCGGGACTCTCCCCGCCGGGGACACAGCCGGAGAGCTCGTCCAGCGCAAGCTGCATTTCGCCGCCGCCCCGCTTCCCTGCCCGCCGCTCCCGCCAGCGGTCAATGGCCAGGTTCCGGGTAATGCTTCCCAAAAATGTCGCAAGGACCCGGGGGCTCTGGGGCGGGATGCTGTTCCAGGCCGAAAACCAGGTATCGCTGACGCACTCCTGGGCATCCTGTCGGTTCTCCAGGATGTTCATGGCAACGCTGTAGCAGTAGCCCCCGTATTTGGCCTCCGTCTCCCGGATGGCCTGTTCCGAACGGGTAAGATACAGCTCCAGGATCTTTCTGTCCTCCATGACGGCACCTCCTTTTGTCTCTCACCTCTATAGACGGAGAAAATCGGAAAGTGTTTCACACTTCCTATCAAAAAGCGGGCGACCAATCGGCCGCCCGCGATGTGTGAACTTAGTACGCAATACCCCAGTAGATCATCTTGCTTGCAGGCTTGCCGCAGCAGGCACAGGTGTCGCCCAGGTGCTCCTGCTTGAAGGGGATGCAGCGGGAAGACATGCCGGCCACTTCCTTCATCTTCAGCTCGCACTCCTGGCTGCCGCACCACATGGTCTTGATGAAGCCGCCGTTCTTCTCCTGGAGCTCCTTGGCCTCTTCCAGAGAATGGGCCTCGTAGATGTGATCCTCCAGGTTCTTCTTGGCCCGCTCGTACATGCCCTGGTGGACCAGGTTCAGCTGCTCTTCCACAGCGGCTTCCAGGTCCTCCAGCTTGACGGTGACCTTCTCCCGGTCGGTCCGGCGGACCAGCACGCACTGGTCATTCTCCAGATCTCTGGGGCCGCACTCCACACGCAGGGGCACACCCTTCATCTCGTACTCGGCGCACTTCCAGCCCATGGAGTTGTCGGAATCGTCCACCTTCACCCGGAATCCGGCGTTCACCAGACGCTCTTTCAGCTGCGCCGCCGCTTCCAGAACGCCGGGCTTGTGCTGGGCCACAGGCAGGATCACCACCTGCACAGGTGCGATCTTGGGGGGCAGCACCAGACCGTTGTTGTCACCGTGGGTCATGATGATGCCGCCGATCAGGCGGGTGGAAACGCCCCAGGAGGTCTGGAAGGGGCTTACCCGCTGGTTGTTCTTATCCGTAAAGGTGATATCAAAGGCCTTGGCGAAGCCGTCACCGAAGTAGTGAGAGGTGCCCGCCTGCAGGGCCTTGCGGTCGTGCATCATGCATTCGATGGTATAGGTTGCCTCTGCGCCGTTGAACTTCTCCTTCTCGGTCTTCTGGCCCCGGGTCACAGGCATTGCCAGGACATTCTCGCAGAAGTCGGCGTACAGGTTCAGCATCTGCTCGGTAAAGGCCTTGGCCTCCTCGGCTGTAGCGTGCATGGTGTGTCCCTCCTGCCACAGGAACTCCCGGTGGCGCAGGAAGGGGCGGCTGGTCTTCTCCCAGCGCAGCACGCTGCACCACTGGTTATACTTCATGGGCAGGTCCCGGTGGGACTGAATGACCTGGGCGAAATGGTCGCAGAACAGGGTCTCGGAGGTGGGGCGGATGCACAGCCGCTCCTCTAATCTTTCGTTGCCGCCCATGGTGACCCAGGCGCACTCGGGGGCAAAGCCCTCCACATGGTCCTTTTCCTTTTGCAGCAGGCTCTCGGGGATCAGCATGGGCATGTAGACGTTTTCCACGCCCACCTTCTTAAACTCCGCATCCATGATGTGCTGAATGTTCTCCCAGATGGCATAGCCATAGGGCCGGTAAATGAAGATGCCCTTTACGGAGGAGTAGTCGATCAGCTGTGCCTTTTTGCACACATCGGTGTACCACTGGGCAAAATCGACCTCCATATCGGTGATCTGCTCAACCTTTTTATCCTTTGCCATTTTTATTTCATCCTCTCAGGTTTTCAAAAAAATTACTCACTATATTATAGCATATTTGTCAATAGCTTTCCGCTTGTTTGCCATTGTTTTTTTCGAGGATTTCTGCTATACTGTCCGAAGAAATATCTATGGAGGAAATGCCATGAAGTCCATTCGAGAAATATACAAAATCGGCAAAGGCCCCTCTTCTTCCCACACCATGGGCCCCGAGCGGGCTGCCAGGCTCTTCCGGGAGGAAAATCCCCAGGCGGACAGCTTTCAGGTGATCCTCTATGGCTCCCTGAGCAAGACCGGCGTAGGTCACGGCACCGACCGGGTACTGCGGGAAACCCTGGCTCCCCTGCCTGCGGAGATCATCTTTTCCGAAGAAGTGCTGCCCGGAAACCACCCCAACACCCTGGACTTCATCGCCAGAAAGGACGGGCAGGAGCTCAGCCGTCTGCGGGTGGAATCCGTCGGCGGCGGCGATATCCGCATTCCAGGCCGGGAGGACAGCGAGGGGGAGGAGGTCTATGTGGAGCACTCCTTTGCGGAAATCGCCGATTTCTGCAAATGGCGCTATATCCACACCCTCAGTGACTATGTGGAGCTGAACGAGGGCCCGGAAATCTGGGATTTCCTGCTCAACGTCTGGAAAGCCATGAAGCAGTCCATTGAAGACGGACTGGCCGCCACAGGCGTGCTGCCCGGCGGCCTGAATGTGCAGCGAAAGGCAAATTACCTCTATCATAAAAAGGCCGGCAGCGATGCCCCGGCCCTGGAAGAGTTCCAGAAAATCGCTGCCTACGCCTATGCCGTCGCCGAACAGAATGCGGACAACGGCACCATCGTCACCGCCCCCACCTGCGGAGCCTGCGGCGTGCTGCCCGCCGTGCTGAAATACGTCCAGGACACCAAGGGTCTATCCGACGAGGCTATCTGCCGGGGCCTGGCCACCGCCGGCATCATTGGCAATCTGACCAAGAGCAACGCCTCCATCTCCGGGGCGGAATGCGGCTGTCAGGCGGAGATCGGCACCGCCTGCTCCATG
>ERZ773116.2613-NODE-2613-length-14176-cov-2.761419_pt1 | contig 14176 bp, 14 predicted proteins | sample MGYA00580563_ERZ773116 | MGnify/ENA primary metagenome ERZ773116 (study PRJEB29015, sample SAMEA2737864) | human gut metagenome | biome: human gut; feature: human-associated habitat; material: faeces | place: China | collected 2012 ... | reverse complement strand
GATTGCATCGGCAGTGCTATTATTCATCTTCCATAAGAAATTCAACAAGGAATTTGAACAAGGAATTACCTATATGAAACCGGATGGCACGATTATATGCGGGATATATTCCATCGGACTTCCGGCAATCATTGCACAGGCACTTATGTCAATCATGGTGTATGTGATGAACCTGATCCTGAAATTCAACGCAGCCGCCCAGACGGCATACGGACTTTTCTATAAAGTACAGCAGTTTGTGCTTTTCTTAGCGTTCGGACTGCGTGATGCAATTACACCGATCATTGCGTTTGCCTATGGAAGGGGGAGCAAGAAGCGGATCAACGATGGAATCAGATATGGCCTGATGTATACAATTGTTTTGATGGCTGTCGGAATTTTGATTACGGAGCTTTTCCCGGAATCATTTGCCGGATTATTCAATGCAGGGCAGTCGAGAGAATATTTTATTCAGGCGATGCGTATTATCTCGATCAGCTTCCTTTTCGCAGGCGTCAACGTCGCGTATCAGGGAATCTATCAGGCGTTAAACGGTGGTATCGAGTCGCTCGTGATTTCGCTGCTTCGGCAGCTTGTAATCATCCTTCCGCTCGGGGGTGTATTCTCCATCTTCGTTCGTAACGGGCAGATGGGCGTGTCACTCATCTGGTGGGCATTTCCGATTACAGAGTTTCTTTCGTGTCTGGTCGGCTATGTGCTTTTGAAGAGAATTAAGAAATACAGGGTTGGAGAGATAACTGACGAGAAAAAAGGGTAAAATTCTGGAAAAATAAAAAGTTACTCTCTTAACTTGATGTAAACGTAATTACATAGTATAGTTATGTCCAAATACAAATGACAGCTATGGTAATGGGAGATAGTTTTGGTCGCGATGGAAGCAGATATTTTATTATGGATTCAAAATAATATACGGAATGATGTGTTGACACCCATCTTCAAGTTTATTACGACACTTGGAAATGCAGGCGTGATCTGGATTGTCGTTTCCGTGGGATTGCTGATTCCGAAAAAGACAAGAAGCGTCGGTGTGCTGGCGCTTATTTCTCTTGCCTTTTCCGCATTGATCGACAATGTGATCTTAAAGAATGTAGTCGCGCGGACAAGACCATATGAGGTGATCGAAGGACTGACCAGTCTGGTCGGTGTACAGAAGGATTATTCCTTTCCGTCCGGACATACCGGTAGTGCCTTTGCAGCGGCTGTGGTGATGTTCCTGGGATTGCCGAAGAAGTATGGGATACCGATTTTAGTCTTTGCCTGTCTGATGGGCTTATCCCGGTTGTATGTCGGCGTGCATTATCCATCGGATGTGCTGGGCGGAGCATTGATTGGGACTGGCATCGCGCTGTTCACATATTGGTTCGGCACAGTCCGGATAGAACAAAAGGCATAAAACGAAAGAAGGAATAACGATGTGGATTGCATTTGCATTTGGCTCTGCGCTGTTCGCAGGACTGACCGCAATCTTGGCAAAATGTGGAATTAAAAATACTGATTCCAACGTTGCAACGGCACTCCGGACAATTGTAGTCCTGATTTTTTCATGGATTATGGTATTCGTTGTAGGGGCACAAAAAGGGCTTGCAGATATATCCGGGAAGACGTTACTTTTCCTGATCTTCTCCGGTCTGTCGACGGGCGCTTCGTGGCTTTGCTATTTTAAGGCACTGCAGCTTGGTGATGTGAATAAGGTAACACCGATTGATAAATCGAGCACGATTCTTACGATGCTTCTGGCATTTATCCTGTTACGGGAAGCATTGTCTCCACTCAAGGTGGCTGCGATGATTGCGATTGGTGTGGGAACATATCTTATGATTCAGAAGAAGGAAACCGAAGAAAAAAAACAGGATGGCAAATGGCTGATCTATGCGATTGGTTCCGCGGTATTCGCCAGTCTGACTTCGATCCTTGGAAAGGTTGGAATCCAGGATGTCAACTCGAATCTTGGAACGGCGATCCGGACGATTGTGGTACTCATCATGGCATGGGTGGTTGTGTTTGTGACCGGAAAGCAGCATACCGTAAAGCAAATCGACAAATCAAGCTGGATATTCTTAGTATTATCCGGAATTGCAACCGGTGCTTCGTGGCTTTGTTATTACCGGGCATTACAGACCGGACCGGCAAGCGTGGTTGTACCAATCGATAAGCTTAGTATCTTAGTTACGATTGCATTTTCCTATGTCGTATTTCATGAGAAATTAACGGCAAAGGCGGGTATCGGTCTAGTGTTGATTGTTGCCGGAACGCTGCTGTTGTTGCTCTGGCGAGCTTAATCTTCAGGATATGAAGAAGGCTGCCGAGTTCAGGGGAGGAACCTGCGATTCTGAAGCTATGGACAAAGGAGACTGGAACACACCATTAGAGTTTACATGTCAGTTTGGACATAAGTTTAAGGGGGGAGTCCAAGACTTATTCTTGATAAAAAGGTAGAATCTGTTTCCATGCGGGGGATAATCTGTCGGTTGCAGGTAGTTTGTCAGTTTAAATATTTTTTGCGATAGTCACTCGGCGACATGGAGACGTATTTCCGGAAAACACGGGAAAAATGCCCCGGGGAAGAAAAACCGAGATGCAGACTGATGGCAGTCAAAGGTTGATCTGTGTAGCGGAGGAGGTGTTTTGCCTCCTCTGTTTTTCGGTTAAGTATAAAATCTGTGAGCGTGATATTACTTTCTGCCTTAAAACGTTTTGAGAGATATGATCTGCTCATATAAAATTCTTTTGCCATGGCTTCCACCGTAATCGTTTCTGACATATGATGGTCAATATAGTTTGCTACATCTGTAACAAGCTGTGATTTTGCCCCTGCTTCCTGTAACTGGTTTACATGCCTGGCAAAGTCTATGAGCATACGATAACGAAGATTGATAATCCTTGAATAATCATTTGATGATTCGCATTTCTGTATGTAGCTGTCACTCAGTGTGAATGCATCATCGGGATTCATGCCACCGTGGATAGCCGAACGTGAAACAAGCGTAGTTGTAGCGATAAAGGTATCTTTTAATTGACGAAGCTGATTGTCGGACATCGTACCAATCTTCAGAGCTGTAGATTTCTCAATCACTCCTGTTAAGGCCATATAATCGCCTTTTCGAACCATATTCATCACATTCTGTTCGAGATCATAAGTGTTATGGAGCACTATGCTTTGATTTGTGTCATTGGAGAAAAACATTTCAGCATCATGCTTGTTCATTGATTCTATAAACTGCTTTTGTATGGCATCGTCAATGAAAACATCATGAAGGAAGCGTTTTTCATCGTTCAGTATATAATTTAAAAGACACAGAATCTGCATAAGACTTTCTAATGGTATATGGGTGATATTCTGCATGGCGATTATAAAATCATCGGTATCGTCTCCCGGTACGTCTAATTGCATGGCAAGATCCCGTAGTGTTGGCGTGGAGTTGGGAACCTGGCTTGCCGGTCCGATTACAATTTTATAATTATCGGAATTAACAATGCCATAGTAACAAAAATGTGCAGTCATAAAATAACTGATCCGGTCAGTGATTTTTAAAATGTCCGCCTGGTAGATGGACACAGGATCCTTAATTAGATTGACCGTGGAGTAATAAAAAATAAGTGTATTGTTTTTATAAATACGTGTCGGAATCCCGAACACACTGCCGATTATAGTACCAATATAATTGTAATCAATGGATTGCATGGCGAGTTCCTCCTCATGAATATGACACAATTATACTATTGTGAACACATATGTGCAAGAAATACGAAAAAAATAGTGCTAAAATCCCGAAGGATAAAAAATATAAGAAAGGAACCTATGAATTATGTACACAAAAAATACAAAAAAGAAAATTGAAAACATGCCATTACAGGAACGAATAGCCTATGGCTACAAAAAAGTAATTATGCTGATGCTTATTTCAGGGCTGCTTTCCATAATAGCGATAGGCGTATTGCTTGCCGGCCTTTTGAATTATGTGCAGAAAATCAATGCTTCAGACATAGCAGTGAAAATGTGCAGAGTGAATGTAAATGCTGCTGCAAGAAATATAAGGGAAATGGCATTGGATGACGATGAAGCTTCTTATGATGACTATGAAAAGACAATAACAAAGCTGCTTGCAGATGTTGATGCCCAGCTAAAAATAATAAAAGAAACCGGGGTTGTCTCAGAAGAAAATTATACAGAATATGCTACAGCATTATCGGATTGGGAAGACATAAGCACATCCATTATAGAGGAAATACGACAGGGACAAAACCAAAAAGGAGTAGAGGATATCCTTACCCAATGTACACCTGCGCTGAACAAATTAGTAGATATTGCTTTGAAATTAGATGATATTACAGACATAGCCAGTGATAAGGCGGTCAGAAATACCGTATTATGTGCTATTTTCGGTGTTGCTTTTATTATATTCTTTATAAGTCTGGCGTGGATAAATTCAAGAAAAACCAGCAAAAAAGTACTTTCGAGCATTTTGGAGCCATTGCATGCCATCGAAGATGTTGCAAAGGAGCTGACAGAAGGAAACTTACACAGCATGTTGGAGTATCGTTCGGAAGATGAGATTGGACGATTGGCACATAGCATGCGTAAATCTATCCGGATCCTGGGCTCTTATGTAGATGATATAGACCGCGCAATGAAGCTGTTTTCAGAGGGAAATTTTGATGTGCAGCCGAATGTGGAGTGGAAGGGAGATTTTGTTGGAATCCTGAATTCCTTGATGGCATTTGAAGAAAGTATGGCGGCTATGGTAAAGGGAATACAGACGGTTTCGGATCAAGTGTCTGGTGGTGCAGAACAGGTGTCATCCGGGGCAACTGAGCTGGCAGATGGAGCAACGAACCAGGCAGCAGCGGTAGAGGAACTGACGGCAACGGTAGAGAATGTTTCGGAACAGGTTCAACAAAACTCACAGGCTGCAAGTAAGATAAGTACAAAGGTAGTGGCACTTGGAGACGATATTTTGGAAAACAATGCCAAGATGCGTGAGATGGTAAAGTCTATGCTTGAAATTAAAGACGCATCCATACAGATAGAAAAAATTATTGAAACCATCAATGATATTGCATCACAGACAAATCTTCTTGCATTAAATGCGTCTATTGAGGCAGCGAGAGCCGGAGAAGCGGGGAAAGGATTTGCGGTTGTTGCCAATCAGGTAAACCAGCTTGCAGATCAGAGTGCACAGGCAGTAAAGGAATCGGCTGCTTTGATCAAAACATCCGTGAATGCGGTTGGAAAAGGGGTTTCATTTGCCGAGGAGACTGCACAGCAGCTGGAGATAATTGCACAAAACTCTAAGATTATTACCGGAGAGGTATCCGATATTGCGGATACGCTTGCAAATCAGACAGTCGAAATACAGCAGATCAATGAAGGAATAGAGCAGATCAATGATGTTGTACAGAGTAATTCTGCAACGTCGGAAGAGTGCGCTGCGGCGAGCATGGAGATGAACGACGAAGCAGATCATTTACGGAATATGATACAGGAAATCAAAGTGGCTGAGTTTAATAAATAGGTAGAAGCATGAGTAATATTATATTTAAAGGATAGTTATGCTATGAAAGAACATAAAGATGGAATGCTTCCAAAAGTTGATTTTAATAATATAATAGAAATAATCGAAGCATCTAGCTATTCCTTTTGTTTCGTGATAGAATAAGACATTCAATGAAATCGGAGGAATAGATATGAGTAACGAAAGCAAGCGCTGTAAGGTGCACTATACAGGAACATTCAATGATGGAACAAAGTTTGATTCATCTTATGATCGCGGCGAGCCACTCGAGTTTGTATGTGGTGCAGGCATGATGATCAAAGGATTTGATGAAGCGGTGAAGAATATGAATATCGGTGAGATCATCGATATTCATCTGATGCCGGAAGAAGCTTACGGTATGCCGGATCCGGCAAATATCATCACAGTTGCATTTGAAGATATGCCGGGGTCTGAGAATTTGGAGATCGGCAATCAGGTTTATCTGACAACTCCATACGGACAGCAGTTTCCGGTGAAGGTTGTGGATAAAGACAAGGAGACTATCACCTTTGATGCCAACCATGAGATGGCAGGCAAGGAACTGAATTTCAAGATTGAGCTGCTTTCTGCAGAATAAAGATCATAAAAAGCGTGGACACGAAATGTATCCACGCTTTTTTAATGAAATAACGGGAAAGGTGACGCAAAACGATTGAAAAAGCACGGAAAATATGTTACTGTCATTTCGTTCGCTTTTGCGTTTACTGTGTGGCCTGACTCGATAGCAGCGTGATATTTACGATGCCGCCATGTATATTTGCAAAAAGGAAAACGACTATCGAAACAAATATGGAAAGGGTAGAGGGTAGGTTACATGAATAGAAAACATCCAGAGAAGCGGGGGGCTTTTTCCGGCAAGCTTGGCTATGTGTTATCGGCGGCGGGCGCGTCAGTCGGTCTTGGAAATATATGGAGATTTCCGTATCTGGCTGCAAAATATGGCGGAGGTATCTTCCTGCTTGTCTATATTCTGCTGGCACTGACGTTTGGATATACGATGATCGTTGCGGAGTCCGCACTCGGACGTATGACGCAGAAAAGCCCGGTTGGCGCATTCCGTTCCTTCGGTAAGAAGAAATGGATTTCCTTCGGCGGCTGGATCAACGCGATCATTCCAATCCTGATCGTACCGTATTATTCGGTCATCGGCGGCTGGGTAATCAAATACTTGGCAGAATATATCCGTGGAAATGGAACGAAGCTTGCAGAGGACGGATATTTCGGATCATTTATATCAAATGGTGTTTCAACGGAGCTTTGTTTTGTCATCTTCTGCCTTGTGACACTTGCAATTATCTATGCCGGTGTACAAAACGGAATTGAACGTGTATCGAAGCTGATGATGCCGGTTCTCGTATTACTTTCCGTGGTGATTGCCATCTATTCTGTGACAAGACCGGGAGCCATTGCGGGTGTGAAATATTTCCTGGTTCCGAATGTAAAGAACTTTTCGTGGATGACAGTCGTAGCTGCGATGGGGCAGATGTTTTATTCGCTGTCGATTGCCATGGGTATCCTGATCACATTTGGTTCCTATATGAAGAAGGATACGTCCATCGAGGGTGCGACGCGAAATGTAGAAGTGTTTGATACGGCGATTGCAATCATGGCAGGACTTATGATTATTCCGGCGGTGTTTGCATTTTCCGGCGGAGATCCGGATACGCTGCAGGCAGGACCTTCGCTCATGTTTATCACGATTCCGAAGGTGTTTGCGAATATGGGACTTGGAACAGGCGTCGGGATTTTGTTCTTCCTGCTTGTGTTATTTGCAGCCCTGACAAGCTCAATCGCCCTGACGGAAAGTGCTGTTGCGACATTCGAGGATGAGCTTGGCTGGGGACGTAAGAAGTCAACGGTTGTGATCGGATTGATTATGATTGGACTTGGAACGTTATCAAGTCTTGGATATGGTCCACTTGGATTCGTGAAGATACTCGGAATGCAGTTTTTGGACCTGTTTGATTTCCTGACGAATTCCGTGATGATGCCGATTGCTGCGTTTGTGACAAGTCTGCTTGTATCGCGCGTGGTTGGAATCGACAAGATCGAAGAGGAAATCTGCCACGGAGAAAGTAAGTTCCGGAGAAAGAAGATATTCGTCGTGATGATAAAATATCTGTGCCCGATCTTCGCGCTGATCATTCTGCTTAGTTCCGTGGCGAATGCGTTTGGCTGGATATCAATGTAAAAAGAAAATATGATGATGAACGTAGCCAAACAGATGATTGCGGAACATGTTTTCGGGTAAATCAGAGGTAATCGGATATGGAACCAAAACAGGAGCATAAAATGATATCCCGTGCAGATATCCTGCTGATCGTCGGAATTATGATTCTGGCGATCGCAGGACTTTTTGTGTGGAAGAAGCTGCAAAAGCCCGGAGCGTACGTTGATATCATGATCGATGGTGATTCTGTGAAGATATTGCGGCTTGACCAGGATGCAAGCTATGAGGTAAAGCAGCAGGTGGGTGTTAATACGGTTGTTGTGCAGGATGGCAGTGTGACTGTGCAAGATGCAGACTGTCCGGATAAGATCTGTGAGAAGCACCGGGCAATCAGCCAGATTGGGGAGACGATCATCTGCCTGCCACATAAGTTGGTTGTAGAAATTAAAGAGTAGATGGATATAGAAGGAAAGAGACAGATATCATTGAAGAAAAAAGACAGACCAACCAATGACCATCCAAAATTAAACAATAACCATAAGATTGCGCTCTGCGGAGTCCTGATAGCACTCGCCATGATCTTATCGTATCTGGAAAGCCTGGTGCCAATCCATATGGCGGTACCGGGGGTGAAGCTTGGTCTTGCCAATCTGGTTACGATTATCGCACTGCAGAAACTGGATCTGAGGGCGACGGTTGTAATCTCGGTCGGACGTATCATCCTGTCGAATGTTCTGTTCGGAAATATGGCGGTGTTACTGTACAGTCTGGTCGGTGCGGCATGCAGCATCCTGATCATGACGGCACTAAAAAAATGCCGGGTATTCGGACTTGTAGGAATCAGCGTCGCAGGCGCAGTCTTCCACAATCTGGGGCAGATCCTGGTCGCGGTCTGCGTGATGGAAAACGTGCGTATTTTTTATTATATGTTCATCCTGTTGATTACCGGAACGGTCGCTGGTGTAGCAATCGGATTGCTTGCTTCGTTTCTGTTAAAAAATATAAGAATATAGTCACAAAAGTTGTGAAATTAAGGACACATTTGTTGATAAAAATCCTCACTTGTATTAGAATAGTAGTAAATATTTTTTAGAGTGGGGTCAGTACGATGAAACTAACTTTTAAAGGAGGCATCCATCCATACGAAGGGAAAGAACTTACGATGGATAAGGATGTAATTGAATATGTCCCAAAGGGAGATATGGTATATCCACTGAGTCAGCATATCGGTGCACCTGCGAAGGCGGTTGTCAAAAAAGGTGACCGTGTTTTGGTAGGGCAGCTGATTGCAGAAGCCGGTGGATTTGTTTCTGCAAACATTCATTCTTCTGTATCCGGAACAGTCAAGGCCGTGGAACCTAGACTGACTGCATCCGGTTCTAAGGTCAATTCGATCGTGATCGAAAATGACAATCAGTTTGAAGAAATTGAATATGTGAAAAATGACAAACCGCTTGCGGAGCTTAACAGGGAGGAAATCCTCGAAGCAATCAAGAACGCAGGCGTTGTCGGCATGGGTGGCGCCGGATTCCCGACGAATGTCAAGCTCTCACCGAAGAATGCAGACGAGATTGATTACATTATCGTGAATGCATCCGAGTGTGAGCCATATCTGACATCGGATTACCGTCGTCTGCTTGATGAGACGGACAAGGTGATTGAGGGCTTGCGTCTTGCACTTGCAATCTTCCCGAAAGCAAAGGGAATCATCGCGGTCGAGGATAACAAGCCAAAGGCAATCCAGAAGTTGAAGGAAGTGCTTGGAAATGATCCGGACATCAAGGTCAATTCCATGAAGACCAAGTATCCGGAGGGAGCAGAACGTCAGCTCATCTATGCGAATACCGGACGGTATATCAATTCGAAGATGCTTCCGGCAGATGCCGGTTGTATCGTACATAATGTAGATACGGTGTATTCCATCTGTGAAGCTGTACGGCAGGGCAAACCATTGATTCAGAGACTAGTGACTGTGACCGGTGATGCGATTACAGAACCAGGCAACTATCTTGTACGGATAGGTACAAGCTTTGCAGAGCTAATCGAGGCAGCAGGTGGATTCCTGCAGGATCCGGAGAAGATCATTGCCGGTGGCCCGATGATGGGAAAAGCTATCTATGATCTGAATATTCCGGTTACGAAGTCCGCATCGGCAATTCTATGTATGACGAAGGATGAGGTCTCGGAATATGAGCCGAGTAACTGTATCCGTTGCGGCAGATGTGTGGAGGTTTGTCCGGGCAGAGTGATGCCGAACAAGCTTGCGACACTGGCAGAACAAGGCGATCTGGAGGAGTTCCAGAAGTTAAATGGTATGGAATGCTGTGAGTGTGGCTGTTGTTCGTATGTATGTCCGGCGAAGCGTCATCTGACACAGACGATTGCAGGCACAAGAAAAGCCATCTTGGCGAATCGCAAGAAATAGGAGGTGCGAGAAAGTGGAACAGGAAAATTTGAAATTAAAGGTCTCTGCTTCCCCGCATGTGAGAAGCAAGGCAACGACATCGGATATCATGTTCGATGTTGTGATTGCATTAGTCCCGGCAACGGCATTCGGTCTGTACATATTTGGCTGGTATGCAGCGTTACTGGTCGCAGTCTGTATCGGAAGCTGTGTGGGGTTTGAAGCACTGTATCAGAAGTGTATGGGCAAGAAGGTAACGGTTGGAGATTTCTCAGCTGTGGTAACCGGATTGCTGCTTGCACTGAATCTGCCACCAAACCTTCCAATCTGGATGGCGGTTGCCGGTTCCGCATTTGCAATCATTATCGTAAAGCAGCTTTTTGGCGGACTGGGACAGAATTTTATGAACCCGGCACTTGGAGCGAGATGCTTCCTGCTGCTGTCGTTCTCACGTTATATGACAAACTTCGTATACGATGGTGTGGCAACTGCAACACCACTTGCGACATTGAAGCTTACCGGCATGGTGAACTTAAGAAGTATGTTCCTTGGATATACCGCAGGAACGATCGGTGAGACATCCGTGGTTGCTCTGCTGATCGGTGCGGTCTATCTGCTTTGCAAGAAGGTGATCAGCCCGAAGATTCCGTTGATCTATATCGGAACATTTACAATCGCAGTTGCAATCTATGCTGTGACACAGGATTACAATGTCCCTGTTTATGTGGCTGCACATCTGTGTGGTGGCGGACTGATGCTTGGTGCATGGTTCATGGCAACGGATTATGTGACAAGTCCGATTACTTCCTCCGGAAAGGTAATTTACGCAATCGGACTTGGACTTTTGACATTTGTACTTCGTATCTTTGGCAGCAGTACCGAGGGTGTATCCTATTCAATCATCATCATGAACCTGTTAGTCCCTCTGATCGAGCGTGCAACCGTACCGAAGGCATTTGGTGAGGGTGCGGAAATCAAGGATAAGAAGCAGGCGAAGCTTGCCGTGAAGGAAGCGAAGAAGGAAGCAAAGAAAGCTGCGAAGACAGAGGATACTTGGGACGGTGATGACAAGGAACCAAAGAAGAAAGACAAGATGGATGTCAAGGGCATCGTGGTTGCAATCGTTGCAATCTGTGTGATCACAGTTGTGATGGGTGCAGCACTTGGCGGTGTCTACAGTGTGACGAAGGATCCGATCGAGAAGGCACAGGAACAGGCAAAGAACGATGCCTATGCGGAGGTGCTTCCGGAAGCAACACGTATTATGAGCGTGGAAGAGGATGGCAATGTTGTAAAGCAGATCAATCCACTCCTTGAATCGTATGGATTTGAGGATGTTCATATCGATGATATCTGCGTCGGCGGTGATGATGAGAAGAATGAACTGGTTGGTTATGTAATTCTCATTACAAGTACGGCAGGGTATGGCGGAGATATCCAGATGGCAATCGGAATCAATACCGAGTATCAGATCACAGGTATTTCCTTCCTGACTTTGAACGAGACAGCAGGCCTTGGTATGGAAGCAGATACGGATGAATTTAAATCACAGTTTATTGGTAAGCAGGTAAATAAGTTTGAGTATACAAAGACTGGTTCGACAAAGGACAGTGAAATTGATGCATTGTCCGGTGCGACGATTACCACATCGGCAGTGACAAATGCAGTCAATGCGGCACTTCGTACAATTCGATTCCTGACAACAGGAGGTGCACAGTAATATGGGAAAGATAGCAGAACGTTTAAAGAATGGTATTATCACCGAGAACCCGACCTTTGTCCAGATGCTTGGAATGTGCCCGACACTTGCGGTTACATCCTCAGCAATTAACGGACTTGGCATGGGACTTACAACGATGGTAATCCTGACGATGAGCAACTTCATGATCTCCCTGCTCCGGAAACTGATTCCGGACAAGGTGCGTATTCCGGCATACATCGTTATCATTGCTTCGTTTGTAACAATCGTACAGTTTGTATTGCAGGCATATATTCCAAGCCTGAATGACAGTTTGGGAATCTTCATTCCACTGATCGTTGTAAACTGTATCATCTTAGGTAGAGCGGAAAGCTATGCATCAAAAAATCCGGTGCTTCCTTCGATTTTCGACGGGATCGGTATGGGACTTGGATTCACGGTCGGTCTTACGGCAATCGGTATTGTGAGAGAACTGCTTGGTGCAGGCGAGGTGTTCGGCATTCGTGTTATGCCGCAGTCATATGAACCTCTTACGATTTTTGTTCTTGCCCCGGGTGCGTTTTTTGTATTGGCATGTCTTGTAGCTCTTCAGAATAAAGTGAAAGCGAATCTTGAGAAAAAAGGAAAAAAAGTTCCGGTATCGTCAGGATGCGGCGAAGGTTGCTCTGCATGTGCAAGCAAAGGAATCTGCGGAGGTCATCTCGCAGAAAACGAACCACATCATGAAGAGACGAATGTAAAAGAAGAGGAGGAGGCATAAATGCAGGAATTACTTTTGATTGCAGTCGGAGCTGCGTTTGTAAATAATGTTGTCCTTAGTCAGTTCCTCGGTATCTGTCCGTTTTTAGGTGTTTCTAAAAATGTAAAAACTGCAGCCGGAATGGGCGGAGCAGTTGTATTCGTTATCACAATCGCTTCGTTTGTAACAGGATTGATCTATAAATTCATCCTTGGAAACCCGAAAATTTTAGGAGGAGAGCTCCAATATTTAAACACTATCGTATTTATCCTTGTCATAGCAGCTCTTGTACAGTTCGTAGAGATGTTTTTAAAGAAAGTGATGCCTCCGTTATATAATGCCCTCGGCGTTTATCTTCCGCTGATTACAACGAACTGCGCGGTTCTTGGCGTAGCGCTGACAAACGTACAAAACGGATATTATGAAAAAGGTGTCGGGATCGGTTTGCTGACCGGTGTAGTGAACGGATTTGCGACAGCGGCGGGATTTTTTGTTGCGATTGTTCTTATGGCCGGAATTCGGGAAAAAATCGAACACAATAATGTTCCCGAAGCATTTAAAGGAACTCCGATCGTTCTTGTGACAGCCGGACTGATGGCAATCGCATTTTGCGGATTTTCAGGATTAATATAGGAGGTGCGATAGAATGAATATAACAGCGATTCTTTTGGCTGCCGCGATCGTCGGTGGAGCCGGATTATTTATCGGTATTTTCCTAGGTGTATCCGGAAAAAAATTCGCAGTTGAAGTTGATGAAAGAGAAGAGGCGATTCTCGATGTTTTACCTGGAAATAACTGTGGAGGCTGCGGTTATGCAGGATGTTCAGGCCTCGCTGCGGCGATTGCTCAGGGAAAAGCGGATGTAGGAGGATGCCCGGTCGGAGGCGCTTCTGTAGCTGGGAAGATCGGTGAGATTATGGGCGTAGACGCCTCGGCAAGCGAAAGAAAAACTGCATTTGTAAAATGCGGCGGAACATGTGAAAAGACAAAAAGTGAATATGAATATTATGGAATCAAAGACTGTATCATGGCAAGTCAGATGCAGGATGGAGGAGCAAAAGGGTGTGCATACGGGTGTCTCGGATATGGCTCATGCGTGGATGCCTGTCCGTTTGATGCAATCCACATTGTTGATGGCGTTGCTGTGGTTGATAAAGAAGCTTGTAAAGCTTGTGGAAAATGTGTTGCCGCGTGTCCTCGTAAATTGATTGAGATTGTGCCATATGACATGAAACATCTTGTAAAATGTAATTCTAAAGACAAGGGTAAAGATGTCATGAAGGCATGTAAAGTTGGATGCATTGGCTGCAAGATGTGTGAAAAAGCATGCCAGTTTGATGCTGTTAAGGTTCTGGATAATGTTGCGCATATTGATCCGGAAAAATGTACCGGATGCGGTGCATGTGCGGCAAAATGTCCGAAGAAAGATATTCTCTAGAAAGAATTAAAGTGGAAGATGGAGAAAAAACGTAATCTGAAACAAAGATTAAAAATTGGAAAAACGATATTTTTTAAAGATGTGAAACATGCAAAATGGGCGATACTTTCAGTATTCGCCTATTTTGTGTTGCTTAGGAAATTTTTTATTACAATCTGTCCAGCTGTGCTGATTACCGGACTTCCGTGTCCG
>ERZ773116.2609-NODE-2609-length-14200-cov-6.951644_pt1 | contig 14200 bp, 9 predicted proteins | sample MGYA00580563_ERZ773116 | MGnify/ENA primary metagenome ERZ773116 (study PRJEB29015, sample SAMEA2737864) | human gut metagenome | biome: human gut; feature: human-associated habitat; material: faeces | place: China | collected 2012 ... | reverse complement strand
CCCTGCAATGGCGTTATGCCAGAGATGAAATATGGCTTAACCTGTACGACCTTACAGCATTAAAAGGTGCGGATGGCAGAGACGGCGCTGACGGTAAAAACGGCAAGGACGGAACAAACGGGCAAAACGGTTCCGACGGTGAGGACGGAAAAACACCTTTTATCGGTGAGAACGGCAACTGGTGGATAGGAGAAATCGACACCGGCGTAAAGGCTGCCGGAACAGTCGGCGAAAAGGGTGACAAGGGCGACAAGGGCGAAAAGGGAGACAAAGGTGACAAGGGCGATGCCGGTCAGAACGGCGGGTGTGCGGGGTATTTTCATGCCTCAAACGGCGGCACCGGCGCTTCATTCAATCAGCCGCTTCAGTTGTTTGAAGATTGCAATTCCGGAGGACTTTTTGTGTGGGATCGAACCAACAGAACCGTAACGCTGAAAGCCGGACATACATACAGTATTTCATTCAGCGGTTCGGTCTGCATTTCTCACGACATGGGTGGATGGTACTCGGTAGTATTGAAGGGCAAACAAGGCATTCTCAAAGATACATTGATCGAAAGATATATGAACGATGCAGATAATTCACGAGTGTGGATGCCGTTTGCATTCAACCGCATCTACAGTGCCGGCAGTGATATTGTGCTACAATATGAATTTATCCAGTTGACCCCCGGCACACAGCTGAACGGTGCTGTCTATAATCTTACAATCATTGCTCTTGACTGAGCCGATATATACGAAAACGGAGGTAATAAAATATGAAAAAAAGACTGCTTGGTATTCTGTTGACCCTATGTATGGTGATGTGTGCTATTTCACCGTTGATGAGCTACGCCGACCCGGGAGTATCGGCAGGCGGCTCGAGTGCATACGGTGCATTGCTCACACCCGACACAACCCCGCCGGCCGGATGGGCAGAGGACGAAAGCAACCCGTACGGCACCAAGAAAGGTCAGCCCTTTGCCATCACCCCGTGGTATGAGCCGATCATTTACAGCTACCGCAATGCAGAGGGGCAATCGGCACAGGATCACACCAAGGTGTATGACAAGCTGACACTCGGAAAGAATATTATCGAGTCACCGAGCGGTACATACAGCATTTCCTCGGTCGATAATGTCGCTTTTGCTGTCGGAACAGCTTACGATCCGCTCGGCACGGGCAGAAACGATCACGCTATCTTTGTTGGTCTTTGCGATATGGATAATTCCAAGAACACGGCAAAGATCTGCTACTGGGTACAAAATCTTGTAAACAACAAGCGCTCCGAGCTTCAGAAAATTGCCGACGCGCCTAAATGGGTGTGCAAGACTGATTACGGCGAGCTGGAATATCAGGAATTCCGCCACTATTTCAATGTCACGGCGGGCGACTATGACGGTGACGGCAAAATGACCGCCGTTATTACCTATGCCGGCAGTGATGATCTGTGGGGCATTGCCGGAACGGGTATTGCCGGCGAGCAGGCGTTTTTCAAAAGATCCTTCGCGGGAGCGAATACCTACTTCGGCGGTTGGGAAACGACCGAATACGAAAGAGATCAGATCACGAAGTCACTCGTTTCGGTAGACATTGATCGCGACGGCTGTGATGAACTTGCGGTTGTCGCCGGCGCCGCCGAGCCGTTCCCTTACAGCAGCGGTATGCTGCCCGGGATCCTCGGCGTTTCGGCGGATACGTATGCCCTTTTTGTCTCAAAGCTGACGGTATATAAAAACAGCGGCGGGACCTTTAAGAAAATATCGCAGAAAAAACTGATGACCCTCAATCGTGAGGATGATAAAGAGGACGGCAACAGGTACTATGACCATATTCGCTTCCCGAACATCACAACAGCCGACGTCAACTGTGACGGATATGAAGAGATCGTCGTTGCGGGATATTACAACGAAGTAAAGGAAGAAAAGACTTACGGTTTTCTTGCCAATTCGGATACCGATGCTTCGAATATGGGATATGCCGTGTATTACAGCGAAAACGATGCGATCACAAATGTTCAGAAGATCGCGATGAGCAGCTACACGGCAGGCGGAACAAACAATAACGGCGTGAAGCCGAAGCCCGCCATGACCGGCGTTGCCATCAACGGAAGAGGCACGCCCGAGCAGGTCTTCATCGCGGGTGCTCTCTATGAGGTGCAGGAAAACGGCGGTCTCAATCTTCTGTGCGATACCACGCGCGAGAAGAACTCGAGTGCGAAATGGTGGTGGTATTATCAGGATGCCATCGCGGGCAACTTTGACCACAACACCGAAGGTCGCGAGCAGGTGATCGCGCTTGCCGCCGAAAGACAGAACGGCACCAAAAATGCGCGCAAATTCGATCTGTTCACCGATGTGTTCTATGGTGAGGACTTCGGCAGCGGCACGCTGTCAGTTGCCGGCAAATATACGGCGACAGCCGAAAAAGACGAATACTCAAAGCTGTGTCACGCCGTCGACCTCGCATGGGATATGCCGTATAACTGCATTCTGCTTGCGGCTGATGTGAACAAAGACGGACTGTTTGCCCGCTATGAGGGCAAGGGCTATGGATATTCCGATGCACAGGTTCAGGCGGTGCTTCAGGCGGCTCCGTATTTTGCGGAGCTCGGCGACTATGACCTCGATTTCTCCGACGGTTCCACCACATATACCTTCTCCTCCGGCTATTCGGACACGAAATCCTCATCGCACAACACCTCCTTCGGTGCGTCCATCGTCGCGCAGGGAGATCTGAAGGTGTGGAGATACGAGGCAACCCTCGGATACACCATGGATTTTACAAAGAGCACCGAGGATACCCTTTCTAAGGAATACAGTGCCTCATTCAATGCCGGCGGCAACGATTCTGTGGTGCTGTACCGCGTGCCGGCAACAACCTATTATTACTCGCTTTATGACCCGCAAAAGGGCGATTTTGACCTCAGCGAGCGAAATACCATTGCCCTGATGATCCCCGGGCAACCGGTTTACACCATGCTCGACCGGGAGTATTACGATGAGTTTGCGGTACTGTACAACGAAACCTACAAGAAAGACATTGCAGCGGGAAAGGCAAAGGCTTTGCCGATACTGAACAGCCATGTACTGCCGGAAAACGCCGAGGGCGACCCGTTCGCCTATTGGTCGAATACCGCTACTACCGCCGACTATGTTTCGAAATTTGAGTCGCTCAGTAAGCAAAAATATGAGCTTGGCTTCGGTGCAAGCAGTATCACAAACGACTGGACGACCACGTCCGAACATGCCGAAGGAGTTGAGATAGCTCACGGCTTCTCCGCTTCGATGAAAAACACGTGGGGTGTAGACGCATTCAATATGGGTTTTGTGATTGATTTGAGCTACAGTAAAGCAACGGGCACGGTCTACACCACGACGAAAAGCAGCGGCGCCAGCGGCACGGTCAACAATATCGACCGCCGTTCGCTCCTTGCCTCCTACGGAATCGGCTACGATGTTTCGAGCCAATACGGCTTTACCTGGGATTTCGGTATGCGCACATGGACGGCAGGCGATCAGAAAATTCCCGTGTTCGGCTATGTATTGACCAGTCTTCGCGCCGCACCGCCCATACCGACACTTACAGGCGTATCCGTAACGGACAATCAAAGCGCAAAAATCACCTGGAAGGCGCCGAAGACTGACCTCAGACGTCCTTTCAGCGGCTATCATATCTGGATGCGCATGGATGACGGAGATTTTGTGCGTGTGACTGATGCTCCGCTTTCTGCGGAAGAGCTTTCTTATACATACACCTCACTGCAGGCGGATACTACCTATACCTTTGCAGTCTCCGCAGTGTCAAATAACGGAATGGTATCGGCACTGTCCAACACCAAAACCTTCTCAACCTTTGCGGGAGCGGACGGCAGAGAAATCGAATTCCGCAGTAACGGCAGCAGTATCCAGTGGCGATATGCGGGTGAAAGTGACGACGCTTACCGTGATCTTGTCTCACTTGCCGAGCTGACGGGAAATGACGGCGCAGACGGAAAACAAATTGAACTGCGGGTATATAACGGATTCGTACAGTGGAAGTACAGCGATGATTCCGTCTGGAATAATTTGATTGCCTTGTCAGAGCTGAAGGGCGAAAAAGGCGACAAGGGAGATAAGGGAGATAAAGGTGACAAAGGAGATAAAGGTGATCCCGGAGAGACTGGCGCACCCGGTCAGGACGGAAAAGACGGCATAACGCCGAAGCTTAAAATCGGGGAAGATAACCTCTGGTATGTCTCCTATGACGGCGGACAGACATGGGTATCCCTCGGTGTGAAAGCCACCGGAGAGAAGGGCGATACCGGTAAAGACGGACAACAAGGCGAAAAGGGCGATAAAGGCGATAAGGGTGACCCCGGAGATGCCGGCACACCGGGACAGAACGGCAAGAACGGAACAAACGGCGCAGGCGGCGCAAGCGGCGCTGACGGTAAAAACGGGAAAGACGGTAAGGACGGAATCGGAATCGCCAAGGCGGAGATCAATGCGTACGGCGAACTTGTTATCACATATACCGACGGAAAGACGGTCAATCTCGGCAAGGTCGTCGGCGCGGACGGCAAGGACGGTCTGACCCCCTTTATCGGCGAAAACGGCAACTGGTGGATCGGCGAGAAGGACACCGGTGTGAAAGCGGCGGCGGACAGCTCCCGCAGATATTCGTGAAGTCGTGGTCCGTTGCCGGTAACCTGCAAATCCGGGTCTTTGCCAATCTGGTCGATGACATCCAGGCGGAAGCCCTCCACCCCCTTGTCCACCCAGAAGCGGATGGCGCGATAGAGCGCCTGCCGCATGGCGGGATTTGTCCAGTTCAGATCCGGCTGCTGGGGGGCAAACTGATGGAAATACCACTGGCCGATTTCCGGCACATATGTCCAGGCGGGACCGCCGAAGCAGGCGCGCATTTCATTGGGAGGCGTAATGCCGTCGCCATCCTTCCACAGAAAATAGTCGTGGAAGGGGTTCTCCCTGCTCTTTTTTGCCTCCAAAAACCAGGGATGCTGGTCGGAGCAATGGTTGAGCACCAAATCCAGAATGATGGAAATATTGCGTTTTTTTCCTTCCGCAATCAGCTCCTCCATGTCCTCCATGGAGCCAAACAGCGGGTCAATGGCGCAGTAGTCGGAAATATCATAGCCGTTATCCACCTGGGGGGACCGGAACACCGGGGACAGCCAAATGCCGCTGATGCCCAGCTGCTGCAAATAGTCCAGCCTTTGGGTGATGCCCTTCAGGTCACCCACACCGCTGCCGGTGGTATCCAAAAAGCTCTTGGGGTAAATCTGATAAAAAACTGCGCTCTGCCACCAGCCCCAGCGGGATTTATCAAGAATCAATTCACTCATGGAACAACAATCCTCCGTTTTTATCAATGGCCTCGTACACTCGCAGAATTTCGCCCACGCTCCAGGCCTGGGCAAAGCAGCCCTTGCCGATGCCGGGGTTATCGCCGTCGTAAATTTCCGGGAGCTGGCCGGCGCAGCCCTCCCGCAGCATCGGCTCCAAGGCTGCCAGCTGGGCGCGGACATCCGCCTTTGCCTCCGGGCTGTTGTCCCGCACCTTCAAATAGGACAGGAAAAACGCCCCCAGGGGAAACACCCAGGTAGTGCCCTGGTGATAAGCCATGTCCCGGCGCACCTGATCTCCGCCGTAGAAGCCCACATACTCCGGGTCACTGGGTGCCAGCGTGCGCAGCCCGCAGGAAGTAAACAGCTGCTGCTCCACCGTGTGCAGCACCCGGCATTCCTGCTCCCGGGTGAGCATGGTATAAGGCATACTCAGCGCCCAAATCTGATTGCACCGCAGCTGCTCGTCCGCCGCCGTGCCGGAGAGCACCACCCAGAAGGCCAGGATCACCACGATGGCCTCCACCACAGGGTAGTCCTGACTGGAAATGGAGGCCACCAGCATCCGCCCCAGGCCCGGAACAGAGAACACCTGCTCCACCACGATGCTGCCCGCTACGATCTCCGCCATGGTCTGCCCCAGGAATGTGACGGTGGGCACCAGAGAGTTTTTCAGCACATGGCCCCACAGCACCTGCCGCCGGTCATTGCCACGGGCAATGGCCGTGCGGACATAGGGCTTGTTCATCTCGCTGATGACCGTGCTGCGCAGCATCCGCACCGTCATAGCCACCCGGGGAATGGCAATGGACACGGCGGCAAAGAATAAGTACACCAGAGACCTGCCGAGGTTCCGGTCCAGTCCCGGAAAGTCACCGGGGACAAAGGCCCGAAGGCAGATGCCGAAGCACCAGGAAATGAGGATACCGGTAAAGAACGGCGGTACCGCCATGCAGAACTGGTTCAGGAATGTGTGGAGTCCGTCCAGTTTCCCGTTGGCAGACAACAATCCCAAGGGCAGCGATACCACAACGATCAGCACAAAGCTCACCAGGCTCAAGCACAGCGTCACCAGCATTTTCGGGCCTAACAGCGCCTGCACCGGCTGGCGGTACTGGAAGGAAACGCCCAGATTTCCGGTGAAGAAACCGGCCAGCCATTCCCCGTACCGCACCAGCATGGGGCGGTTCAATCCCATTTCCGTCCGGAGGGCCTCCACCTTTTCCGGCGTGGCCTGCGTCCCCAGCAGGGTGGCGGCGGGGTCTCCGGAGATCATATCAAAAGCCGCGAACGTCAGAAGGGAGACGACGAGCATGGTGACAAGCAGCGTCAGAATTTTCCGCGCCGTGTATCGCATGACTGTCATCTCCCTTCCGGGTCAGCGGCGTCAAAACGTCCGCTGTTCATCACTTATTTCGTATAGTGGATAGTGGAAAGATCCAGAACATAGATGGGGTAGAAGGAGGGGCCCTCAAGACCATCCCGCACTGCCACGAAGTCTGCCATGTCCTGAATATAGACGTTGGCAGCGTTTTCCGCCAGGTTCTTTTCCATTGCTCTGTAAAGGGCGGTCTGCTCCCCATCGTCATAGCAGGCCTGAGCCTGGGCGAACAGAGCGTCATAGTCCGCGTTGTTGTAGTTGATAAAGTCGCGGCTGGCGGTAGAGACGAACCGCTCCAGCATGGCCCGTGCGGTCATGTTGGAAGCGTCCACGCCCACCACAGTGGACTGGAACTGCCGGTTGGAATAGGTGTCCTGCACCCAGCTCTCCCAAGTGACGGGCTGAATGGCGGCATTGATGCCCACAGCCTTCAGCTGCTCCACGATGACCTGTGCGGTATCCATGTGAGACTGGTAGTTGCTGGGGACGGTGATGGTCATATCGAAGCCGTTGGGATAACCGGCCTCCGTCAGCAGTTCCTTGGCCTTTTCGGTGTTGTAAGTATAGTAGTTGGTCAGCTCATCATCAAAATACTTGCTGAAAGCGGGGTACATGCTGGAGCCCAGCAGGGTGCCGTAACCGTCGAAGGCCAGATCCAGGATCTGCTGACGGTCAATGGCGTAGCAGAGAGCCTGCCGCACCCGCACATCGTCAAAGGGCTTCTCGGCGTTGTTGAGGTACAGGGCCTGCACCAGATTCATGGTGCCTTCCTCCACATGGAAGCCGTCGCCAAGCTGCTGGATCTGGTTGGTGGTCAGATGGGCAAATACATCCACAGCGCCGCTCTGGAGGCTGAGAAGGATGCTGTCGGCATTCTCAATGATCTTATAGGTGACCTTGGTCAGGTCGGGCTTTTCGCCCCAGTAATCATCAAACCGCTCCAGCACCACGGACTCCTGAGCCGTCCGGGAAACGAACTTGAACGGGCCGGTGCCCACGGGGGCGGTATCCTGCTCCGTGTAGTCCTTGGGCAGCACAGCGGTGGTCAGGTAAGAAGCAAACTCATTATTGGGTTCCTGCAGCTGGAAGCAGACGGTGTCATCCCCCTCCTGATACATCTCCACGTTGGCAAAAGCCGCCACCTGGATGATGTCTGCCGGGGCATTGGCATCGCCGCAGCGCTGGTAGGACCAGATCACGTCCTCCGGCGTCACTTCCTGACCGTTGTGGAACTTCACACCGGCGCGGAGCTTAAAGGTATACAGCAGATGGTCTTCGGAAACGGTATAGCTCTCTGCCACAGCGGGATTCAGGTTGCCGCTGGCGTCGGGCTTCAAAAGTCCTTCAAATACGTTGAACATGACCTCACGAGTTCCTGCCTTCACGGTTTTATGAGGGTCAAGACTGCTGTCCAGGTCCTGGGCGATGCCCACGTTCAGTTCGCCGGCCGCAGCGCGGGCCGCGGGGCCTTCCGTCTGGGTGTTCGCGGTGCTCTGGTCCGTAGTTCCGGTCGTCCCGTTCTGGCTGCCGCCTCCGCATCCGCTGAGTACGGCGCTCAGGAGGCAGACCGCCGCCAAAAGCGTCAGGATTCTCTTCTTCATATGCAATTCTCCTTTTTATATCACTGCTCCGGGGAGTCAGTGTATTCGCGGAGCGGTTTTCTCCGTTCCGCAAATTCCCAGTCCCTTACGGGTACTGAAAATCCATGAGGGAATATGCGGTGGCCAATCCGCAAAAACAGCCCTGGGACACATCGTTTGTTATTTTTCTAACGATATGTCCGCAAGGCTGTATTGTACAGGATACTGCGGCTGATTGCAAGCCTTTTTTACAAGTTTTCCGACGTTTTCTCCGGTTTTTCAGGCTCGGTTTCCTGCTCCGGCAGCGGAGCGGTGTAATGCTCCGTTTCCACGGGGAGATCCTTTTCCGCCAGACGCCGGTCCACCAGAAACGCCACCAGACTGTACAGGCAGGCGCATACCGGCACGCCGAAAAACATACCCGCCACACCGAAAAAGCTGCCGCCCACCAGGATGGCAATGATGACCCACAGGCTGGAAAGGCCCGTGCTCTCTCCCAGGATCTTGGGGCCGATCACGTTGCCGTCCAGCTGCTGAAGGGCCAGCACGAACAGCAGGAAATACAAAGACTGAATGGGATCGACCAACAAAATCAGGAAGAAGCTGGGGATCGCCCCCAGGAAGGGGCCGAAGAAAGGAATGACATTGGTGACGCCCACAAAAACGGACACCAGCGGCGTATACGGCATATCCAGCAGCGAGCAGCCGATGAAGCACAGCACACCAATGATGAGGGAATCCAGCAGCTTGCCCCGGACAAAGCCGGAGAAAATGCGGTCGACCTTGGCGCTGCCCCGAAAGACCCAGTAGACCGCTTCCTCGGAAAACAGGCTGTAAGCCAGCTTCCGGGCATGGGCGGCACAGCGCTCCTTGGTAGCCATGAAGTACACAGAGACGATCATGCCCACCAGCAGGTTCTTCAAGAACACCAGCGTACTGAGCACACCGCCGGAGACGGCGATCATCAGCATCTGCGTCCGGGTAAAGACCTGATTTTTCAGCCACTCCGTTGCGGACTCGTAGAACTTATCCATCTGGCCGGCTACCCAAACCTCCACGGTGGGGTTGCTCTCCAGCAGATGCTCCACCCAGCCGCTGATGGTATTATAGTAGCCTTCCACGCTGGAAACCAACTGCACCACGCTCCGATACAGCTGCGGGATCAGCACATGGCCCAGCAGATAGCAGAGCAGGCCGATGATGGCCCAGGTCACCACCAGACTGACAGCCCGGGCGCTCCGGGAGGTCATGCGCCCCTCTGCGTGGGCCTTTTTCATCTGTTCCGGAAAAAACAGGTTTTCAATAAAGTCGATGACCGGCGCCAGCAGGTACGCCAGTACCGCGCCGATCAGAACCGGCTGCAGTGCTTTCAGCAGTTGACCGCCGAAGGATGGCAGTACCCGGCGGCCAAAGAGGGTATCGTAAAAAAGCAGGATCGCGCCCACGGTCAAAAAGAGGGCAAGTCCCCACCGCACCGCGCTGTCTTTTTTCTTCATCCAACCGCCTCCTGCCGACAGGGTCCGCCCGCCTGCGGCAGACTTCTCCCGAAACCTTTATACAAACTTTATTCTACACGTCGCCCGGGGGAATTGCAATCCTCAATTCCCCATGCTATACTACTTTAACCGTCTGTTAACATTTATAATCATTTTCGGAGGCATGGACATGGAACCCCAAAAGAAGCTCCTGATGATCGTCAATCCCCGGGCGGGACGCAGCAAGCCCCGGGGGCCGTTATATGATGCGGCTGCCGCCCTGTGCGATGCCGGATATCTGCTCCGTATCCGCCGCACCACCGCCGCCGGGGACGCAGCCCGCATTGCCGCCCAAGAGGGCGGAGATTATGACACTGTGGTGGCCGTGGGCGGCGACGGCACCCTCAACGAGGTCATCTCCGGCATCCAAACGCTGAAAACTCCCCCGGCGGTGGGTTATCTGCCTCAGGGGAGCACCAATGATTTTGCCGCCAGCCTGGAGATCCCCTCAGATCCCGTTCAGGCGGCGGAGGCCATCGTCCGTGGTCAGCGCCGTCAACTTGACATCGGCCGCTTCGGTGAGCGTATTTTCGTATATGTAGCCTCCTTCGGAGCCTTCACCCGGACATCCTACACCGCCTCTCAGGATGTGAAAAATGCTCTGGGCCACTTCGGCTATCTGCTGGAAAGCCTCCGGGATCTGGATACGCTGCGCCCCTATAAGGTCCGCATCACCGCTGATGGGGAGACGCTGGACGGTGAATACCTGTTCGGCGCCGTTGCCAACTCCACCTCCATCGCCGGTATGATGAAGCTGGAGCGGGAGGAGGTCATTCTGGATGACGGCCTCTTTGAGCTGCTGCTGGTACCCCACCCCCAAAATGCAGCGGAGCTGCAAAATCTGATCTGGGCCTTGCTGAATCAGCAGTATAACAGCGGCGGTCTCATTTTCCGCCATGTGTCGGCCCTTCATGTGGAAACGGACGAGGATCTGCCCTGGTCCCTGGACGGAGAGTACGAACCCAGCCAGCCGACGGTGGACATCACCAACTGCCAGCGGGCTTTGACGATGCTGCTATGAGAGAAGAACTGACAAATCTGTGCCGGTTTTACGGCGATCATGTTCCCACGCTGCTGGAAGCCCGGCACGAATATGCTGTTTTGTGTCCTCTGGTAGAGCGTCCGAATGGACTGCACCTGCTGTTTGAGGTCCGGTCTGCCGGGGTCAGTCAAAGCGGCGAGACCTGCTTTCCCGGCGGGCAGATGGAACCGGGAGAGACCCCGGCAGACTGCGCCCTCCGGGAGACGGAGGAGGAATTGTCTATCCCCCGCGCCGAGATTCGGCTTCTGGGCCAAGGGGACTTTATCTGCAATCAGCGGGGCTTTCTTCTGCGGCCGCTGCCGGGGCTGGTATCCCCTGCCGGTCTCGCAGCCCTGCGTCCCGCCCCCGCTGAGGTAGCGGAGGTGTTCACTGTACCGGTGGAATTTTTCAGGACCACCCTGCCCCAGCCATGTGCCTATGATCTGATCCCCCGTGTCCCGGAGTCTTTCCCCTATGAAGCGGTTGGGATTCCCCGGGATTACCCTTGGAACTGCGGCAAGGTAGAGGTCCCGGTGTGGCTCTACGGGGGCCACGCCATCTGGGGCATGACCGCCCGGATCGTGCGTGATTTGGTTTCCCATTTGTAAAAAAAGCGTCTGAAAGTTCTCACTTTCGGGCGCTTTTTCCCTGTCCATGTGTATATCATGCGCTAAATCCCTATATTTTCCACAAAAAAGAGCGCCTTCTTTTCAGAAAAACAGAGATTTTTTACTTTTTTCGTATATTCCCTGACATTTCTGCCAAAATAATGTTAGAATGGTTATGAATCTGAAATCTTTGCAATTTTTGGAAAGGAGGCACTTCCCGTGTTTCAGGCAGGAGATCTGCTGGTCTATGGCACCACCGGCGTCTGTCGGGTGCTTTCCATTGACCGGCGGCAGGAGCGGGTGGGCAGCACCCGTCAAGAGCGGCTTTACTATCAGCTTAAACCCATCTATCAGGGCGGTTTGATCTATACCCCGGTAGACAATGACAAGGTGTCCATGCGACCCATTATCTCCCGGCAGGAGGCGGAAGATCTTATCGGTGAAATTCCCACTCTGCATCCCGCTGCCTGTCGGGCTTCCACCACTCAGGCGCTGACTCAGCAGTATCAGGCCAGTCTCCGGCAGCATAACTGCCGCAGTCTGGTGGAGCTCGCCATGTCCATTTACGCCAAGCGCCGTCAGGCAGAATCCCAGAACCGCCGCCTCGGCATGGTGGACGAGCGCTATCTCAAGCAGGCAGAGCAGCTTCTGTTCGGCGAGCTGGCCGCCGCGCTGGAAATTCCCTACGAGGCGGTCCAGCCCTATATCGCAGACCGGATCGCCGCCGTCCATTCCTGATCTGCGAAACAACACGAAAAACCATACGGAACAGCCAAGGGGCCTCGCTGAAAGCGAGGCCCCTTAGACTGTCGATAAAGCGGAAAATTTTCGGTAACGGTAAGGAAGAGTGTGCGCGGGAAACCCAAGAAGGGTGTCCTGCGCCATTGAAATCTCCCAAGTTTTAGAACTTTACAAAAGTTCTGAAAACTTACTCAGCGGGGAGAAAAGGCTTTTTCGACACGCTGAGGGGCCTCGCTTTCAGCGAGGCCCCTTGCTTATGCCATATTCCGGTATTTTTTCAGCTGCTTTTCAAATTCCTCCGGCAGACCGCAGGCCAGCTCCACCAATTCTCCCGTGCGGGGATGGATAAATTTCAGCCCTACAGCGTGAAGGCACTGTCCCTGCAAACCGGGGACCGGTTTTTTGTTGCCGTATACGGTATCTCCCAAAATCGGATGGCCGATGTAGGCCATGTGCACCCGGATCTGGTGGGTGCGGCCCGTTTCCAGACGGCACTCTACATAATTCACACCGGGATAGCGCTCCAGCACCGTCCAATGGGTCACGGCGTTCCGTCCGCCGGCCACCACAGCCATTTTCTTCCGGTCTGCGGGACAGCGGCCGATGGGAGCGTTCACCGTCCCGGTATCCTCCCGAAGATTGCCGGTGACGATGCAGCGGTAGGTCCGGGCCAGCGTGTGATCCTGAAGCTGCTCCGCCAGTTTCACATGGGCGAAGTCGTTTTTTGCGGCGATGATGAGACCGGAGGTGTCCCGGTCAATGCGGTGGACGATGCCGGGCCGCAGTTCTCCGTTGATCCCGGAAAGGCTGTCCCCGCAGTGATACAGCAGGGCGTTCACCAGTGTCCCGTCCGGGTGTCCCGGCGCGGGGTGGACTACCAGGCCCTTCGGTTTGTTCACTACGATGACATCCTCGTCCTCGTACACCACGTCCAGCGGGATATTTTGCGGCACGATGTCCACTGTCTCCGGCTCCGGCAGTTCCACAGACACCGTTTCCCCGCCGGTCAGCCGGGTGTTTTTAGCGAGGGGTTTTCCCGCCGCCGTCACCCGGCCCTCCTCCATCAGCTTTTGAACGGCGGAGCGGGTCAGCTCCGTTTGCTCTGCCAGCCATGCGTCCAGCCGTTTTCCGGCGTCCTCACTGGCCGTTTGCAGGATCAGAGGCTCCATCCGTTTTCCTCCTGTCATGCTTTTCGTAGATCAATACATAGTAGATCGCGCCCAGAATAGCCCCGGACACGATGCACACATCCGCCACGTTGAACGTGGGATAGCTGGGCCAGAACTGGAAGTGGAGCATATCCACCACATAGCCCAGCCGGAACCGGTCGATGATATTGCCAATGCCGCCGGAGAGGATCAGGCAGCAGGCGCAGATCCCCAGCGGGTGCCGGACGATCCTTCGGGCCAGCACCCACAGTACCGCCGCCAAAATGACGCCGGTGACACCCAGCAGCAGCCACTTCTGCCCGGCAAAGCTGGACCACGCCGCGCCGTAGTTGTGGACCCGCATCAGTTCCAGAAATCCCGGAAACAAAGAAGTGGTCTCCCCCATCTGCAAATGGCCCACGACCCAGGCCTTGACCCACTGATCGGCGCCCAGCAGCGCCGCCCCCAGCAGGCCGAAAATCACATAGTACATAAATGCTCCTTTTTGCAAAGGCTTTTCCAAGCCCGTCTCGGTTTCAGAAATTGCTACCAGTATACACGAAGTCCGCCTAAAATGCAACGCCGGGGGAGCTATGCTCCTCCGGCGTGTGAAACTATCGATAAAGTGGTAGATCCTCCGTGACGGTAAGGTAGGGCAGCCGTTAGCGGCTCTGCCGCTTTACGGATGCTGCATACCCCTTGCGGGTAAAGGGTGTGTGCGGGACTACGCCCGCAGGCGTGTTTCGGAGCGCAACCGCCGAAGGCGGCTCTTGGCGCGTAGATAACCCAAGAAGGGATACACCGTCGGCTCAAGCCAAACAGCGGATACAAAGTATCCGCTGTTTGGGAGCCTTCCTCGAA
>ERZ773116.2601-NODE-2601-length-14247-cov-2.894166_pt1 | contig 14247 bp, 7 predicted proteins | sample MGYA00580563_ERZ773116 | MGnify/ENA primary metagenome ERZ773116 (study PRJEB29015, sample SAMEA2737864) | human gut metagenome | biome: human gut; feature: human-associated habitat; material: faeces | place: China | collected 2012 ... | reverse complement strand
AGACAGCGAAGTTGGCAAGGCGCAGCTGGATGATCCAGATAAGAATGTATTTACCGGCTATGAATTTGGTGCAGATCTGAACGAGGAGGCACAGAAGGAAGCTGAGCAGCAGGCGCAGGATGCAATGAGCGAGATGGGAATCGCCGATATGACAGAGGATCAGCTGTATGAATATATGGCGAGCCTTCCGGCAGATCAGTTGAAACAGTTCATGCAGACGATGACGGAACAGACGCAAAGTGTGTCAAACAGCATGTCGCTGTCCGATCTGAAATCTGCTGAGAATGCGACCTATGATGACAACCTTGTCACACTTGGTATCGCTTATGAGAATGATCCGAAGGTCATCCGCATCTATCCGATCGATTTTGAGTCGAAGGAAAAGATCATCGACGTGATCGAAGAATATAACGATATGGTGAAAGCAAACGGCGAAGAGGAGAAGGAAATCTCTTACACAGATATGGTAGGAACGATGATGTCTTCCATCAGTACGATTATCAATGCGATTTCGTATGTGCTGATGGCGTTCGTGGCAATCTCACTCGTGGTAAGCTCGATCATGATTGGTATCATCACATATATTTCCGTATTGGAGCGGACGAAGGAGATTGGTGTGCTGCGAAGCATCGGTGCATCGAAGAAGGATATCTCGCGTGTATTTAACGCGGAGACGATTATCATTGGTTTCGTGGCAGGTTTGATCGGTATTGGAGTTACCGTGCTCCTGAACATCCCAATCAATGCAGTCATTCACCATTTTGCAGGACTGACCGGCGTTGCGAAGCTTCCGGTTACAGGTGGTGCGCTCTTGGTTGCAATCAGCGTTGTGCTGACGATGATCGGTGGACTGATTCCGTCGCGTGTAGCATCAAAGAAGGATCCAGTGGAAGCATTGCGGAGTGAGTAAATAGTTATTCGAAAAGACGTGTTACAGGAGGATTTCGAATATGAGAACATTTGAAGATATAAAGATTGCGGTTGCAGGAACCGGCTACGTCGGATTGTCACTTGCAACCCTGTTGTCCCAGAAACATACGGTGACAGCGGTGGATATCGTGCCTGAGAAGGTGGAGAAGATCAATCATAAGATTTCTCCGATTCAGGACGATTATATTGAGAAGTATCTGGCAGAGAAGGAGTTGCATCTGACAGCAACCTTAGATGGAGAGACAGCATACCGCGATGCGGATTTTGTCATCATTGCTGCGCCGACAAACTACGACAGTCAGAAGAACTTCTTCGATACCACAGCGGTGGAAACCGTGATTGAACTTGTGCTGAAGGTGAATCCGGAAGCATTTATGGTAATCAAATCGACGATACCGGTTGGTTATACGGAGTCAGTAAGAAAGAAATATCAGACAAGCCGGATTCTGTTTTCTCCGGAATTCCTGCGGGAGTCCAAGGCACTGTATGACAATTTGTATCCAAGCCGTATTATTATTGGTACAGATAAGTCGGATGCAGAAGTAGATGCGGCGGCGCATACTTTCGCACGGTTGTTGCAGGAGGGCGCAGAAAAGGAAAATATTGATACGTTGTTTATGGGATTTACGGAAGCAGAAGCGGTCAAGCTTTTTGCAAACACCTATCTCGCTCTACGTGTATCCTATTTCAATGAGTTAGATACTTATGCAGAGATGAAAGGGTTGGATACCCAGGCAATCATCGACGGTGTGTGTTTAGATCCGAGAATCGGAACACACTACAACAATCCGAGCTTCGGTTACGGTGGCTACTGTCTGCCGAAGGATACGAAACAGCTGCTTGCGAATTATGACAGTGTGCCACAGAATATGATGACAGCGATTGTGGAGAGCAACCGGACGCGGAAAGATTTTATTGCGGGCCGTGTGCTTGAAAAAGCCGGTTATTACAGCTATGGCGCGAACAATGAATGGAATGCTGAAAGTGAGAAAAAAGTTACGATTGGTGTCTACCGACTCACGATGAAATCAAATTCGGATAATTTCCGTCAGAGTTCGATTCAAGGCGTGATGAAACGTGTGAAGGCGAAGGGGGCAAGTGTAATCGTATATGAGCCGACACTACCGGATGGAACGACATTTTTTGGCTCTAAGATTGTAAATGATCTGGTAGAGTTTAAGAAACAGAGTGATGCAATTCTTGCAAACCGTTACAGCGCAGAGCTGGACGATGTGCAGGAAAAGGTATATACAAGAGATATATTTCGAAGAGATTAAAGGCTAAGAGGAGGGTAAACATGAAAAAGTATGATTATTTAGTGGTAGGTGCCGGACTTTACGGTGCGGTGTTTGCACAGCAGGCAAAGGAAAAAGGAAAAAAGGTGCTTGTAATTGACAAGCGTCCACATATTGCCGGAAATGTGTACACAGAGGATGTAGAGGGTATCCATGTACACAAATATGGTGCGCATATCTTCCACACGAACAACAAAGAGGTATGGGATTATATTACGAAGTTTGCAGAGTTCAACCGGTTCACGAATTCACCGGTTGCAAATTACAAAGGCGAGCTTTACAGCCTGCCGTTTAACATGTACACATTTAATAAAATGTGGGGTGTGGTAACGCCAGAAGAGGCAGCGGAAAAGATCGAAGAGCAGAAAAAGGCAGCTGGTATCACGGAGCCTAAGAATCTGGAAGAGCAGGCAATCAGTCTGGTTGGAACAGATATCTATGAGAAGCTGGTAAAAGGCTATACGGAAAAACAGTGGGGACGCCCATGTACAGAGCTTCCTGCGTTTATCATCAAGCGTCTGCCAGTCCGTCTGACATTTGACAACAATTATTTCAATGCGCTGTATCAGGGTATTCCGATGGGCGGCTACACGAAGATGGTGGAGAACCTTCTGGCAGGTATTGAAGTAAAGGTTTCTACCGATTATTTTGCAAACAAAGCAGAGTATGATGCGATGGCAGAGAAGGTTGTCTATACAGGTGCCATTGATGCTTATTTTGATTATAAGCTTGGCGCGCTTGAATATCGTTCCGTGCGGTTTGAGACAGAACTTTTAGACAAGCCAAACTTCCAAGGAAATGCGGCAGTGAGCTACACAGATGCTGAGACACCTTGGACACGTATCATCGAGCATAAATGGTTCGAGTTTGGCAAGGATGATGCAGGCAATGATCTGCCAAAGACCGTTGTTTCACGCGAATACTCTTCTGAGTGGAAGGTGGGCGATGAGCCATATTATCCGGTAAATGATGAGAAAAATGGCGCGCTGTATCAGCAGTACAAGGAGCTTGGCGAGCAGGAGGAGCATGTGATCTTCGGCGGACGTCTTGGCGAGTACAAGTATTATGATATGGATGCAGTAATCGCATCTGCACTTGCAATGAGTGAGAAAGAGCTGGGCAAATAACAGCAATACGATAACAATCAAAAAGAGCAGTTGGAAACAGATATGTGTTCCAGCTGCTCTTTTGGTTTCTGTGAATTTGTTTTGCGAAAGCTCAAAAGTGTTATCGTAACAGTTCTAGAATTGTATTTACCATCAGGTCGTTCTGCATCGGATTCATGATTGAGAATCGTACAAAATGCGAATCCAGGCCGTGAAAATTCTCGCAGTTCCGAAGGACAATGCCCTTCAGATTGCAATGTGCCAGCAGGGATTTTGCGGTGACATCCTCTTTTAGAATCTGCATCAGCACGAAGTTTGCACTCGGTTTGAACAACCGCAGATTCTTGTTTGTATTCATTGCTGAGTAGATCAGGTTGCGCTCGGTAAAGATGCGGGAGTGCGATTCGTGGATGTAGGCGGTATCCTCCAGCATAGCAGTACAGGCAGCTGCGGTCAGACAGGAAATGCTGTTTGGCGTGGCGGTCATATTGATGATTGTCATGTTTGTTTCGTTGTTCATGATCGCATAAGCAAGTCGCAGTCCTGGTACAGAGAAGAATTTGGATACGCTGCGCAAAATAATCAGGTTGTCATAGGTATTTACCAGAGAGATCGCAGTGTTACGCTCATAGTTCTCTGTAAATTCAATGTACATTTCGTCGAGTAAAAGTGCGATGTCAAGCTCCTTGCATGCGGCTGCAAGTTTCTCGATATCTGCTTTTGATATAAGCTGGGAGGTTGGATTGTTTGGATTTCCGAGGATCACAATATCGTATGTATCCGATAAGTGTGCAATAAAATCATCCATATCCAGATGGTAATCCTGATTGATGTCCAGCTCATAGAAGTCTGTTTCGCAACCATACACGGATAATACATGTTCATAATCCGTGGCTGATGGGATCGGCAGTAAAGCCTTCTTTGGTGCAAGAAGTGCAACAAAGAGACGCAGCAGATCAGAGCTGCCGCTGCCAAGCACCAAATGCTCTGGCGCACAGCAGGCATAAGAAGCGATGGCGTTCCGTAAAGGCTCGTAGTATGTGTCAGGATAGCGACCGACCGCGCTGATATTTTCCATGATCGCGCGTGTCACGCTGTCCGGGACACCGAGTGGATTGCAATTTATGTCATATCGCACAGTCTCATACTGTTCGATGCGAAGTGGTCCGTTGCTCATAGTTTCCTCCTAATAATTAGAAAACAAACCATTTATATCCCTGTCTTGAAAAAAGAAAGGGGGTTTGTTATAATGTGATATGTGTTAAAAGGGGATAGTGGGTGAACTATACCCTCATATCGATAATTATACCTATTAAATAGACGAATGACAAGTAGGTTTTCATTACGAAGCCGAGAAATAAAGGAGATACCATGAAGGCGATAGTAGAACATTACGCAAAGGGCGAATTTCAGGTAGACCGGCCTGAGGTAGCGATATCAGAAAAGTTTTTAAAACTGAATATAGAATCGGGAACTTTGTACGAAGGTGTCTTCACGGTGAACAGCACGAATGACCACGTCATCAAAGCGATGGTGTATGATAGCCGCTATATGCTGCGGTTCAACCAGCATACATTTATTGCGAAGAATTTTGATGTCGGATTCACATTCGATGCAACCTGTTTGGAAGCAGGTAAAAATTACAAAGGACATATCAGTGTCATTACGGACGGCGGAGAATTTAAGATTCTGTATGATATTGACATCACGACACCATATGTAAAATACGGAGATCAGAAGATCGATGATCTTTTCAAATTTGCGACACTCGCTGAGAGCAACTGGGCAGAGGCGGCGCGTGTATTTGTGCGCGATGATTTTAAGCGTACATTTATCAACCGCGATCCGGTGATCAAGCAGATCTACAACAGTCTGATGGAAAGCCAGTCGGTCAATCAGGCTTTGGAGGAATTCCTCGTCTATGTACACAAGAAACGTGCGCTGACATTGTCAGTATCCAAGGCGAAGATCAATCTGGAGTTCCCGGAGGAGCTTTCCAAGATTTCGATTAACATCAGCAAAAACACATGGGGCTACAGCAGTTCAACGGTACGCTCCACCGAGGATTTCATTATTCCAGCGAGAAAGGTGATTACAAGTGCCGATTTTTATGGCAATCTGTATGCTTTGGATGTACTGATTTCACCGGAGAATATTCCGGACGGCGTGACATCCGGCAGAATCATTATCGAGAATGTCTACCAGACAATCGAGATTGAGATTAACCTGTCCAAGCCGACAGAAAAAGAGATAAAAGTGTCCAAACCGGGCAGCAAAACACATCTGATTAAGTCGAATCAGGTGCGCTTGATTACGACATATATGGATTACCGCATGGGCAGAATCCAGCTTCGGGAATACATTAGCACGACCTTATTTGCATTTAACAATCTGGCACGCTATGTACCAGAGGAAGATCTGTACCGTCTGGGAACAATGCATATGAACATTATGCAGGGAGAGACAGAGAAGGTAGAACAAGAATTCCTGCGTATCGAGGCGGATGTCGATAACTCTGGGATGAACAACAAGCAGAGTTGTTATTATGCATATCTGAAGGCGATGGTTGGCAAGGACCGCCGTGCGACCGAACAGGCAAAGGAACTGATTCGCAGAAGCTACCTCACAGAGGATGACAAGATCTTCTATTTCTGGTTGCTGCTGTTTGTGGATGATACCTATAATAACGATCAGACCGCTTTGTACCGGGAAGTTAAAAACCTGTATGAGCAGGGATACAACAGCCCGCTTATGTACATGGAACTTTGCGAAGTCTTAAACAACAACCCGTTGCTGCTGAAGCATATTACAGATCTTGAGGTTACAACGATCCGATGGGGATTGCGCCACCAGTATCTGTCGGACGAAGTGATCGAGGCGTTTATCCAGCTTGCGGCATCATTCCGTCAGTTTGATGCGAAGATTTTCGAGATCATGGATAGCATTTACTCCAAGAAAAAGAGTGACGAGGTGCTGTCAAGTATCTGCTCGATGCTGATCAGCGCAGGAAAACTGGATAACAAGTACCATCGGTTCTACCGGGATGCAGTGGAACGCAACCTGAAATTTATCGGGCTGAATGAGTGCTTTGTCAAGAGTATGAATTTCTCCAGATATGATCTGATACCGCAGTCGGTATTGATGTATCTGAATTATAAGAATACACTTTCCGAAAAAGAGCTTGCGTACTTGTATGCGAACGTAATTTACAACAAGTCCCAGCACATGAAGGTGTACCATGAATATGCGACAACGATGCAGGATTTCATGGAGAATATGATTATCAGCGGCAAGGTCAGCGATGATCTGACTGTGCTTTATGATGAGTTCTTGGAGCCAGAGACGGTCAGTCCGCTTTATGCGAGCAAGCTGATCAACATTATCTTCCGTCGGAAGCTTGTTTGCTTTAACAAGGGCGTGCGTGCCGTGATCGTGACGCATCAGGAGTTAGAGGAAGTACAGCGCGTACCGATCGTAAACGGCGAAGCATATGTGGAGATTCTGTCGAACACGGCTTCCATTATCTTCGAGGATAGCGCGGGAAACCGGTATGCGGGATCTATTCCGTATCGACTGGAACGTATTGTAGATGAAAATGCATATATGGATATCTGCTGTAAATACAGTCCGCGGGATTACCGGGTGCTGCTGCATAACTATGAGCAGCTTGGTGATTTCACATTCAAGAAGGCAATCGAGGTCAATGCCGCACGAGATATTGTTAACTGTGATGAGATCTCCTATGATTACAAGCAGCAGGCATATCTGAATATTATTGAATATTACCATGAGAATCTGGATAACGAGGTGCTTACAAAGTATCTCGAAAAATTGGATATCGAATACTTAAATCACGCAAATGCACGTGTGATGATCGCTTACATGGTCGATATGAACATGTTCGACAAGGCATTTCAGGCGGTGAAGCTGTATGGCTTCGATGAGATCGACAGTGAAGAGTTGTATCGTCTGGCGGATTATGGTGTGGAGGACAGCAATGGCTTCTTAAATGAGGATCTGCTTTCCATCTGTATCCATCTGTACAAATCCGGTAAGGTCAATGAGCGGATTTTGGTATATATCATCAACCATTATAAGGGTGACTTGGAAGAATTGGCAGGTATTTTTAAGACGGTGCGTAACCGTGTCAGAGATATTTCCCTGCTGGCAGAAAATACATTGGCACAGATGATGTTCGCGATGGGAAATGTCGAGTACATCTACGATATCTTTACCGCGTATTATGCAGGCAGAAACCGTGGACTGGTCGTAAAGGCGTTCCTGCGGTTTGCATGCTATAACTATCTAATCAAAGATGCACAGATTCCAAGTGGTGTCTTTGACTGTCTGTATCAGGAGATTCAGAAGGGCAATATCGAGGATGAGATTTCCCGTATGTCCATGCTGCATCACTTCTCGAAGCTGGATCGTTATACGGGCGAGCAGAAGACGTGGATCAAGGATGCGGTTGGCAAGTTTATGGATGCAGGCAAGCTGCTTCCGTTCTACAAGAGCTTCCAGTCCTTTATCAAGCTGCCACAGGATGTCATGCTCAAGACCTATCTGATCTACAAGAGCGAGCCGGGCAAACAGGTAACAGTGAAGTACGCATTTGATACTGGTTCCAGACAGAATCTGATCTACAAGACAGAGCTTCTGGATGAGATGATTCCGGGCATGTATGTGAAGGAATATGTCGTGTTCCACGGCGAGCGCCTTGTCTATGAAATCTCGGATGATAAGCAGGGTACTTCTTATGTGGTAGAGAGTGAATCGCTGAAGTCCAAAGCGTTTAACCGCAAAGACCGGAACCGCTTTGAGATTATCAACAGCATGCTTGTCAATCAGGAAATGCGGGAAGATAATGAGCTGTTAGAGACATTGGATGTTTACCTGAATACGGTACATCTGTTTGAAGAGAATTTGAGTATATTGTAATATCGCGGGGAAACCTGTGGATTGCAATGCATAGAAATAGATATAAGTACGAAAGGAAAAAGACATGTCAGAGGCGTATTATATAGGCATGGATCTGTGTTCGGATTCCACGCAGATTAGTTTTTATAACGACATCTCGCGCGAGCCGGAGACAGTCAACCAATTAAATAACAAAGAAACATATATGATGCCAAACATCCTTTTCTTCGGCTTAGAGACCGGAGAGTGGTATGTTGGCTCCGAAGCTTCCGAGGCACGTTTCAAGGAGCAGGGTATCGTGTTGGATGAGCTGTTTCAGAATGCGCGCAGTGAGGAGACTGTTGAGGTGCATAATACGCGTTACAGTTATCGCAAGCTGTTTTTAATGATGCTTAAAATGCATGTCGATTCTTTCCTGTATCGTTATGAGGGCGCGACGGTAAAGAAGCTTGTCATTACGATTCCAGAATATAACAAGGATCTGTTCCGTGTACTTTCAACGTTTTACAAGGAGCTTGGTGTCGAGAAGGAGCAGGTGGAGATCACGAGCCATCTTGACAGTGGTCTGTATTACATTTTTAATCAGGATGAAAGCCTGCGCACAAACAGTGTGGGATTGTTTGATTACAATACGGATGGCCTGCATTATTACAGAATTGATATCTCGCATGGACACGAACTGAACACGATCAGTGTCACACATGAGGACTATTCTGAGAATTTCAATCTGGCAGCCTTCGGCGGTGACAATATCCTGATGGATATTACATTTGCAAAGATTGTGGCAAATGAGACAAAGAAAACATACATTTCGGCCATTTATCTGACCGGACTCGGATTCTCCGAGAAATGGCTGAACAAATCACGCGAGCTTCTGACGCAGGGCAGACGTGTATTTGCCGGACAGAATATCTATACCAAGGGTGCCTGCTACAAGGCAGTCGGCGGTGAATATGGCGAATTTTATAAGAAGTATTTTGTAGAGACAAAGGAGAATGTGATCTTTGATGTCGGAATCTCTTCGGAGGACGAGGAGGATCGGTTTATTCCGATCGCCTTGGGCGGCAGACAGTGGTACAACATCCACGGAAAGATCAGTATTATATTGGATGATACAGAGTCCCTGACTTTGGTATACCGGAACCGGAAGACCGGAGAAGAAGAGCGGGAAGTCGTGAAGCTGCACGGAATCCCGAAACGTCCGAACAAGACGTCTAAGTTCTCCGTGGAGGTGGAATTTGAGAATCCACATCATGGCGCATTTATCATTAAGGATGTTGGATTTGGAAAATTATTCCCGACCACGAACAAGATTTATCGTAAGGAGTTTGATGTTTAATGTCAAAAATTATCTTATGTACAAGAAAAGAAGCATCGCATCCGTTCATCTTTCTGAATACGAAGGTGGAGATCAACACCTACGAGGAGCTGTGCTTTTATATCTACAATAATACCGTGCTGATCTCGAAGTCTTCTCTGTCTGAGAAGCTGTTTGACTGGATTCGGGATGAGCTGGATATGCCGGAGCTTGCAGCGAAGCTGGTAGCACTTTCGAACAAGGCGACATTTGCACAGGATCTGCTGGTTGAAATTTTAAATGCCGGGGATTACTATACACCGGACGAGATTGCAACTTATGTGGAAGCATGGCAGAAATATCGTCGGCTGACATCAAGTCAGCGTAAGAAATTAAAGGCAGACAGCTATCTTGGCTACCGCAGATACATCAAGGCGGCATCGATTTACGATGAGATTCTGGACAACCAGCAGGATATCACAGACAAGGTATTTCTTGGAAATGTCTATCACAACCGAGGTGTGGCAGCAGCCAACAACATGGATGTGGAAGATGCAAAAAGCTATTTCATGAAAGCGTATGAATTAAATGGCAACGAGGAGAGTCTGCGCAGTTACCTGATCGTATTTTCGGCAGGGAACGATGCGACGACACTGAAGCAGGAAATGCGGAAGTTTGACCTCGATGAAGATAATTTTGAGAATTTGATGATTGAGATCGGAGATTCGAATGAGGATGTCCGGGAGATGACAATCTTCTCTATGTTACAACGTGCGGTATACAACCGTATGAATAAGGACATGATCGATTACGACAAGCGAATGGATATTATACTTGGACAATTGAAGGATGAATTCAGAGAGCAGGCGATTTGATGGGAATGTTTCAGAAGATCAAGGCATACTTGAATGAAGATGATGCCGAATATGACGCCTTGATTGAAGAACAGGAACGCATGCGGGAAGAACGCAGAAAGCGCAGGAATCAGTCGAGGGCAGAACGAAATAAGGAAAAGGCGAAGCGGGCCGCGGAAAAAGCGGTGCTGAAAGAACGTGTTGATCCGGAGATCCGGCGGGAAGTCAAAGAGACGGTATCGTCGAATCGAGAGCGAAAGACCGTTGGCGATTTCTGTGAACAGTTAGTCGATACGAAATATCACATGGAGGATATGAAGCAGGAGTACAAACTCGTGACGGATTATCTCGTTGATATTCAGCGAATCGAGGAACTGCCAGTGAATCTTGCAGAAGATATCATAGATACGGCGAAGGAGATTGAACGTCTTGACGGCAACCGTAGTAAATATCAGCAGTCAGAGAATCTGCTTACAACAGAGCAGTATCGTACGATGCAGCGGCTGGAGGATGACATTCCGGATACGATCAAAAACTTAAATGATATGGAGATGCGGGATTCTATGCTGAAAAACGACATGGGATATCTCGAGGGAGAAAAAGAAGATCTGAAATATGCACGTGTGGAGGATACCGACAATGCATACCGGATTCGAAGCGTTTTGATCGTGGTGCTGGTGTTATTCCTTTTGATTAGCATTACCTTGTTTGCGGTGGCGCTGCTTGCGAAGAAGGATGTGACATTGCCAGCGGCAATCGAAGGAACGATTGCGGTGATCTGCTTTGCCGTGTGTTATATCCAGTATGCAAATATCAACCGGCGCGTACAGGAAAACGACGCAAAGCTTCAAAGGGCAATCTCGTTACTGAATAAAGTCAAAGCAAAATATGTCAATAATACAAATACATTAGATTATATCTATGAAAAATATGACGTCAATTCCGGGAAGGAACTGATGTACCGCTGGGATCTGTACAACCAGATGCAGCGCGATGCAAAGAAATATTCACAGGCAAGCGAGAGCTATTATCTTGCGTGTGACAGGCTGGTAAAACAGCTTTCTGATGTTGGCGTGACCGATCCGATGGTCTGGAAGAATCAGACAAATGCACTGATCGACCGGCGGGAGATGGTTGAGATTAAGCATGGCTTGAATGTACGGCGGCAGAAGATCCGCGAGAAGATGGCAAGCTGTGAGAAGATCCGGCAGAATGCCACGGCGGCGTTAAAAGCAAGTATTGCAGCGAATCCGGGCATTGAAAGCTATATCCGGGAGTTGCTTGCGACCTACAATCTGGAATTGTAATTCCGGATTGCAGATACAAAACAAGAGAAGTTTGATTGTGTATTTTTATACACGACATCATTCATATATGGAGGAAGAAAGACATGGCTAAGGAATTAGAGAAGAACTACAACCCGGCGGAGATTGAACCGCGTCTGTATGAAAAATGGGTTGCAAACAAATATTTTCACGCGGAGGTAGACCGGAGCAAAAAACCGTTCACCATCGTGATGCCGCCACCAAACATTACCGGACAGTTGCATATGGGACATGCACTCGATAATACGATGCAGGATATCCTGATCCGTTTCAAGCGTATGCAGGGTTACAATGCACTGTGGCAGCCGGGAACCGACCATGCGGCCATCGCGACAGAGGTGAAGGTTATCGAGGCTTTGAAGAAGGAAGGCATCGACAAGGAAGACCTTGGACGTGAGAAGTTCTTAGAGCGTGTCTGGGACTGGCGTAGAGAGTACGGCGGCAAGATCGTCAACCAGTTGAAGAAGATGGGTTCATCCGCAGACTGGGATCGTGAGCGTTTCACGATGGATGAAGGAAATAACAAGGCAGTTACAGAGGTATTCTGTAAGCTGTATGAAAAAGGATATATGTACCGAGGTTCCCGTATCGTAAACTGGTGTCCGGTTTGTAAGACATCCATTTCCGATGCAGAGGTTGTACATGAGGAGCAGGATGGCTTCTTCTGGCACATCAATTATCCGGTTGTTGGCGAGGAAGGAAGATTCGTAGAGATCGCAACCACACGTCCGGAGACATTGCTCGGTGATACAGCCGTTGCAGTAAATCCAGAGGACGAGCGATACAAGGATATCGTTGGCAAGATGCTGAAGCTGCCACTCACGGACCGTGAGATTCCGGTGATTGCCGATGAGTATGTAGATAAAGATTTTGGAACCGGCTGTGTAAAGATCACACCGGCACACGATCCGAACGATTTCGAGGTTGGAAAGCGTCATAATCTCGAAGAGATCAATATTATGAATGATGATGCTACGATCAACAAGCTTGGCGGCAAGTATGCAGGCATGGATCGTTATGAGGCAAGAAAGGCAATGGTTGCTGATCTTGATGCACTCGGACTTCTCGTGAAGGTTGTACCACACAAGCATATGGTTGGTACGCATGACCGTTGTAAGACAACGGTAGAGCCACTTGTAAAGCCACAGTGGTTCGTCAAGATGAGCGAGATGGCAAAGCCGGCGAAGGAAGCAGTTGTAAGCGGCAAGCTGAAGCTGATTCCGGAGCGTATGGACAAGACCTATTACAACTGGCTGGATAATATCCGTGACTGGTGTGTATCCAGACAGCTCTGGTGGGGACATCGTATCCCGGCATATTACTGTCAGGACTGTGGGGAGACGATCGTATCGAAGGAGACCGTGTGCACTTGTCCAAAATGTGGAAGCAACAATGTAAAGCAGGACGAGGATACACTGGATACATGGTTCTCCTCTGCACTCTGGCCATTCTCAACACTTGGCTGGCCGGACAAGACGGAAGATCTGGACTACTTCTTCCCGACCGATGTACTTGTAACTGGATACGATATTATCTTCTTCTGGGTAATCCGTATGGTATTCTCAGGATACGCGCATACCGGAAAGGCACCGTTCCACACCGTATTTATCCACGGTCTGGTCCGTGACTCTCAGGGACGTAAGATGAGTAAATCTCTTGGAAATGGTATCGATCCACTGGAGATCATCGATCAGTATGGTGCAGATGCACTTCGTATGACACTGATGACAGGTAATGCACCTGGTAACGATATGCGTTTCTATAACGAACGTGTAGAGGCAAGCCGTAACTTTGCCAATAAAGTATGGAATGCTTCCAGATTTATCATGATGAACCTGGATGAAAAAGAATTGAAGAAACCGGCGAACTTTGAAAAACGTCCTGCAGACTGCTGGATCATGTCAAAATGCAACAGCCTTGTAAAAGATGTTACAGAAAATATGGATAAGTTCGAACTTGGTATCGCACTTTCCAAGATTTACGACTTTATGTGGGATGAGTTCTGTGACTGGTACATTGAGATGGCAAAATATCCGATCTATCATGCAGATGAAGATCCGGAAGCAGCCAATGCGGCACTGTGGACATTAAGAGAAGTCCTGAAGAAATCACTGAAACTGCTGCATCCATATATGCCGTTCGTTACAGAAGAGATCTACAGCAAGTTAGTACCGGAAGAAGAATCACTGATGATGTCTGACTGGCCGGTATATGAAGAAGAGTGGAACTTCCCAGTAGATGAGAACATTGTAGACCACTACAAAGAGATCATCCGCGGAATCCGTAACGTACGTGCCGAGATGAACGTTCCAAATTCAAGAAAAGCTACAGCATTCGTTGTATGTGAGGATGAAGAACTGGGAGCAGGACTTGCACTTCTTGGACATGCTGCACAGAACATGGCAGCTCTGAACGAACTGGTAATCCAGAAAGACAAGAGCGGTATTGCAGACGATGCAGTATCTATCGTAGTTCCGGATGCAACCGTATACCTTCCACTGGAAGAGCTGATCGACTTTGAAC
>ERZ773116.2599-NODE-2599-length-14256-cov-12.572143_pt1 | contig 14256 bp, 11 predicted proteins | sample MGYA00580563_ERZ773116 | MGnify/ENA primary metagenome ERZ773116 (study PRJEB29015, sample SAMEA2737864) | human gut metagenome | biome: human gut; feature: human-associated habitat; material: faeces | place: China | collected 2012 ... | reverse complement strand
AGAAAACTTATCAGCAACAAGCCAAGGAACAATAAAAGCTTTAACAGCAAATAACAAAACATTAAAAGCTGTACAACAAGCATTAGGTGCAACAGAAGAATCAAAAGCAGCAAACAAAACAATGATTGAAAATTTAGAAAAACAAATAAAAGCAAATGAAGAAATAATAGCTAAATACAATCAATACAAAGCAGGAGCAGATACACAAAAACAAGAATTAGCTAAAAAAGTTTCAAGTAGCAAAGAATCTTTAACAACAGTAACAAAAGGAATGACAACACTAAGAAATGCAATGACACAAGTAAATGCAGGATTAGGACAATTAAATACAGCATCTAAAAAATTACCAGATGCATTAAATCAATTATCAGCAGGTTCAAAATCTTTAGTAAGTGGAACAAAAACATTATCAGCAGGAGCAAACAAACTAAGTAAAGGTTCAACAGCATTAAAATCTGGAATTCAAACATTAGACACAAGTACACAACAATTAACAACAGCAAACGGACAATTAACAGAAGGTGCAAAAACATTATCAGATGGAGCAGCAACTTTAGCTGAAGGAATTCAAACATTTAATGAACAAGGTATTAAAAAGATCTGTAATTATATAAATGGAGACTTAAGAGATGTTGCAGAAAGAACAGAAAAATTAACTGAATTATCAAAAGAATATAATAATTTTACTATGTTAAATAATGGTAATGAGGGTGAAGTTAAGTTTATTATGATTATAGATGCAGTTAAAAAACAAGAAGAAAGTGAACAAGGTAAAGAGGATGCTGTTTTAAATACAAGTGTTGAAGTTAAAGAAAATGATTAATAATAAATTTAATTAGTAAAGAAGTCTTACAAGAGTAAGGCTTCTTTTTTGTTTTAAGATTAAATAAAAAAAGCATTTGCTAATAATAGCAAATGCTTGGATTGATATGATTGGTTGCGGGGGGAGGACTCGAACCTCCGACCTTTGGGTTATGAGCCCAACGAGCTGCCAACTGCTCCACCCCGCGATGTATCGACTTTTTTATTATACAACTTTTGTATTGGGGTGTCAATAGTTTAGGTAAGAAAAATTAAGGAAAATTTATAAATTTTTTAATACTAAATGGTGAAGAGATTATTTTTGTCAAAAAAACTAAATTAATAACAAAATTCGACAAAGCTTTCAATAAAAAATTGATAAAATAACCAAGGGGGATTTATATGAAAAAAGTTAAAATAAAATATTTTAAAAATTAAAAAAATATGTTATAATCGACAAAAAAGAGAAGGAGAAATTGATATGGATTTAACATTAGATGTTGAAGATTACAAATTAAATGTAAGAGCAGCAGGAGTTATAATTCATAATGGAAAAATATTAGTACATAGAAATGTTAACATAGACCATTATGCACTAATAGGAGGAAGAGTTGAAATTGGAGAAGATTCAGCAAGTACTGTAAAAAGAGAAGTTGAAGAAGAAACAGGAAAGAGAGTAGAAATAATAGGATATGTAGCAACAATAGAAAACTTTTTTGAAATGAATGGTACAAAATATCATGAGATTATGTTTGTACATAGAGTAGAATTTGTTGATGATGAGGATAAGAAGATTGAATATACTTTGAAGAATGTTGAGGGTAAGGATTATTTACAATATGAATGGTTAGATTTAAATAATATTGAAGATTATCCTTTGCTACCAGTGGCTGTTAAGGAGATTTTGAGAGAGGGGAAGTTTCCAGTGCATTGGATAAATGATGATTTGAAGGCGTAGTGGGATAGGTTGATTGATGTGAAGAGTGAATTGGATTTGAGGAAGTTTGCGGCTCATAACTCTAAGGTGAGTTTGAAATGATTTTATTTTACAATTTTGATTTAATCGTTACAGCTTGAGTGGTTGTGGCGATTTTTTCTATTCCTCAATTAGTTAACAATAATGACTAAAAATAGGCATTTTATGTGAAATTGGGGAAAAGTTGGGGAAGAAAATCTCCCAAAACGTTTATATTTCTAATAAAAATCCAGTAAAAGACTATGGGAAACCTAATTTTATAAATAGTAGTCTTTTACGTTACACATATAATCGTTGGAACAAAATTAAGGATTTTGACAACGATTCATTTTTATCGTGAAAAGTCTAATGACTTTAGTGAAATCTGAAAAAAGATTTTAGACTAATTTTTGTTGTGGTAGTAGCAAGTTTTCTAAAGCATTTCCTGCATTTCTATTATGAGAAATAATAGGATGCACATAGAAATTAAATGTTGTTGTAATTTGTGCATGTCCAAGTCTTGCTGCTACAACTGCTACATCAATATTTTGTGATATTAGAAGTGTAGCATTAGTGTGTCTTAATCCGTGAAAATTAATTACAGGTAATCCTATTTGACCAACATATTTTACAAACCATTTGCTTATTGTAGAAGGGTGCATAGGTTTGCCATCAGCTTGTACAAATAACCTATTAGAATCAGTCCATAATTCACCACAGAACGATTTTTGTTCATCATACCATAACTTATATTGCTCAAGTAGAGAAACAACGAAATCTGGAATTGCAACTTCTCTGATAGAACTTTCTGTTTTAGGTGTTTTTGTAAATACACCTTTGTCAGCTAAATATTGGCTAGAACGATTTATACTAACAATTCCTGTTTTTAAATCAATATCTTGCCATTCTAATCCCATTAATTCACCTAAACGAACACCAGTAAATATTGTAAGAATAATTGCAACTTTATATTTTATTTGATCTTCGCCAAGTGATGATAGATTTTGTAATAATATTTTACATTGCTCATCATCATAGTATCTTCTTTTGGGTTTTCTTGCTTTTGGTGGTTGAACACGTTCAGCAGGATTAGATATAATTAGTTGCCAATATACTGCTTTATGAAGCATAGCTCTTAATAATCTGTGATGTTCTAATATTGTTTTACCAGATAAAGGTTTTAAGGTTTTCTTACCATTGTTGCCCTTTTTTCTGACTAACTGAGTATCTCTACTAAGCAAATCATAAAAATGCATGATGTCAGTTGGTTTGATTTTGTTAATATAGAAATGTCCAAAGTAGGGTAGAAGTCTTGTTTCTAATATTCTACAATATCTCTTGTATGTTGATGGTGCTAGTTCTTTTGATGCATAGTCTCTTTTCCATATTTCTGTGAATTCAGAGAATTTTAATGATTTTCCTTCTACAAACATTCCATTTTGAACATCGGCAACGAATTTTGCTAGTTCTATTTCTGCTTCTTTTTTGGTTCCGTGTATTGTTTTTGTTTTCTTTATAGGTTTTCCTTGCAAGTCGTATCCTGCAAGACATACTAGTCTGTAACTATTTTTCCCTCTTTTTTCAATACTCCCAGCCATTACCTTTTTCACCTCCTTTCAGGCATAACTATGGGTGGGAGAGGATAAAACATATTGTTAACTGAAATTATACTATCATAACAGTTAACAAATATCAAGAGAAGTTAAAAAATTTTTTTAAAAAGTTAATGATATTGAAAAAATGAAGGATTTAAGGTATAATCTGTCAAAAGAATATAGTGTTAATTTTTTAATAAAGGAGTATAAATGATGCTAGATAAATATAATTTTATGTCTATGGAATATATAAGTGGAAAAATAAAATTAAAAAAAAATTGTATTAATAAAAAAATAATATTTGAAATTGCACGTGTTTATGATTGGTATGATGAAAAAATTACATTAAAAGGAGAAGGAACAATAAAAGACGGATATTTGCTATTTAAGATTAATAATGGGCTTGAAAAGGGATTATATGAATTACTTGCGATTAAAGATGAACAAGGTAATGTTTTATATGGTGAAGAAAATAATAACATAAATCCAATTGATGCATTTTTAATTAATAATACTAAAGGAAAAAATGCACTTGATATTTGTAAAAAAGTACATTTAGAAAGAGATACTTTCTTTTCTAAACCAAAATATATATGTGATAAAGATAAAGCGACATCTTTTGATGTTTATATTTTTTGTAAAAATATAAAGATTGATGTTAATGCACAATATGAGGACATTGAAATTTTTCCATATGAGTATTTAAAAATGACAAGTGAAGTTAATTATATTAATTCATTTTTTAAAGAAAAAGCCAATATTAACTTAACTGTACATCAAGAAAAATATGAACAAGAGATACCATCAGCAGTGTTCTATATGTGCAATATTATGGCATTAGACTATGAACAAGCAAAAAAATATGCATTAAATAAAGCCGATATTTTAAATAATATTTATACAACTTTATTAGGTAGTCATGGTACATATTTTGCAGTTGTTACTTTAAACAAAAAAGAAAAAATGTCTCAGATATCAATATTAGATACTCGATATAAAGGCAATTTGTTTTTGTGGGCAGAAAATGGTTTTAATATTAGACAATATTATAAATATTTGAATAAAGAAAACAGTTATTTAACGGTATATATGAAATTATTAAATGAAGCAGAAAATGAAGAAAATAGAATGCTTAAGTATTATAGATATTGGAATATCTTAGAAGGAATCGCATCACTAAAAAATTTTAAAGAAATGAAAATGAAAAAATGGGATGGAACTGTAGTATTTAATAAGAACGGACAAGAGTTGAATATAGGAGTGGAAGCATTAAACAATGTATTTGAACTAATTAGAATAAATTTCGCAAAAAATTCCGAAATAGAGTTTTTAGGAAAAATAGAGGATATTAAGAGTGTAAAAGAATTTTTGGAGATATGTTATCAAAGAAGGAATTGTTGTGCACATAAGGGAAATTGTTATTTTCAAGATAAAAATATATGTTTAACAACAAAAAATAGAATGTGTAGGTGCAAGAGAAATAATATAATACACACAGAAGAACCTGTACAGTTTCAAGATAAAGTTTTAAGAAGATTACAAGAAATTACAACTCAAGTCATATTGAATGAACTTAATAAAAATACAGGAAAAATTATAAAAGAAGATATAATAGTAGAAAATTTATTGAAATAGAATATATTATAGTAAAGGCAAGTAGGAGAGTGTACTTCTACTTGCTTTCATTTAACCATTCATCAAATTCATCATAAGTCTTTTTTCCGTTTTTTAATATCGTTAATAAATTGTTTAGCTTCTTTTTTCCAGATTTCATAATTTTTTTTGTAAGATGCAATATCAGAATTTCTATTTACTGTCATAGATTTTTTTGAATATATCTGTCTGTATTTTTTATAAACAGGTTCTTCGTTTTCTTTTCTTTTTTGAGAAAATTGATTTCCTATTTCACGACATGTTTTTTTACTATCAATATCAATTCTGTCACAATATACAATATTATTTTTAGAAGTTAAAAAATATTTATTACAATTCTTACATTTTTTTATAAATAATTTATTATTGCTAATTAAATGACATAATGATATATAAAATAAAGTATAAATATCTTTTACATCATAATCAATATTTGATGTAAATTTGCTATTCTCAGAATCGTCTTTAACAGCTATTTCTATAAGAGTGTTCAGGTCAATTGTATTTTCTAATCCATATAAGATATTTTTATAATTATCATCAACTGCATTAATAATTGAATAATTGTCACTGAATAGTTGAGTTGTTTTGTAGCCATCTATATGATTAAATATTTCACACCTTTTGGCAAAGGATAAACCTTTAAAATCAATATTTGAATCTATATTATAGATAAAATTAATCATATTTTTAAATATATTTTGTTTTGATTTTATATAATTTTTAATTTTATCAGTATAATATTTTTTACAAAGTTCCAATACATATGTAGTAGGAGTATTTATACTAAATTCGATTTTTTCATATTCTTTAGCAGTTAATATATTTTTAAAACAATCCAAATAATTAAGAAATAATAAAATAAAATCATAATAATTATCTATATCGAAAGATATAAATTCTATTAAGCTTTCGCCAATTTGTTTTTCTATTGTTTCATGTTGAAAAGATAAGAATCCAGTTTTTAAATTAATATTATTTATAATATTTATATTAGAATAATGATTACGTAAGAACACCATATTTAAAGGAAGTAACAATATTTTCTTTTCAAACTGTTCTTCGAGTTTCAATTTCTCATTTTTTTCTGCTTTTTCTATTTTTTTTAATAATTTTATACATAAATCTATTTGTTTATTAACATCAACAAATGTATCTGCATACATTAAACGATTTATAGAATTCTTTAAATTTTCCAGGTCTTGTATAGATATTGTTTTTTTACTTTTAGAATACTTACAACCAATTTTAGAGAAAGACTCCTTAAAATTAATAAGATCTAGATTATATATAAAAGAATTTGAATCCATAATATATTTCTCCTTGTTAGCAATAATTTTATTAAACTTGTATAGTTTTTTATAGTTATCAAAAATAATCAAGATATATTTACAAGGTTAACTATTGATATTATAATACAATTGTTAACAAAAATCAACAGTAAAAAACAAAAGGAGGTGATTTTATGGAATTACAAAAAGTACAAAGAACAACACTAACAATGAAAGAAGCAGCAGAGTATTTAGGAATTTCTTATTGGTTAATTAATCAATTAGTAAGAAGAAAACAAATACCATGCTCCAAAGTTGGTGGAAAATTTCTATTTAGAGTTCAAGTGCTAGATGAATATCTAAGTAGCAAAGAAAAAGAATCAATTAAATATTAATTGATGGAAAGCGAGGAAAGGAGGATATGTATGAATTACCTTGGTTTAAAACAGAAACTAATATATTTTCAAACAGGAAAATTCAAATAATTCTAAAACTTCCTGAAGGAGACACTTATTTTAGAGTATGGATACAGTTAATCGCATTAGCAGTTGAATGCAATAATAAAGGAAGATTAGAAGTTGGAGAAAACAATCCAATGACAATTCAAAATTTTTCAAAGATTATGGGAAAATCTAATAAAAAAATTGAAAAAATTTTGAAAAAGTTTCTAGAATTAGGAATGTTAAAAAAAGAAGGGGAAACATTTCTAATAAAAAATTGGGACAAATATCAAAGTATTGAAAAGTATGAAAAATATCAAATACAAAACAGAGAAAGACAAAGAAAATATCGTGAAAAGCATAAAAGTGAAATTGAAAAAAGTAACGTTATACAAGCGTTAGGTAACGGAGAAGAAGAAAACAAAAAAGATTTAGAAAATAATAAAGAAAAAAATATAAGAGAGGAGAACGAGAATGGATTTAGACAATACAAAATCTAATGAAATTATTCACAAAGAGTTCAAAAAATGTGGATTTTGTGGCAAAGAATTAATACCAATAGGACTTGATTATTTATATGCAAATATTTCTCCAGATGCAATTAAATACGAAAGATGTAATTGCAATGAGGCACAAGAATACTGGAACAATGTAGATAAGCAAGAATATGAAATAGAAAAAAGAAAACACTATAAAAATATCATAAATAAAATCTACAAGAAGAATTATGTTGAAGGAAAATTTCAAGAACAAAACTTTGAAAATTTTAATATTAATTTAGAGAATGAAATGGCGGTAAAAGTTGCCAAAGCTTATACAAATAAAAGTATAGAAAAAATGCAAAATGACGGACTGATAATAACGGGCGAGTCAGGAGTTGGAAAGACACATTTAGCAGCATCAATTGCTAACAAATTAATAGAAAATGATAAGATTGTATTAATGGGAAGACTAACGACTTTACTAGACATGATTAAGGAAACTTTTAGAGACAATACAAAGTCAGAAAATGAATTAATAGAGTTATACTCAAATGTAGATATGATTATAATTGATGATATTGGAACAGAAAAAATAAGCCAATGGGCATTAGAAAAATTGTATACAATAATTCAAAATAGAAATGAAAATAGATTACCGATAATAATTACAACAAGGTTTGATAAACATGGATTAATAGAAAGATTTAGTCAAAGTCAGGATGAACAATTAGTAGATGCAATAATATCAAAATTATATCAAATGTGTTATGGAATAACACTAAAAAAGGTAAAAGAAAAAGAGTTAGTATAAGCCGCAAAACTAAAATACTAACCCAAATCTTTATACAATTATTGTAGTACAAAAATATAAAAAAGTAAATAGAAAATGAAAGAAAAAAGTACTTGGATTTTAAAATAAAAGTCCAAGTATTTTTCAAAATAGTATGTGTATTTGATAGAAAAAGTAAGGATTTTAGTACTAAAAAAGAGTGAATTATTGTCCTAACAAGCAATGAATTTCGTCAGCTCGAAATTCTAAATGGGGAAAATCCCCAATCCCCTTTTTAAATGAGAGGAGAAAGCAAATGGCAACAACAAAAATATGGAAAGTACAAAAGAGATTAGATAAAGTAATTAACTATGCAACAAATGAAGAAAAGACAAAAAATAATTATAGCGAATATGGAATGGATGAGTTTGATAGCATTAGGCAAGTAATGACTTATGCAACTAATCCAGATAAAACAGAAAAACAATTTTATACAACAGGTATAAATTGTGAAGTAAAAGATTCAGTTAAACAAATGCAACTTGTAAAAATGATATATGGAAAAGAAAATGGTATATTAGCATTTCATGCTTATCAATCTTTTAATGAAGGAGAAGTTACTCCAGAAATAGCGCATGAAATTGGAGTAAAACTTGCAAATGAAATGTGGGGAGACAGGTTTCAAGTTGTGGTATCTACACATTTAAATACAGAACATCTCCATAATCATTTTGTAATCAATTCGGTTTCATTTAAAGATGGGAAAAAGTATTATAGCAATTTAACGAATACAGCATTGCTAAGAAAAACATCAGATGAAATATGTGAAGAATATGGCTTAAGTGTTTTAACAGAAAAGACTTGTAAATCAGGAATAAATTTTGAAAATTTTTATAAGAAATCTATGAGATATTCCGATTATTATAAATTTGCAAAAGAAGATATAGATTATGCTATAAAACATTCATATACTTTGAAACAATTTCAACAGATGTTAGTATCGATGGGATATAATTATTGCTATAGAGCAGACAAATTAAGTGTGAGAAGAGAACCCTACAAAAGAAATATAAGAGTTGAAAGAGCATTCGGAGAAGAGTATTCATTGGAAAATATCAAAAGAAGAATATTTGAAAATGACTATATAAGATCAGAAAAAATACTTCCATATATGGTAGTAAAAAATAGACATTTTACAACTAGAAATAAATTAAGGAAGAAGTATAGACCAGAAGGGATTGTGGCATTGTATTACTATTATAGATATTTGCTAAAGTTATATACCAAAAAGAATATACAATATAAATTGACTCCTGAAATGAGGGCAGAAGTAAAAAAGATGGAGAAGTATTCGGAAAGAATTAGATTTTTATGTAAGTATAAGATTGAGACTATGAGCAATGTCGATAATATTAAAGAACAAAAACAAGAAGAATTGCAGAAAGTTTTGAATATTAGGAATAGACTGTATTATAAGAGACAAAAGTTAGATAGTGGAATTGAAAAAGATATGGTTACTAAAGAAATAATTGATGTTACTGCTACTTTAACAAGGATTAGAAAAGAGATTAGGTTGTGTGATAAATTTTATGATGATGTGCCAAAAATGAAGGAACAATTAAAAGAAATAGATAAGAAAGAACAAGAGAAAAAATTAAAAGAAAAGAAGAAAGATAGAATATATGAGAGATAAGATTGGCACTAAATGTGCCAAAAATTTTTTAAAGAAATAAGTGTCATTTTGTGGAAAATTTTAAGGATTTATGATATAAGATAATATAGATAAATTGTAAATTATAAAAAACAGATAAAAATAAAACAACTAGGAGGTAAAAATGTCAGATAACATTTACAAAATTTATAAAATTAATGAGAACAATGATAATTATCAATTTAAATATATAGATCTTTTTGCAGGAATAGGTGGAATTAGAATGCCATTTCAAAATTTAGGTGGTAAATGCGTTTTCTCTTCAGAAATAGATAAATATGCTGCACAAACATATGAAGCAAATTATGGAGACAAACCAAGTGGAGATATTACAAAAATATCTGCTGATTCTATTCCCGAATTTGATATATTATTAGCTGGTTTTCCTTGCCAAGCATTTTCTATAGCAGGAAAGAGAAAGGGATTTGATGATACAAGAGGAACCATGTTTTTTGAGGTTGAGAGAATTTTGGAAGAAAAAAAGCCCAAAAGTTTTTTACTTGAAAATGTAAAAGGATTAACTAATCATGATCATGGTAGAACATTTAAAATAATGCTAGATATTCTTGAAAATAAATTAAATTACAAAGTTTACTATAAAGTATTAAATGCTAAGAACTTCCGGACTACCTCAAAATAGAGAAAGAATAATGATTGTTGGATTTAAAAATCATGATATTGATTTTCATTTTCCAGATGAGGTGAACATAGAGACACGAGTTGGAGATATTTTAGTGCAAAATCCAGATGAAAAATATACTATTTCTGATAAAATCTGGGCAAGTCATCAAATAAGAAAAGAGCGAAATCGTGCTAAAGGAAATGGATTTGGATATTGTTTATTTAATGAAGATTCAAATTACACAAGTACTATTTCAGCGAGATATTATAAAGATGGATCAGAAATACTAATTCAACAAGAGGGGAAAAATCCAAGAAAGTTAACACCAAGGGAAGCAGCAAGATTACAGGGATATCCAGATAGTTTTAAGATTGTAGTAAGTGATACACAAGCATATAAACAATTTGGTAATTCTGTACCAGTTAGTATGATAAATGCAGTAGCTCAAGAAATGTATAAAGCATTAAAAAATGGAGGGGAAATTTAATGGATATAAGTAAAAATGAATATAAAAATAATTTGTTATTTTATACAATTCTAAAGAATTTAATTAAATGTCATTTAAGTGAAAACAAGATGATATTATTAGAACAATTAATAGAAGAAAATAAGGAATTAGGATCTTCAAAATTAATAGAGTTTTTAGGACAAAATGTTATAAATGAAAATATTAAAGCTTACGAAGACTATACCACATTACTAAATTTATGTGATGAAGAAAATTATAATATGTGGATTGATTTAACAACATTATCTATTGAACTTTTATTATCTAAAAATTTGATTTTAGAAGAAGCAAAATCTTATGCAAAGATTCAATATGATGATGGATTAGCATCTCATAAAGATAAATTAAGTTTTGGATATGATATGGTTAATCTTGAATATCCATATGGACAAAGAGTAATTAGTGCTTTATTAGTGTATACGATTACTAATGTAAATAGAGAAAATGAGTTTATTCTTGAAACGAGTGGAAAATCTGTAAAAAAGCTAAATGATAGAATTAGAGAAGTGACAAGTAAATATAGTATAAATGCAAATAATATATTTATGATTATTATGGATGAGTCAATAAATCAAAGCATTATATCAACAGCTGGATCATCATATGAATCAAGAGTTAATAGTGTTTTATTAAATATTTCAGATTATGTACATAATCATGCACATGATAAGTTTATTAATTCTGTAGAATATGATTATACTTTTGAATTAGATGGAAAAGTATATGGAGTTAGTGCAAAAAGGACACTAAGAGAAAGATATAAACAAAATTTCGAAGATGTAAATCAACTTTCAGTAGATGCCATGTTTTTAGTTACTTTGGGCATTGATTTGAATGAAGAAAAATTAAATAACATTATGCAAAGACATGGCTATTATGTGGTTGTTGCGCAAGAGGTTTATGACTCAAAGCAATATTTTAAGAAAAATGGTAGAGTAATTTCTTCTAAAAACTTTAATGAAGAAACTTTAAGAAAGTTATTTCAAAAATTTATTTAAAGTAGTATTACATTAAAAATATAAGAATATATTATGAAGATAAATTGGTAATTGATAACAAAGCAAAACGAATTGATAATAATAAATAAAAGGAAATAAAAATGATTTTATATCGAAGATTAGAAAATGTATATAAGGAAATTAAAAAATTGAATAATAATTTTGGTACAAACAAAAAAGTTGAAACACACTTACATACGCCAGCTTCTTATGACTATAAGCTAATAGAAAATAAAGGAGATAATTATTATAAAAAGATTAAAGCTAAGGATGTAGTAAAAATAATGCTAAAAAAACAATATGTAAATAACAGTATTTTTAATAATCTAATAAGAATAATAGATAATGAAGAAAAGATTGAAGTAATAGAAAAAAACATATTTAAGGATTACAAGGAATATTTTTCATATATATTATTAGTATATAAATTGCTAGAAAAGAATATTCAAATAGTATTTGTTTGTGATCATAATAATATAGATGGATATAACAAATTAAAAAGTGCAAGAGATGAAATAGTGAAAATGAAAGGAAAAACATGCTTTATACATATTTTTATGGGGATTGAAATATCATGTGCAGATAAAAATCATGTTATAGGAATAATGGATAGCAAAAAAGAAAATATCGTTAGAGAATATTTAAAAGAAATAATTAATGATCCGAAAGATGGTACATATAAAACTTCATATGAAATAATAAATGAATTAACTGAAAAATTCAATGCTATAACATATATTGCACATATAGATAATTCTGATATTTTTAAAAGTTCAGGAGCTTATAAAAAAATATTATTTTCTTCAAATAATATATCAGTATTAGGCTTATCCAATATGGAAAAGAAAGAGTATATAGAGGAAAAAATAAAACAATATAATAAAAAAGTGAATTTTATACATGATGGAGATAGTCATGGGATTGATACAATAGGGAATAAAAGCATATGGATTAAATTGTGCAAAGTTAATTTTAATTCTTTAAAAAAAGCATTTATAAATTTTAACACCTGCATAAGTAATGAACTACCTAAAAATAATGAAAGTTATATAAAAGGCATTTATATAAAATCAGGTAAAGGATTTTTAAATTCTAAAAATGCAGAAAATAATTTTAAAATAAATTTTTCAAAAGATCTAAATTGCATAATTGGAGGAAGAGGTACAGGGAAAAGTACAATTTTAAAAATAATAGAAATGGCATTTACCCTTAATGTTGAAAATTTAGGAATTCTAAAAGTTATAAGTAATCACGAGGAAATATATATAGTGTTCTCAATAAATAGTAAAGAATATATATTAGAAATAATACCACAGGTAGAATATATAAAAAAAGAATTAATGTTTGCTGATAGAGATTTAAACTATAAAACAAATGATTATAAAGATATTGCTTTAAATGAATATTGGAGAAAATTATATTCTGTAAATTATGATAAAAGAGAAAAAAGAAGAGTATATAATAGTGAAAATATTAAAATTGCAGAGGAATTTTTCACAAGAACATATTCAGTAAATCAATTAGTAAATAAAATTCAGAATGGAAAAATTAGTATTATACTAAAAAACATAATTACAAATAATTTGCATTTAGAAAAACTAGATTTAGGAATTACAAGAAAACTATCTTATAATAATTATAGTAAAATAAAAGAGGTTATATATAGTATTAGTAATACTCTACAAAAAAGAAAAGAAATAATTACAAGAAGAATTAATGAATTTAATAATATATATTTAAGGAGTATACAAATTCAATATAATGAGGACGGAAATTACAAAAATTATATACTACCTTTTGAAATTAAGCTTGAAGATATAAAGAGTATATATAATACTATTGTTGATATAAAGGATGTAAAAAGTTTAATATATGCACATATTAACAAAATTGGTATTCTAAAATATATCACATATTTAATAGAAAAAAAATATGATGAACTAGAAAAAATAGTATCAATAAAAAATTTTAAAAGAGAATTAACCATTGATGATGTTAATAAAGGATTAAGAGATTTAGAAATCAAAGATATTAAAAATATTTATAATGATATTTATGAAAAAATATTTCAATATAATAATATAAAAAAAATATTAGAAGATATTATTATTATAGATGCACAATATAATTTGCTATTTAATATTTCAAACAAAGAAACAAATGAGGATATTAAAGATGAATTTAGAAAAATTGAAGAGATTTCTCTTGGACAACAGGTAGCAGCATTATTAACATTTATTATAGAATATGGCAAATTTAATAATGATTCTACACCATTAATAATAGATCAGCCGGAAGATAATCTAGATAATCAGTATATTTATAAAAATCTTGTACAGGCATTAAAAATTATAAAAAATGAAAGACAAGTTATTATAGCAACACATAGTTCAACAATAGTTACTAATGCTGACTCTGAACAAGTTATTGTTATGGAATCAAATAATAAAA
>ERZ773116.2594-NODE-2594-length-14308-cov-5.826423_pt1 | contig 14308 bp, 7 predicted proteins | sample MGYA00580563_ERZ773116 | MGnify/ENA primary metagenome ERZ773116 (study PRJEB29015, sample SAMEA2737864) | human gut metagenome | biome: human gut; feature: human-associated habitat; material: faeces | place: China | collected 2012 ... | reverse complement strand
GGCTCTTGTTCCGCAAGGATAGAGAGTCTTATCTTTGTTTTTACCGGATACTCGGGTTCTACCCGCGCAATATCCAACTTTATGAGCAGGCTCTCCTGCACAAATCAACTTCTGTCCGCTCCGACAAGGGACGTCCCCTCAACAATGAACGGCTGGAGTTTTTAGGTGACGCCATCCTCGATGCCATCGTAGGAGATATTGTCTATAAACGTTTTGAAGGGAAACGGGAAGGTTTCCTGACCAACACACGTTCCAAGATCGTACAACGGGAGACCTTGAACAAGTTAGCCGTGGAAATCGGTCTGGACAAACTGATCAAATATTCTACCCGCTCTTCTTCCCACAATAGTTATATGTACGGAAATGCTTTCGAGGCATTTATCGGGGCCATTTATCTGGACCAGGGATATGAACGTTGCAAACAGTTTATGGAGCAACGGATCATCAACCGCTATATCGACCTGGATAAAATATCCCGAAAAGAGGTTAACTTCAAATCCAAACTTATTGAGTGGAGCCAAAAAAATAAGATGGAGGTTTCCTTTGAGTTAATCGAGCAATTTCTCGATCACGACAGCAACCCTGTCTTCCAAACCGAAGTACGCATTGAAGGACTTCCGGCAGGAACAGGTACGGGATATTCCAAGAAAGAGTCTCAACAGAATGCTGCCCAAATGGCTATAAAGAAAGTAAAGGAACCCGTATTTATGTCAACTGTCGAAGAGATCAAAGCACAACATTCAGCAACTACAACAGAACCGGAGGTTGAACTTGCAACGAACTCTGAAACTAAATTGGCAACTGAACTTGAGAATGAATTTGAGAATGAACTTGAAGCCGAACTGAATGTAATTCCCGAGACAAAACTGGAGAATGTTTTAGAAGAAAACACCTCCGATAATGAAATTTCTACGGTACAACCTACTATGGAAGCCGAGGAGACTAGCCAAAGCAAATCCCCATGCGACGCCCCTGAATCACCAAATCGTGATCTTCAGTAACTAATTTCAGTTTTCCTGCAACTTCTTCAAGAGGGATAGATGCAATATCGTCCCCTTTTAAAGCTACCATACGCCCGAATTCACCCTTGGCGATCAATTCTGTCGCGTGGCCGCCCATACGGGTAGAAAGATTGCGGTCGAAAGGAGTAGGCGAACCACCACGCTGAATATACCCCAGAACTGTTTCGCGAGTTTCTATACCAGTTTCATATTCAATCTCCTGCGCAATATATTCAGCAGCCCGTTTGCGCCCGTCTGTCCTAATACCTTCTGCTACCACTACAATAGAATAAGGCTTGCCCTTTTTCAGTCTTTCCAGAATCGTATTACCAATATTTTTAATGTCATAAGCAATTTCAGGGAGAAGAATCACATCCCCTCCTCCTGCCATACCGGAATACAAGGCAATCCAACCCGCCTTGTGCCCCATCACTTCAATCACCATCACCCTTTTGTGAGAACTTGCGGTGGAATGTAAACGGTCGATGGCATCGGTAGCAATACTTACTGCCGAGTCGAAACCGAAAGAAATATCTGTGCCCCAAATATCATTATCAATGGTTTTAGGAACAGATACGATATTCACTCCCATCGCAGCAAACTTCGCCGCAGTCTTCTGTGTTCCATTTCCGCCGATACAAACGACACAGTCGAGTTCCATTTCCCGGATATTCTGAAGGATTAAAGACGGTTTGTCAACATCAGAGACAACGCCTCCTTTTTTGAAAGGCTTCTCACGAGATGTCCCTAACATCGTTCCACCCAGATTGAGCAAACCGGAGAGCGACTTGTCTGTAATAGATTCGACATCTTTAGTCAGCAAGCCCTGAAAACCGCTGTGAATACCTACTACTTCCATCCCGTAATAATTGATGGCAGTTTTGCACACGCCACGAATCGTGGCATTAATACCGGGACAGTCCCCGCCGGATGTTAAGATTCCAATTCTCATTGTCGCATTTTTTAGTCTAAAACTCGGGATTTATATGAAAGTCGTCAATTTTTAACGATTATTTCCGTCGTAAAGATAGAAAAAAAAGATAAATAAGTTACTTTTGCACGACTAAACATTATTATGTTAAAGCAGAAATGAATATTACAAAAATTATTAGTAAGACTTTCGATTCCCGTTTAAAACAGATAGACCTATATGCTAGTCAGGCTAGTGAGATACAGCATCGTGTGTTAAGCCGCTTAACACGCCAGGCCGCTCAAACAGAATGGGGAAGAAAGTACGATTATTCCTCTATCCGTAACTATGAAGATTTCCGTAAACGTGTTCCTATCCAGACATACGAAGAAATTAAGCCTTATGTAGAACGTTTGCGAGCTGGGGAACAGAATCTGCTTTGGCCATCGGAGATACGCTGGTTTGCAAAATCCTCCGGAACGACTAATGATAAAAGTAAATTCCTTCCTGTCAGCAAGGAAGCGCTGGAAGATATTCATTACAGAGGAGGAAAAGACGCAGCAGCTCTTTATTTCCGCATCAATCCGGATAGCCATTTTTTCTCCGGCAAGGGACTGATTCTAGGAGGGAGCCATAGCCCGAACCTCAATTCCAATCATAGTTTAGTAGGAGATTTATCCGCTATTCTGATTCAAAACGTAAATCCGCTTATCAATTTCATTCGCGTACCAAGCAAGAAAATTGCATTGATGAGCGAATGGGAAACCAAGATAGAAGCAATCGCCAACAGCACTATTCCGGTAAATGTGACAAGCCTATCCGGTGTGCCGTCGTGGATGCTGGTACTTATCAAACGTATCCTTGAAAAGACAGGAAAGCAGGCACTGGAAGAAGTATGGCCCAATCTGGAAGTTTTCTTCCATGGTGGAGTGGCTTTCACACCGTATCGTGAGCAATATAAACAGGTGATTACAACACCTAAAATGCATTATGTAGAGACCTACAATGCTTCGGAAGGATATTTCGGAACCCAGAACGACCTTTCCGATCCTGCCATGTTATTAATGATCGACTATGGAATTTTCTACGAATTTGTTCCGTTGGAGGAAGTGGGAAAAGAAAATCCACGGGCTTATTGTCTTGAAGAAGTCGAGCTCAACAAGAACTATGCAATGGTTATTTCTACTTCCTGTGGTCTGTGGAGATACATGATTGGTGATACTGTGAAGTTTACCAGCAAGAATCCCTATAAGTTTGTCATCACGGGAAGAACGAAGCATTTCATCAATGCATTTGGTGAAGAGCTGATTGTCGATAATGCTGAAAAAGGATTGGCAAAGGCTTGCGCCGAGACCGGAGCACAAATTTGCGAATACTCTGCGGCGCCGGTGTTTATGGATGAGAACGCAAAATGCAGGCACCAGTGGCTGATAGAATTTGCCAAAATGCCGGATTCCGTAGAAAAGTTCGCCGCGATACTTGACGCTACGCTGAAAGAGGTTAACTCTGACTATGAAGCCAAACGATGGAAAGATATCGCTTTGCAACCATTGGAAGTGATCGTTGCCCGTCAGGGATTGTTCCATGACTGGCTGGCACAGAAAGGAAAACTGGGAGGACAACACAAAGTACCCAGATTAAGCAATACACGCGAATATATAGAAGCAATGCTGGTGCTGAATAATAGCGCTCATCCGGAAGAATAACCAAAAACCAAAACATAACCACTACAAGTTTTTTTCCATTACAGAGGTTACTTGTATAAGGAGAGAGCGTCAAAACAACTCTCCGATTTCTTTCAGGCACGGATTACACGAATTACATGGATAAGTTTATTCTCTTTCCTTGTTTATTCGTGTAATCCGTGCCTTAGTTATATCGATTAGCAAGCTAAGTTTTGTTCTAAAAAACTTGCGTCAGAGCGTTCATCTTCCCAATATGTAAGATTACCGGGCGCTGACTATGATTCCTCCTCCTAGTAGTAATCCGTCTCCATAGAATGCAGCAGCCTGCCCGGGAGCAATGGCTGTTAATGGTTCATGAAGCTGCACGTGCAGTAAATGATCCGATGTGACGGTAATCGTGCCATGGTTTTCCTGCTTGCGATAGCGTATCTTCACAATTATGTCAGAGCGATCTAAAGTACGCTCCTGATTTACAAGATTCCAATCTTTCAACCACATTTCTGTTTTTTCCAACGATGAAAGAGAAGCCAACATCACTTCATTCTTTTCAGGATCAATCTCTTTCACAAATACAGGACGATTCAGATGAATGCCCAAACCGCGTCTCTGCCCAATAGTATAAAAGGGATAGCCTTCATGCCAGGCAATAAAATTTCCCTTTTCATCGACAAATCTTCCTCTTCTGATTCTGTCAGACCAGGTCTGTTTATCGCTGCCCGATGTCTGACTATTGTTGATTGATGCCTCACTATTACTGACCGACATCTGACCATTTCTGACCAACCAGTCTTTTAAAAAGGTCCGATAGTCCATCGGGCAAAAACAGACACCAATACTATCCTTTTTGGTTGCCACCTTTCGAAAACCATGTTCAGCAGCCCAGGCACGGGCTTCAGCTTTCGTAATATCGCCCATCGGCAACAGCATCCTATTAAGAATATCCTGTTTCAATCCCCATAAGAAGAAGGTTTGATCCTTATCCGAATCGGCGGCATACGTTATATAAAAGGTTTCATTTAGTTGTATATTCTGTGCATAGTGTCCGGTAGCAATATAAAAAACTCCCATTTCATCGGCAATCTTAGCAAGCAAAGGCCATTTCAGGTAATTATTGCACAAGGTACAGGGGACCGGAGTACGTCCTGCCAGGTATTCCTGCACAAAATATTCAATAATCTGCCGGGCAAATATTTCACGGGCATCGTATGTTATATGCCGTATTCCTAAACGTTCTGCCAAATTACGGGCATCTTCCAGGTATTCTGTCGAACCATTCAATTCATAAAAACGAAAGGTTACCCCGATTACTTCATAACCGGCTTCCAGCAATCGCATAGCAGCAACAGAGCTATCTGTACCGCCACTCATTCCAAGCAATACGCGTTTGTTTTCCTCTATCATGCTGCAAAATTAAGTATTTTCCCGTATCTTTGTCAGTTAAAGCCTAAAAGAGAATGAAAGAGAGACCAACTAACGGACAAGTTATAATCGTTTTCACAGAGCATCCGATACTCGGCATATTACTGATTCCGTATATTGCGGAAAGGCTGAACGATGGCACCTTGCAATTAGTGGAGCAAGCGTTTCACGCCTCTCCGGAAGCTATGAGCATAATGAGCGAAGCGGAAAGACAAGCTATCGATATCGCTTCATACTATACAGAAAAGTATCTGATGGGCCTCTACTCCCGTGAAAAAACAGTATCACGCTTTCTACATAAGCTATCCGAAGATCCGGAACGAATTAAAAATAATATTCGCCCGTTCATCGAAAAGAAGCTGTTGGAGATGCTGGCGTTGATACGGGAAAATGGACTGCCTTTTTATCAGAAACAAGCCGGTAGCAAAATCTTATACGCCCATCATATTTATCATATCAACCCTCACGACGTAGAAATTCGCGTAACGTTTCATGTTGACAGTAAAACGTTCCGTTATCAGTTGCAGTGTTATTATGAAGGGCAACCGTTCTCTTTGAGTGAGTTAAAACCGGTAGTTGTACTGACCTCCTCGCCGGCCACTCTATTATTGGGAATGGAGTTATATTTCTTTCCGCACATTGAAAGCGCACGTATCTTACCTTTCACAAAGAAAAGATCGATTAGCGTAGACGCTTTGCAGATTGAGAAATACATAGACAACATCGTTATTCCAATTGCACGTTATCACGATATCGAGACTCACGGTTTGAATATTACTGAAGAAGAATGTGCCTGTGAAGCTGTTCTCTCATTCGAAGATGCCACATACAACGGACAAGCATTGCAACTTGTCTTCCGCTATGGAGACCAGACATTTGCACCAGATAGTGCTAATGAAATGAAGAAAATCATTTATCGGAAAACATCCGGTGAAATCGGCTTTTTCCCGCGTAATATTACAGTGGAAGAACAAGCAGTCCAACTCTTAACGAATGCCGGTCTGCAACAACTCAATGCCACACACTTCCAACTATCCGCCAAAGCTCCGGAAAAGACAATTGTCGAATGGATCAACAATCATCGGGAGATGTTGCAGCAATCCTTTCACCTTACCAGTAATGTAGGGAATGCATTATATTGTCTGGATGAGATACGCATCGAGCAAAGCTGCGACGATGAGGTTGACTGGTTTGAACTGCACATCACTGTTGTTATCGGTAATCTGCGCATTCCTTTTTCACGTTTCCGCAAACATATCCTCGAAGAAAAGCGGGAATATCTGCTACCTGACGGGCGTATGATTCTCCTGCCTGAAGAGTGGTTCAGCAAATATGCGAACTTACTGGAGATGGGAGTACAAACAGAAAAAGGAATTCGGTTGAAACATGCATTTATAGGTGCCGTACAGACAGCTTTGGGTGAGGATGGAGTGAAAAAATTCCCCGCGAAGCAGCAAATACATAACGTTGCCGTACCAAGAACGCTTAAAGCAACGTTACGTCCCTATCAGCAGAAAGGATTCTCGTGGATGGTACACCTCCATAAACAAGGATTTGGCGGATGCCTGGCAGATGACATGGGACTCGGGAAGACGCTTCAAACTCTTACCCTGCTACAGTACATATATAAGCCATCCGCTCCCAAACAACCCGCTACCCTAATTGTAGTCCCCACATCGCTACTTCACAACTGGCGACGGGAAGCCAAGCGCTTTACAGGGCTCTCAATGATGGAATACAACAACACCGTGGCTATAGACAAGAAACGTCCGGAAAAATTCTTCGGTCATTTTCACTTGATCTTTACTACGTATGGCATGATGAGAAATAACATTGATATACTCTCTTCCTACCGTTTCGAATACGTTGTGCTCGATGAAAGCCAGAATATCAAGAATAGCGAATCGCTCACCTTCCGGTCGGCAATTCAACTGCAAAGCAAACACCGACTCGCACTAACAGGTACTCCTATCGAAAACTCATTAAAGGACCTGTGGGCTCAATTTCATTTTATACAACCGGACTTACTGGGCACGGAAAGTGCTTTCCAAAAGCAGTTCATAATGCCGATTCGCCAGGGAAACGAACGCGTACGAGTGCAGTTGCAACAACTGACTGCCCCATTCATCCTCCGCAGAAGCAAGAAAGAGGTAGCTCCGGAACTTCCTGAACTTACGGAAGAAACAATCTACTGCGACATGACTGAAGAGCAGAACACGTGTTACGAACAGGAGAAAAACAGCCTGCGAAACATACTTCTCCAGCACCCTCAAAGTACGAACAGGCTCCATTCATTTAGTGTACTAAATGGCATTTTGCGTTTACGACAACTCTCTTGTCATCCGCAACTCATTCTTCCTGATTATACCGGAACATCCGGAAAAACCGCACAGATAATCGAAACATTCGATACATTACAAAGCGAAGGACACAAAGTCCTAATTTTCTCTTCATTCGTCAAACATCTGGAGGTCTTGGCTGAAGCTTTCCGAGAACGAGGCTGGAAATATGCCCTATTAACAGGAGCAACCAACAACCGGCCTTCCGAAATCGCCCATTTCACCGAGCAAAAAGATGTTCAGGCATTCCTTATTTCACTAAAAGCAGGGGGTGTGGGACTCAATCTTACACAAGCCGACTATGTATTTATCATAGATCCCTGGTGGAATCCTGCCGCCGAATCGCAAGCCATCGCCCGTGCCCATCGTATCGGTCAAGACAAACAGGTGATTGCCTATCGCTTCATTACACAAAACAGCATTGAGGAAAAGATTCTGCATCTGCAAGATGAGAAACGAAAACTGGCGGAAACATTTGTTGCCGACAGTGAGTCATTGCCTATATTAAGCAATGAGCAATGGGTAGACTTACTCTAAATAATACATTAAGCCTCAATCTATCACAGAGGTGTGTAAAATGTATTATTTCATCGTATTCCTGAATTTTTTTATCCATACACTCTTATTTTATCCAGTTACCTTTGCCACTGTGAAAATTATAAATAACCCGAAATAATAAATGTATGAAAAACAGGAGCATTACCTACCTATTACTATTTGGTATTTGCAGCATGTTGGCAATCATGCAATCATGCCAAAAAACAGACGACCTGGAAGCAGACATCAATTCTCTGAAAGACCGTGTCGCTGCTTTGGAAAAAGCAACGGAAGGACTGAATACTTCATTTGCCAGTCTGCAAGCCCTTATGCAAAAAAACAAAATCATTATCGGAATTACTCCGACCAAAGATGGTTTAGGATATTTGCTGGAACTTAGTGACGGAACAAGTATTAAAGTCATGGAGAGTGAAGCTGTACAAGCGTCTGTCCCTGAATTTTCCGTAGACGAAGAAGGCTACTGGATATATAAAACAAGTAATGATACAGATTTCAAATACCTACCAGGAGTCGATGGAGAGAAAGTATCAGCATGGCCCCGTGATGGAGAAGGCAATGTGGTGGCAACTCCATTAATCAGCGTATCTTCCAGTGGATATTGGCAAGTGAGTTACGATAATGGACAAACATATACAAGCTTAGGAACTAAGGCCGAAGGTGGAAGTCAGGGAGGAACCAGCATATTCAGTAAGGTAGAATATAATGAAGCAAACCATACTTTCTCATTCACCCTAGCTGATGGTGAAAAAACATATACTTTCCCAGTAGACGACAGCTTCGGACTAATCATTTATGGTCTCAATGATGCTGACAGTGAACAAGCTGTGCAAGTTTTTGCCCCCAATGAGAGCCATAAAGAGTATAAAGTAGAACAGAATGACGTGCAACAAGCTGCAATACAAGCTCCTAAAGGATGGGATGTTCTTTTATCCGAGAACTTATTAACTATCACACCACAAGCAACTGTTGTAAAAGACGTAGAAGAAACAATTAAGATTGTACTTACTTCATCAAAGAATTATATCCGTATTGTTTCTATTGAAGTGAAACAACTTTCCAATGAAACCGGAGCAGAAGCCTGGCAACAATTTGTAAACGCAGATCAACAGAATGTATTATTGGACTTTTCATACGCCGGATATAAACATGGTGAAATAGCACCTCCTGAAATAGAAACATTAATAGCACAAGGATATAAGGTATACGATGTTACAGATCCCCAATATGGGGCTATCCCCAACGACGGCAAATCTGACAGAGCAGCTTTCATGAAGGTACTGGAAAAAATAGCAAGAGAAACAAAGCAAGAAGATCTCAATAATATGACAGATCGATATATTAAGGAAAACGCTAAAGCTATTATCTACTTCCCAGAAGGGAATTATATTCTACAAGATGAGGATTCTAAGGATCGCAGGATTCGTATATCGATGAGTGATATTGTTTTAAAAGGAGCCGGAAGAAACAAAACAACACTCGAAATGACTGCTGCAAATAATTCTCCCAAACCTACTGAGGAAATGTGGAATGCTCCTGTTATGATGGAGTTCAAACATAATACAGGATTAGGAGAATCAATTGGTGCTATCACTGAAGACGCTCCCATAGGCAGCAAAACCATAACGGCCAGTTTAACAGGAGTAAGTGCGGGCAGTTGGGTATGTCTCGTACTGGGAACCCCCAAGTTGGGAAACACGGATAATGATGTTATTAATTCCGAACTATCGCCTTATCAATGGCAAGATATTAAGGTACAACAAGGCATTACTCCCAATATCAAAACAAATGGTATTCAAATATTCGAATACCATCAGATTGAAAAGATTAGTGGTAACAGTATTACCTTTAAAGAACCCATCATGCATGCTATTAATAAAGATTGGGGATGGAATGTACATAAATTCGCCAATTATGCCAATGTTGGCGTAGAAGACCTTACATTTAAAGGACATGCCAAAGAGAAGTTTATTCATCACGGCTCTGACATAGATGACGGTGGTTTTAAGCTTATCGATTTTGTACGTCTGACCAATTCATGGATGCGCCGGGTTAATTTTGAAAGTGTTAGTGAAGCCATGTCAATCACAAGTTCTGCCAATTGTTCTGCTTATGACATCACTATTGGTGGTAATCGTGGACATGCTTCTATCCGCTCGCAAGCTTCTTCCCGTATCTTTATTGGAAAAGTAACTGAAAGCAGCAATGGCTACACACTTAGAAAAGGAGAAGGTGAAAGCACATTGATGGAATATAAAACAAACGTTGGTCAATATCACGCTTGCGGTGTTTCAAAGCAAAGCATGGGTGCTGTAATATGGAATGTGAGATGGGGAGATGATTCTTGCTTTGAATCACATGCTACACAGCCACGTGCAACATTGATTGACTGCTGTACTGGCGGTTTCATGCATTGGAGACAAGGAGGAGACTCTGCTCAAATGCCAAATCACATGGAGAATCTGACAATATGGAATTTCTATGCAACAAATGCACAAACAGACCAGGACATCGATACAGAAGGTAAATTTACCTGGTGGGATAGTAACGGCTTTTGGTGGAAATTTATGCCTCCTATCATTGTCGGTTTCCACGGAAGTCCTTTAGATTTTGATGCTACTCAAATGAAGCGACTCGAAAGTAACGGAACTGCTGTGGAACCATATTCACTCTATGAGGCTCAATTACGTAAACGTTTGGGATATGTTCCTTCCTGGCTATCCTCTTTAAAATAATAACTTTAAAACAATATAATCATGAAAAAAGTATGGAGTATGTTCATGTTATTGGCTGTATGCCTGGTAGCATGTACCAACATTGACGATTTGGAAGATGATGTAGACGCACTGAAAAAGCGCGTTACCGCACTCGAGACACAAGTACGTGATATAAATAGTAACACAGAAGCTCTTCGCGAACTTTATAATGAAGGAACATTTATTACTAATATAGAGGAAAAGTCTGATTCCTACACACTCACTTTGAGCAATGGAAAGACAGTAAATCTATATATGAAAAACGATAATAACTTGTTATGCCCTATTATCGGTATCGATTCAGAAGGCTACTGGACTGTTCTTTACAACAAAAATGAAACTCCGGAGCGTCTGACTGTAAACGGACAACCTGTGAAAGCTAATGGAGAGAGTGGCAAGACTCCTACATTTAATGTAGATAGTGAAGGCTACTGGCAGGTTAGCTATGATGAAGGAAAAAACTATGAATATATATACAAAGAAGGAACTACTGACAAAGTCAGCGCAACTGGTGACGGTTCCGCTCCGGCAGAAGACAAAAACTTCAAGAGTGTAACAGTAGAAAACAACGAACTGGTCTTAGTACTTGCGGGTGAGGATGCTCCAACCATACGTATCCCTATCATCAGCGACTTTGAATGTAGTTTTGCGGCTGAAGATTTAGAACAAATACAAGAGTTTTCTGCAGGTGAAACGAAAGAATTTACCATGACCATGAGAGGAGTAAAAAATACAATGATTACTGCTCCAGAAGGATGGAGTGCTAAATTCTCTAAGGAAGCTGGAAAAGAAAATGTATTGATTGTTACTGCCCCTGCATCAAGCGCAAAGATGATGACTCGTGCAACAGCTGATAACAGTACTGATATTGCGATATTGGCAACAAGTGGAAAGTATGCTATGATTGCAAAGATTCAGGTTAGTATTAAGAATCGTACGGATTATAAAGCCGATTTTGATCATGGTAAAGACATTACTATCGGCGGCATCACCATCAACAACCAAATTTATTCAGATGCTGACATACAAATATTGGATGCAACAGATGCCGATGTGGCACTTGACACTTACTTTAGTGCTACAATGAGTAAACCTGTTATACTGTTCCTCACAGGTACAGCACACAATTTTACCACAACCGGAGTAAAATCAATCAGCAATGATGTTATTATCATCGGTCGATATGATGACGAGCAAGTAACACTTCGTCCTATTAATTGCTGGAAATCATGCAAAGGAAAGCTACTTTTTAAGAATATAAAAATAGATTTAAGTGATCTCAATGGAGGTAGCAATGCTGGTTATTTTATAAATAATGCAGGCGTTATCAGCAAGGGAGACTTTACTGACATCTGCATTGACAACTGTCTGATTGCGAATGTCTTGAAACCAATTTATTACGATGCAGCACAAAAGACTTACTTTGGTATAGACAACATCTCTGTTCAAGACACTCGTATTGAAGTTAATGCTATCAAAATTGCCTTGATAAATATATATAAAGGCTTCAATTTAGGAGATTATAAAACTTTCAACTTCAAGAACAATATAGTGTATAGCCAGACACCTCAAGAAGGCGTGCAAATATTAAACTGGGCTACTGGTAATATACCTTTATCAGATGGTGTACTTTCTGCCGAAATTATAAATAATACTTTTGTCAACATGATAGGTAGCAATATATTCTTCAGATATCAAAAAGGAACATCATTGACTATAAGCAAGAATATCTTTGACGTAAGTCCGGAAGCAGAATTCGGTTCCTACTATTATTCTTTCTTAGAAAGTTGCACACCTCAAATAGATGTAACCGACAATATCGTATATGGCTTAACCAAAAATTGGAATTATTATCATACAAGTTCTTTAGTTAAAGAACCAACAAGCGGTAATAACATAACCAAGCACGCAACAGCTCCTATTACTCAATATGATTATGTAAATGGTATATTTACATTAGCTAGCGATGTAGCTGGTTATGGAGCAACAATTGAATAAAACTCTTTTACCAGTTTAATAATAAAAGCCGCATAACGAAAGTTATGCGGCTTTTATTTATCTAAATGTCATATCATCAATCAAGAAATCAGAAACAGGAGAAGCTACTACATCCGAAAAATACGAGTCTGGTTCAAAAAGAAAGTCCCTGCATCTGATGCATGACAGCACGACGACTCAGATCTGAAGCTCCTTTATTAATATTCAATACTTTACAAAAACATCTGCCAAGTTGAACAAACGATGGCTGGCTTAGCTAAAGCCACATCTTTCCCCCACCACCTTGCGGAAAAACTTTTTTAATCTATCTTTGCACCCAAAACAACGCTACATGAAATACAAACTTATCGTGCTCGACCTTGACGGCACACTCACCAATTCTAAAAAAGAAATCACTCCCCGCAACAGGGAAACTCTAATACGTATACAAGAGCAAGGAATACGACTCGCATTAGCTTCCGGACGACCTACTTATGGTATTGTACCATTAGCCAACGAATTACGGATGAACGAATTCGGAGGTTTCATCCTTTCCTATAACGGAGGTGAAATTATCAATTGGGAAACAAAAGAGATGGTATATGAAAATGTGTTACCTAATGAAGTTGTTCCGATGCTCTACGAATGTGCCCGTACCCACCAACTAAGTATATTAACCTATGACGGAGCAGATATAATAACAGAAAACTCTCAAGACCCATACGTACAGAAAGAGGCCTTTCTCAATAAAATGGCAGTACGGGAAACAAACGACTTCCTCACAGAGATCACGCTTCCTGTAGCCAAATGCCTCATCGTGGGAGACGCAGATAAACTCATTCCGCTTGAAGCAGAACTTAGTCTCCGGCTACAAGGACATATTAACGTTTTCCGTTCAGAACCCTATTTCCTCGAATTAGTTCCGCAAGGAATTGACAAAGCTCTTTCTCTTGCTGTCTTATTGAAAGAAATAGGAGTAGCACGAGAAGAAGTCATAGCAATGGGAGATGGCTATAATGACTTATCCATGATTAAGTTTGCAGGACTGGGAATTGCTATGGGAAATGCACAAGAACCTGTAAAAAAAGCAGCAAATTACATCACTCTAAGCAACGAAGAAGACGGTGTAGCAGAAGCTATTGATAAGTTTTGCAGTCAACAATAACCAAACATTTACTTTCATGCCGACAAAATTTTAGTTTCTCGGTGAGAAACCTTTGGTTTCCCGTAATGAAACCATTGGTTCCTCGGTGTGAAACTTTTAGTTTCATACCGGGAAACTAATAATATTACCAGTAAAACAGCTCAAGAGCTAAAATCAACTCATCAAAGATAGAGCGCATATTCAGATTTTATACTAACTTTGCAGTTCCAATAAAACAAATATAAAATGTTATGGAACATCAACTTACCATTTACAACACCTTAGATAGAAAGAAAGAGTTGTTCGTACCGCTTCATGCGCCTCATGTAGGCATGTATGTGTGCGGACCGACTGTTTACGGAGATGCCCATTTAGGACATGCCCGTCCGGCTATTACCTTCGATGTATTATTCCGCTATCTCACCCACCTAGGATATAAAGTACGCTACGTACGCAATATTACCGACGTAGGCCATCTGGAACATGATGCCGATGACGGAGAAGACAAGATTGCCAAGAAAG
>ERZ773116.2593-NODE-2593-length-14309-cov-20.192858_pt1 | contig 14309 bp, 6 predicted proteins | sample MGYA00580563_ERZ773116 | MGnify/ENA primary metagenome ERZ773116 (study PRJEB29015, sample SAMEA2737864) | human gut metagenome | biome: human gut; feature: human-associated habitat; material: faeces | place: China | collected 2012 ... | reverse complement strand
CAGCGTTTTCCGTTTTCGTCAGTAAAAGCGTTAGTAAAATCGCAAAAACAGAGCCGCTACTGCGGCTCTGTTTTTTTATCTCCCGTCATAGAGTCCGAGCTTCACGCGGATCTCCGCGTCCCGCTCCATGATCTTATCATGCTCATATTCCCAGACGGCGCGCATCGCCTCGTTCGGCTCCCCGCCATACTCCCGGATGAGCCGGACGGCCTGCGCGTGGAACATCTCGCAGTGGTCGAGCTCCTGCCGAGCCACGCGCTCGTAAACGTCGCCGAGCTCCTTGTCCTCGTCCTTGTTTCGCAGGGCGTGCTTGGCGTAGTGCTCGGCAGCGTCCAGCTCGTAGCACATATCCTTGATAAGGCGCTGGATCTTCTTCATCTCACAATTCTCCTTTCAGATAGCGGTACAGCTTCTCAAAGTCGCTCCGGTCCAGCCGGAAGTCACCGACGACAGGAAGCGAGAGCGTCACCGGCTCATTGATGTACGGGCTTACGGCGGAAAAGAGCGCGTCCACATCAACGCCCTCCGCGCTCACCGCGCCGGTCATCGCAACGAGCGGCTTGTCCTTCGCACTCTGCAGCATACCGGCAGCGTTCTTCGTGGCGAGCGCCGCGTATCCGCCGAGCAGGATCCTTTTCCCGCCGGTCATGTGCGGCAGCATCTCCGCATCCACGAACCGCGCAAGCCTCGTCTGTAATTCTGTATATGAAACCATAGTCATATCCTCCTTATAGATCAGGCAGGGGAGGGAATGTCACCTCCCCCGCCCGGCGATGTGTCAGGCGCTCGCGGTCGTGGTCGCCGGTTTGACGGTCACTTCGCCCCAGCCCGGGCAGCAGGAGCTGTTCGGGACAATGAGCTTCGTGAGGCTCTGGAGCTGCGCGATCTGCCCCTGGATGCAGCCGACGGCAGCGGTGTTTGTGCCGTTGTAGACGGCCTGCTGGAGATTCAGAGCGGCCTGCTCTTCCTTGTTCGCGCGCACCTCGCCGGAAAGGCCGAGAATGCGGTTCTCAAGCTTTGTGTAGGCGTCCGAAATCTTGCGGTTCGTCTCGTCCTGTCCTCGCCAGTAGGCGATCTCCATGTCCTTCTGCGCGATGGTCTGGGTCTGGTGGAGATCGTAGCGGGAGACGTTGGCGTCGTCGCCGCACTTCTGGCTCGCCATTCCCGCGGCGAGACCGGCGACGGCGGGAGCTACCACGCCGTTACCGCCGAGACCGCCGAAGAGATTGCCGAGACCGCCGTTGAGCAGCCAGCCGGCCGTACCGGCGATGCCGAGACCGAGGGCGGTCCCGCCCGTAGCTTTGGATGCGTATTCCATGATGATTCCTCCTTAAAAATTTTCCACCGTAGCGCTCCGGTGTCTAAAGAAATCATCGCATAAAAAGAGAGAGCCGCCCTGTCGGGAAGCTCCCTCTTTCGCTGCGGGAAACTGTCGCTAAACTCTCGCCATTTTGGCCTTGATGCACCGGATCTTCCGGTTCACCGCCGATTCGGACAGGCTCAACGCCATGCACACCTCGACGATGCTTTTGTCCGATACCCGGAGATCAAAGACCCTGCGCTCTGTCGGCGTGAAATTGCATTCCTTCCGGAAGTATTCCGCCTCCGGCCGCGTAAGATCGCTTAACTGCATAGCCGCTCCTTCCTTTCGGAGCGCCCGTGGTGGCACACGCTGCAAGCGTCACAAGGCGCGTTTTCTGCGCTTTGTCCGGCTCCCCTTTCGGTGAGCCTTTTTTTACTTCAAGCTCGGCAGCTTTCCGTACTTGAGGAAGTAGTCGATCGGGCTGCCCTCCTCGACGTACACCGTCCGGTTCCCTGCCTTGATCGCCTTCCTCTTGGCCTGCGTCACGGCTTTCTGAATGTCCGTCCCGCTCGCCGTCTTCGTGAAGTCCGCGATCACGTTCCCGCTCACCTTCGGCGTTTTGGACGTTCCGCCCGCCTTCGCGGAGGATGCCGTGCCGGGCCTCGGGATGATGATCTCCGGCGCTTTCGGCGTCGGGGCCTTGAGCACCGTCCTCTTTCCTCTCCCGCGCCGGCCTCCGGAGCCGCCCGAACCTCCGTTCCACTTCTGATTCCTCGCGCTCTTCGCTGTGTACCCGGCCGCAACGTAAAGAGCGTCCTTCTGCTCCGGCGGAATGTCCAGGCTGTTGATGTACTCGACAACCTTTGCCTTCTTCGATCCGGAAATGCTCTTGCCGTTCTCGTCCTTGTCGGCGTGCATCTCCTTTGTGGCAAAGTAGTAGTCGTAGTACGTCTCGTAGGAAACGCCCTTGGCATACGCGGCGCGGGCCTTGTCGTAGACGTCCGCGTTGTAGGTGCGCAGCGCATACTCCGCGCCGAATACCTCGCGGTTTGCTTCGCGGTATACGATGGCGTCCATGCGGCTCTCCGCCTGGTCCTCGGTGATGCCGTACAGCTCGGCGTACTCTGCGATGGCCGCGTCGTTGTCGGTCGAGAGCTCCGGGTGAGCCTTGAGATAGTCGCTCACCGCCTCGCGGTACGGCTCAGCCTGCGCGATGATCTCCTTCTGCCGCTCGATGAGCTGCGATTTCAGCGCCCGGACAAGCCGGTTCTTTTCGGCCTTGGTCAGGTTCTCGTCGCTCTGTATCGCGCGGATCTGCTGGTAGTAGTCGTTCACCTCGTCGCCGGCATGAGAAACGTATTTCCGCGTGATGCCAGCTCCGATGTCGCCGTCGTTCGCGTCGTACTTGAGATCGTCCAGAAGATCGTAGTACTCGCCGGTGGTCTTGTTGGTGCTCGTGCTGTCGAGCATGAACGCCTGCTTGAGCGGCGCCAGCGCCGGGGAACTCGCCGTCGCGGACGGCGTGAACCACGGCAGCAGAAGATCGCCGACCACGCCGGAGTACTGGTCCAGCAGATAGTTGATCTTCTTCGGCGAAAGGTTGAACGTTTTTCCGATCCATTTGGAGAGCTCGTCCGTTTTCTCGTCGTACCGTTCGCCCGGCCGGTAGTTTTGCAGACGGTCGCTCTCGATGTTCCCGCCGTACCACGTCGTGCCGGGGTTGTCGGGATTGAAAAGCTTTGTCTGCGTCCACGCGGTGGCGATGTTCTGGTTGAAAATGTCCGTCGGCGCGACGTTGCTCTTCACGACCTCGATCACGTCGGAGAACTTCGGGTCGTTCCCCTTCGCCTTTTCCTGCGCATACGTCGCTCCGGCCGAGAACACCGCCAGCGCGCGTCCCCTCGGGATTTTCATCCAGTAGCCGTCCCCGAGCTTGAAAAGGTAGTAGTTCGATTTCGTCTGGTCGGGGATGTCATCCCACTCGTCATCGTCGCGGTACAGCAGCCCGTTGAGCAGCTCCGGCAGAATGCCGAGCGCCGCCGCCTTGATCGCAAGAGACGCCCACGCCTTGAAGCCCTTCCGGTCGGTGATGTTCCGAACAAACTTGTCCGCGCCCTGCACGGACGGATTGAGAAACGGCACGAGGTACTTGTTCAGCATCTTCGTCACCGTGCCGCCGCGGGCAAAGTTCGTCGTGATATCCGCCGCGCCGAGCATTGCTTCCATGAGGTCGCTCTGCGTGAACTTCCCGGTTTTCACCCCATCCGCCGTCTTGCTCCCGCCCTTGTTGGCAAGGATGGTCATAAACTCCGCAAGGCGGGGAGCCGCTTCAATAGCCTGCCCCAGCGATTCATATTTTGCCGCGAGCTTTCCGGCGGCGCTCTTCGGCTCCTTCACCATGCCGGTCGTATAGTCCAGCATGGAGGCGTAGGAGCCGCCCAGCGCCTTGTACTGCTGCCAGATCTCGCCGTTTGTCACGATCTGCTTCCACGCCGACGGGAACATTTTCGCCCATGTTGCCGAGTCCGTAGAGTAGAACGCCGCGTCCTGCGCGTCTCGCACAAGGTTTCGCACCATGAAGATCGGGTTATATCCGGTACAAAGCGCCTTGAACAGGTCGTTGCCCTTCTTCAGCAGCTTCGCAACGTCGGAATTGGCGTATTTGTCCGGCTGGAATGCATTCAGCGCCTGTGCCAGCCCCTCGTCCATCGTGATGTTGTACCGGTCATTCCCGCGCAGAACGGAAAACACATTGTTTGTAACAGGCACATACAGCTCTTCGCTGTCCACATACTGATCGGTCGATGAATAGTCCACCAGATCCACCTTGTTCACGCCCGGAATGCTTTTGTCCTGGTTCCAAGACTGCACAAGCTGCTCACCGAATTGGTTGAGACCGGCGTTTTTCATCACCGCCACCGTCTTTCGGCTCATCGCCGTGTGTAGCGGCATGATGACGGCGTCACCGCCCACGGCGCGTCCAATGGCGTTCGATACGACGATGCCGCCGTTTCTCCGCGCCCGCCGCGCCGTCTTTCCCTCGGTTCCCTCCACGCGCATCGTTGGCACATAGTTCGGGTACCGCTTCTTCATCGCGTCCACATGCTTTTGTGTGTCGAGCCCGGCGTCGATGCGGTACTGCAGAAGATCGTCGAAATAGGCATACACTCTCTTTGCGAGAGCGTCAAACTCCGGGTTGGCTTTCAGCAGCCGTTCGGCTTCCAGCTGGCTATCGTAGGCCGTGACCTCGTATCCGAACACCGGTTTCAGCCCGTTCTTTTTCGCCTCGCTGATTTTCTGCCGCGTGAAGATGAGCATCTGCGCCGCCTCGGATATGTCCGCGATCTCCGGCATCTCGCCGTTGAGAAGCTCATCGAGCACCGTCTCTTTCCATTCTCTCGAAAGCATATCCCGCTTGTCTCCCGGAACGGCGGTTTGGTAGAGATAGTCGTTGTCCAGCCCGCGCAGCTTCGGGTAGAGATCTTCGATCGTCGTCACGCACTTCGTGAGATTCCGGACCTCCTCCGTGCTGTCGTACCGCATGCGGTCCACGTTGTTCCGGTGCAGGAGCATCAGCTGAAAGTCCTTGTACTTTTCCGGGGTTTTCATGATATCCCCGAGAATGTCCATAAGACTTTCTCCGGTCTTGTGCCCGCTGATGTCGGTGCGCGCGCCGCCCTTGGCGATCCAGTTTCCCGCCCGCTGGGAGTACGCCCCGGCGTTGAAGTAGTACCCCTCCAGGCTCTTGTTCTTCGTCTGCTTGGAGATCCGGCGCACCGTCTCCCCGGCGTTTACGAACATGCGCATAGCTCCGTGCGTGACGTCTGCAAGACTTTCGCGGAAGCTCTTTTCCGCCTTTACGATCTCGTCCGTGACGCGGCTCTCCGCCGTTTCGCCGGGGCTCGGCGCATCCTCCGGCGTTTCCGCCGTCTTGAGTTCTTCGGTATTTCCGAACAACTCGGCGATCTTCGCGTTCTCCTCCGCGCTCAGCTCCGCCCGTCTCGCCTCGGCTCGCTTCTCGTTCGCGGCGGTGTACGCGCGGTTGGCCTCCTTGTCCATCCACTCCGCGGCGAGCTGCGCGGCCTTTTCCTTTTCAAACTCCCGGAACCGCTGCACGTCCTGCCGGCCGTCGGAGATATCGACCCAGTACTCCACGCCGTTCGTGTTCATCTTCGCGGTGTACGTCCGGATCCCGCTCTCTCCCTGTGTGGATACCTCGGTTTTCCCCTTGGAGATGAGCTGCTGGAAGAGCCGCTGCACGCCCGCCGACGTCGCTTTCGTGACCCGCTCTCTGGTGTCCGTCGTGGCGTTCGGCTGCGCTTCAAACGGCGAGCCCTTCTGCGTCTCTCTCCACAGCGCCTCGCGCTCCTCGGCGCGCATCGCCTCGGACTCTTCGTCCTTCATCCGGGCGGCTCTTTTTTCCGCAACATCCGGGTCTGAATATTTGCCGTCCACGACGTAAGCCGTTTCCCTGCTCTCCATCACGACCTTTCCGGTGCCTTTTTTCTTGTTGAAGTAGTACGCGAATACAATGGGATTCCCGTCCGCGTCCTGCGCATTGGTCTTGTCGATGACCAGTCCGTAGTTTCCGTACTCCTTGCTTTTCAGCCACGTCCAGAACGGCACGGTCTGTACCTTTTCGCCGTTCTTCTTCTCGAACACCGGATACCCGGCTTCCTCTGCGGCCTTGAGATCGGCGTTGTAGCTCTCGCCCCGGTTTTCAAGGCCCGGATGGAACATGATCCGTGCGCCGACGTCCTTTCGGATCTCCATCGCCGCCCAGTTCGGGAGGTTTTTCCGCTTCCGGCTCGACGCGCCGGCGAGGCGCTCGCCGTTCTTCCAGACAGAGGCATACAGCACGCCGTTTTTCTCTTCGATGCGTGCCTCATATCTCGCCTCGCCTTCGGAGATCACATACCGGTTTTCCGTTTCGAGCGCGTTTTCCAGCTCCGCGATCTCCTTTGTGTAGGAGCCGATCTCGCCGATGATGTTGTAGTCTCCTTTTTTGCGGTCAAACTCCTTGGCCGGCGCTTTCTTCAGGTCGAAGTAGGATACAGGCTTTGCTTCGGCCTTTGTCTGCTCCTTCAGCTTCAGATGGTTGTCCTCGGCAAATTCGCGCAGTATGACCTCCGTTTTATTCCGCAGATCGTTCACCATTCTCTCGTAGGCGTGTTCTCTTGCCTCGCCGAGCCCCTCCTGCTGCGCTTCGTCCCACAGCCGATCCGCGAGCGTCTGCTTCTCGTTCGCTCCCTGCTCGGCGCAGTAGATGATGTTTCGCAGCATATCCGGCGCTGAAATATCCGTCGGGAAAAGCGCCTCGCCGTATTTCTCGGCAAGCTCTATATTCCGCACATCCGGCGGCGTGTATCTCCGGTTATCGGAAAACGTGATCCCTGCCGCCCTTGCCCGCTCGCGCAGCTCCCGCGCCTCGTCTTTGCTGAAATCGCGCCACATATCCTTCGATACATAGAGCTTGCTGCCCTTCAGATCGTTCCGGATACTCTCGTAGGTCTCATCGATCCACGGGCTGTTTTTCGAGGAGGACACAACGCTCCCGGTCTGCAGCAGCTCGTTTACAAGCGTGTCCAGCGCGTCGCCTCGGATCTCGCCCTGCGCCATCATCTCGCCGATGTTCCGGTTGAGTACCCGCTCCACGTCCGTGCGGTTCGCCCGGTCCGTGCTGAACAGCTGCATAATGTCGTGCTTCGTGCTTCCTACCGTCCTGCGCCTGTGCTTTCCGTCGCCCAGCTCCGCGAGCCTTCTCTCCGCCGCCTGCATCCACTTCATCTCGTCGATATACGGGAAGTTCGGGTCGTCCCTCTGCGTCGCTTTCTGGTACTCTTGCATCCGTCGCTCATACTCGCGCCGGAGCTCCGCAGCTGTGCGGTTGTTGATCCCGGATACCTCCACACTCGCCCTGCCGGAAGATTTTTCTTGACTATTCCCCTCCGTCTGGCGTATAGTATCCGTGGAAGAAGGTTTTGCGTTGATATTGCTCTCGTACTGTACTTGAGTAATGCCTTGCGCAGAGCCTTCTTCTTTGCTGTATACCAGCCGCCCCTCACTTTTCGCTTTCTCAAGATATGCATCTCCGCGGCTTCTTCCGTAAATGGATGTAACTATATTTGCTCGTATGAATTCCTGCGCGTGCTGGGCATTCGAGTCCAGTTGCACTATGGCCAATCCTCGATTGCCTTTGTAGTCCACAAAGTCAAGGAACAGTTCGATTTTCCCATCCCTTTTCGACTTCATGACCGCATCCGGTTTCCCGATATTCTCCATCGCGCTTTTCATGCCCTCGATGCCAAGATTGTGGTAGTTGATATCTTGTCCCTGATATCTCCCATTCTCGCGGCTTTCCATAGCCAGGTAGGCGTCCCGGTAGCTCATGATGACCGGCAAGTTTTTCACTTCTACGCCCGCTTTTTCCATCGCGGTTCGGAAGCTGTCAGTAAACCGGCCAAAATACAGATATCGCTGATCGAACGGTTCTGCCGAGTCCATGATATCGTGGAGAAGTTCGTCCTGTGTTTTCCCCTCCGGGTTGAATCGCGCCGCATCGTTGGAAACATACGCCATTGACGCGCCGCTCCCATCCGCAAACACGGTGTCCGCGTCGCCCAGCTTGGGCGGCGTATTTTTTCGCTCTTCGGCGCTCATCCGGCGGCGAGAGGTCGTGTCTCTGGCCTCGATCTCCCCGGCGGTAGCATAGTAAAGCTGCGTCGGCGTTCGTCCTCCCTCGCCCTGTATGCTTCTTGCCTGAGATACCGTGTCCATGTACTCATACGCACGATCTCCGTATTTTTCAAGGATACCCTCTCTCTTTGCGTCGTATCGTTCCCACTCCGGAGGATCCGGCGTGAGTTGTTCAAGGGTGTCCCAGTCCACTTCCCCGCGAGGCACGGTAGGCGTCATGGCTTCCAGCTCTTCCACAGCTTTCATCAGCTGCGGATCCGCGCTCTTCAGTTGGTTATATTTTTCTGCTAACTGCGCGGATCGTTTCTTTTGGCTTGTCGTACGGCTGTCAAATCCGTTTTCCAGCTTCCTGTTCCAATACGTCGGGTTTGTCCCCCTCGTGAAACCCTCTCGGTTTTGAACTGCATGCTGGATTTCATGTGTCAGCGTATCAAGCAGATCATACTGGCTGCTTTTCAGTTTTCTGCTCAAATCAATGCTGTCAAATTGGCGGTTGTACGCGCCGTATGCTCCGTCGTTCAGATCCTGAAAGACCACGTCCATATTTCTCATGTCCGGGTACGCTGCAAACAGCTCCGGAGCATCGATCAGATTTCCGAGCGTAGTGTAATTAGGGATCGTTTCTCGCCCATTCTCTGCCGTCGCCTCGTACCTCAGCTTGATTTTGCTGTCGTCGATCTCAAACCGCCACTGGCCGTCCATTCCGCGATACCATCCCGTTTCCTGCCGGATGGTCTCGTTGTCCGTCCCTCTCTTTTCCAGCGCTTCCGCGCGGCGCAGGGCGGCGCTGTCGGCGGTTCTGGCGCCGATGCCCGCCGCCGTAGCTTTGCCCGGCGGTCCCGTCGTCTCCTGCTGCGCCTCTGCCCTCCGGGCCGGGGCGTTTCTTTCTGTCTCGGCGCGCACGGCCTCCTGCACCGGCGCGTCGCCGGAGAACCAGTTCAGCCCCGCGTAAGCGTCCGCCGCGATCTCCTCGGTGAGCAGCCGCTCGATCTCGTCCTCGCTCATGTTCTCAAAATCGTAAATGCTCGCGTAGGCGTCGCGGTAGCTCTCATACATCGCGTCGTATTCCTCGGCGGTCATGCTCTCGCGGATCACCTCGTCCGACGCCTGCAAAACCTCCTCGGAGATGTAGTTGTGGAACAGCTCGTGCCGCACCAGCGCCTCCGGGCTGATGGCGTTGCCGCGGCTGTCCACGGCGTCCACGCGGAAGAACACCCTCCCGCTCTCGGTATAGGCGTTCGCATAGCCGTTGTTCACCTGAATGGCTCCGCGCACCGCGACCGGCTCGATATTGTTCGCCGCAAGAAGATTATACGCTCTCGCCGCGTCCCCGCCGAGCTTCCGCGCGTCCACGACGGTCACGGCCTCCGTGCCGCCGTTTCGGATGCCGAGCTGCGCCGGAGTTACTTGCCGTAGATCCGCCTGCGCGTCCGCTCCCACGCCTCCCGGAATTTCCGCTCGGCCTCCGGCGAGAGCTTGCGTTCCTCCTTCTGCGGCAGCTTGTCCGCCGGTACGGAGATCATAAGACCCGTTTTCTCGTCCCTGATAAGTACTCTGTCCATTGTTCATTCCCTCCTGAATGTTGATCGCCGCCGCGGGCGTCGTGCTGTTTCCTTCGTTCTGCGCCCTCTGCGCGCCCACAGGCGCTTTTTGCGCCCCGGCAGTATAAACACCTTTCTGCGTGCCGGAACGCCCGCCCGCCCCCATTTGCTGCGTCAGATACTCCGCCGCGCGCTTCATATCTTCCTTCGTGCCGATCTTCTGCCGGAGATCGTCGGCGTTCTCCGCGTCGGTCAGCTCGGCCAGCGCGTATATAACGCCGGGGTTTTCCGTCTGCGCGTCCTGCATCATCTGCACAACGTTCTTCGGCGTAGTGTCCAGCCGCTCGGCTGTCTGGTTGATGTTCGCTCGGTTCGTGCTGTACTGCACGCTGCTCGACCCCAGTGTTGCCAGCGCGCCGCCGAGGAACGAAAGCCCCTCCTGTCCGAGAACGGCAAGCACGGTCGCAAGCTCCGCGTGCTTCTTCTGCCAATCCGTGCCGCTGGTCCGGTAGTATTCAAGCATCTTCGGGATCCCGCTCTCTTCCGTGCCGAACGCCGCGTCAATTGCAAGGTTAACCACGCCGTTCGCCGCGTCCGACATGACCTCCTCCATGCCCTCAGGGATCATCGTGAGCGCCATGCTCTTCACAAAGCTCAGCGGGTTTGCCTTGATCTTTCGGATGACCCATTCGCCGCCGACCGCCTCCGAGGCGTATTCTATCGCGCCGCGCGTCAGACCGAGCGCCAGCGCTCCGGCGTTGGAGTATCCCTTTTCCTTGCTCTCGGCGATGGACAGGGAAGCCGCCTCCGAGCTCATCAGCGCCGAACCGAGAATGTTTGTCGCCTTCATCAGCGTGTCGCCGGTAAGCCCCACGGCCTCGCCGATTCCCTTGGCGACAAGCGCGTTCATCGCGCTGTCCGCGGCGCTCATCGCGGTGTTATATACGAAGCTCCCGACCTTGCCGCCCATCCCCGGATTCGTTTCCTCGATGTGCTGCGAGGTATCGGCGCGGAGATCCTGCGTGATGTTGCTCGCCTGCCGCCACTTGGAATAGGGGTTGATCTCCTGCCCCTTCGCCGTGCGCACCGCATCGTCCGCCATGGCGATCATGCTTGTGATCGTCCGGGCAGGCTGCGCCGCAACGGTCATGGCGCTTGCCAGCGTCCGCGTCGCCGCGTTCTTTCCGAGCGCCTCCGTCGTCGCCCGGTTCGTGCCGGTGTACCACTGCTTATCGAGCTCCGGCTCAAGATCGCTCAAAAAGGCGTTCGCCGCCTTCTTGCCCTGCGTGGCATAGAGGTAGTTGTATACGCCGATCTCATCATCGGTCATGAAGGCGTATTTCCCGTAGTCCTGCCCGCGGCCCTGCGCCTGCTGCACGTCGGACTGCGCGCGGAAGTTCCCGATGTTGTTGATGTAGTCATACCGGGCGTCGCCGAAGAGCTTCCTCTTGCTCTCGCCGCTTTTGGAAAGCTCGGTATAGTCGCTCGCTTTGAGAATACCGGCATACTTTCCGGAGCCGGCCGAGCTCGCCCGGTCATCCGCCTTTCCGTACACGCTGTTGAAAACGACGCTCGTGCCCTTCGCCGCGTTTCCGCTCTTCATCTGCGCCGCAGCGTCGGCGTATGGTGTCCCGCCGTTGGCTTCGATGCGGCTTGCAAGCGAAGGCTTCTGCTTTGCTGCGGCGTCAGCGTAGAGCGTCGGCTGCCCGCCGTTCTGCGCAATGCGGTTTGCGAGCGACGGCTTTTTATTCGCCGCCGCAGTATACAGGTTCTTCTGATTGCCCGAAGAGACAGCCGGTTTTCCGGCTGTCTCTTTTCCGTAGATTCTTTCCGTAAGGCTCATTTTCTACCTCCGAGAATTTGGCTGTAAAAGTCGCCCTCAGTGATCAGTCTCCCTCCGGGGACGGGGCCTTTTTGCGTTGTGTTTTTCTTCATCGACGCATAGGCGTTATCCAGCCCGCTGCTTATCGCCGCTCGCTTTGCCGCTTCCGCCTGTGCCGTCGTGATCGTTCCCGCGGCAGCTTCCTCGTCGAGTGCCTTGGCGATCTGGCTGTACGGTGTCCCGCCATTTTTCAGCTGTATCGCTTCGCTCAGAAGATCTCTTCCGTTCGCCTTCTGCTCAGCGCTCGGCGTGTTGTTTTTCCCGCCGCCGGAGCCGCTGTAAGAGCTGTACACCGGCTCCGGCGTCTTGACATACCCCAGCGTCCGCGCAAGCTCCGGATTCGCCGCGATCCACGCCTTCTGCATCTGGTCGATCTCGCTCTGCGTGTAGCCGAGCCCGAGATACCCGGAGAAGTCGCCGTACTGCGCCATGTTCTGTGCCTTCGTCGCGGCGTCCTGCTGCTGTTGAAGAATGAGATTCATCATGTTCGCGTAGAGATTCTGCTGCGCCTGCGCGTTCGCCTGATCCCGCGCGGCGTTTGCCTGATACTCGGCGTCCGCGCCCTGCTGCCGCAGCTGCATAATGGCGGCGATACGCGCGGCCTCGTTCTCGTTCAGCCGCTCGCCGTAGGCCGTATCCAGCCCCAGCCGGGCCGATTCGCTCATGCCGCCGCTGTAGCCTCTCGCGGCCATCTCCTGCGGCAACACGCGCAGCGATTCCATGTAATCCCGATAGAGCTGTTTGTTGAGACTGCCGTACTGGTCTCCGAGCTCGCCGACGCCCTTCTCCGCCTGCGCGAGCGCCCGCTCGGCGGCGGCCTTCGCCGCGTCGTTGTTGGCCTTCACCGCGTCGTCGTACATCTTTTGGTACTGGTCGCGCAGCTCGTCCAGATACGTCCGCTGCGGCTCGCCCGGCGTCTCCTCCGGCGTTCCTTCCGTCGTGCCCTTCTGCGCGTCGCCGTTGGGGTCGATGTACGTCACCTTGCCGCCGCCGGACGTGCCCGGCTGCGTCGGCGTCGTGGTCGGCTGCCGCGTTCCGTTCTGGTTTGGCAGGCGTCCCGCTCCGGCCATAGCGCCGGTTATCGCTCCGCTTGCCGCATTCGCCGCCGTCGCGTTCATGCCCGTCTGGTCATAGAGCCCTTTTCGCGGCGGCGCCGCTGCGCCCGTCCGGTCGGGATCGATGGTCCCCTGCAGAGACGAGCTGTTCGCACTCCCGCTTTTCGCCGCCGCGGCAGCCGCGGCGTACTGGTTATTCGCAGCGTTTCTCGCCTCCTGGTTTTTCAGCGCATCGGCGTACAGCAGCTCGTCCCCGGTCGTTGGCTGCTTGTTGGCCTGCTTGTTCACCCAATCCCAAAACTTAGCCATCCTTCTTCTTTCCTCCCTGATACCGAACGCACTTCGGGTTGCGGCACTCCCATTCCGCCGCGTTCTTTTTCGTCATCTCAATGCCGCATTTCGGACACTTCATGCCGTCGGCGCACCTCCCAGCAGCGGCAGCGTCTGCGCCCCCGGTATCGCTCCGCCGGCGGCCGCCTCGCCGAGCGCTCCCGCTCCGCCGCCTCCGGCGGATGTTTCCATGGCCGGTACGGCGAACTTCTGCTGCCATTCGTTGATGATCTCCTGCTTGCCCGGCAGATCGATGAGCTCAAGCTGCGCGGCAAACAGCTTCCAGTTTTCCGCCGTGATCTGGCTCTGCGTGAGCGCCTGCAGCGCCTGAAGCGTCTGCGCCTTGCCGTGGGCGATGCTGTCTCCCGCCGTGATCGTCACGTCCACACGCGGGAAGTACTGCCACTCCTCGCGCACAACGTTTCCGGCCCCGTCCAGCACCTTCGGCATGACCGCCGTGAAGCTGTCGGCGTTGAACGGCATTGCCTGCGGCGTGCGGTCCTTCATCTCGTCCGCGCCGATGAACAGCATCCTATCGTCGTCGAAGAACTCGAGCGCCAGCCAGTCGAGCAGCTCATACAGCCGCTCGAACCCGGCGTCGCGGTCCGCGCCCTTGATGTCCGCCTGGCTCTGCGCGTCCTGCCGCATCATCGCAAGGCCGGTCGCCGTCGTGACCTTTGTCGTTTCTTTTCCCTGATTGATGTCGTAGTTTCGGCTGGCGCGCTCGATCTGGCTCTTGAAGAACTCCACGCCCATCGCGCCGTTCGCAATGCTCTGCAGTCCGCCGAGCCGCTGCACGCCGCCCATGCGGTTCTGCTTGAGATGGATCACCGCGCCCGGCTCGTTGGTGAACTCCTCGCCGTCGGCAAGCGCACTGTCCTCCACAAGAATGATGTCGTTTGCGAGGAACGTGTCGTTCAGAATGCTCATGGCGAGCTTCCGGTCGGCCGCGTCCACAAGCTCGAGTATCGGCATGAGCTCGCTTTTGTTCCAGAAGCGGTTCTCGTCCTGAATGCGCCAGTAATGCACGAACGGGAAGAGACTGTTCTGCTTGCATGTGCGCTTCCAGTAGTTCGGGATGTACCGCAGCTCGCGCCCTCCCGCGAGGATCGAGCACGCCACCGCTCCGGCGGGCACTCTCTCGCCGTCCTCCTCCGTGTCGCACGGCTGCCGGAACCAGTGCTCGAGCACCTGCACCGTGTCGTCCAGTTCGTTGATGGCCGTCGTGAGATCGAATAGACCGGTGCGGGAAACGTAGTCCTCCGTGAGAATGTCGTCCGCCGTCAGTCCCAGCTCCTCCAGCTCGCGGCGGAACACCTGGCAGAACTTCACCTTGTGCATCGTGTAGACATAGTCCACATACTGCCCGTCCTGCAATCCGCCGTCGCGGATGGCCGGGTCGGGGAAGATCGCCTCCGTCGGAATGTCCCGGATGCGGATGTCGCCCTCGTTCACGCCGCAGCGCATATCCCGGTCCCAATACGCCTTCCAGAACGCGTCGC
>ERZ773116.2564-NODE-2564-length-14417-cov-3.409414_pt1 | contig 14417 bp, 13 predicted proteins | sample MGYA00580563_ERZ773116 | MGnify/ENA primary metagenome ERZ773116 (study PRJEB29015, sample SAMEA2737864) | human gut metagenome | biome: human gut; feature: human-associated habitat; material: faeces | place: China | collected 2012 ... | reverse complement strand
GCGCGCATCTCGCCGCCGTGCGCCTGGACGATCGATTTGCAGACGGAAAGGCCGATGCCCATGTTGCGGCGCTTGTCGGAGATGGATTCCTGGTCGCGGGTGAGATAGCCGTCGAACAGGCGCGGCAGGAGGGCGGGTTCGATCCCCTGCCCGTCGTCGGAGACCTCGAAGAGGGCGAGATCGTCGCGGCGCGTCAGGCGCAGGGAGATCTGCGTGGTGGTCTTGCCGTGCTGGACGGCGTTTTCCCGGAGCTGGACGGCAGACCCGAGCTGTGGTGCTACGATTACGCGGTGCGCTTTGCGGACGAGGAAAGCCTTTCGCTGGCAGATCAGGGAGATTGGTACAGCATAGGCGATGGCTGGTACGACAACAGGCAGTACGATGTGCTCGTTGTGCTTGCGAACGCGGACGGCTATCGCATTCTGTACACCGGAACGTGGGGGATGGTAAAGGACTACATAAACGATTCCAGCAGGACGTACTACCGCGAGGCACTCTACGATTGGTGCGCCGACCACCTTGCGCTTGACGAGACCGACTATCCGCGCTATCTGCACAGAGTTACGCTGACCTATACGGACGGGACCGGCAGCGCGGTCAGGAAGACGGCTGCGTTCCACCGCTACGAGGGCGACGGCTGGTCCGTCTATGTGCCGACCGACTGGCTATTCACGCCGCAATGGATGCAATGGAAGCCTCTCTCCAGCGTGGACGCGGATGGAAGCACATACTTTGAGGTCACAAGAGCGGACGGCAACATGGAGGACATCAAGGCGTACTACGCCTCCATCGGCGCGTGGCGCTTTGAGACCGACCTGAGCGCGCCGCTGGACTATTACTATAATGTAGGGGGCGGCTATGATGCCGCATACGGCTACGCGCATGAGGAGCTGTATTTTGTCCCGATCGACGGCGATCACTGTTATGTGCTCTCCTGTTACTCGGTGAACGGCGTTACATCGGCAGAGGACAAGGCGCTGCTGCGCGCCGCGCTCACGAGCTTTACGCCGGACGAGAGCCTGCGCTGGACGACGGAGCAGAGGTTCCAATATGAGATCGACTGTCTGGCGCACAACACGGGCGTGGAGCTGACCCTGCTCAGCGGAGCAAGAGAGCTGGGGAGCTGCCGAAACGACTTTGCCATCTCGGGTGGGCCCTGCCCGCTGGGCCAATATACCTACACACCGTGGGAGGATGCTGTGTACGCGGGCGGAGACAAGGCGATCCGCTTGACCGTTTCCGACGGCTGCTATCTGGAGGTCTACGAGGACTCCAACATCATTTCCTACTGCCGGAGCGACGGCTCATTGCTCGGCCGTTATATGGCGAGCGGCGCGGGACTGGGCGACGGCTCTATCGTGCCGGTCGAGGGGACCTCGCTTTACGGCATGGTGCGCGAATGGTACGACGTGCTGGAGCTTGCTGATGTGCGTCGTGCGCCGGTAATCTTCATCGCGGACGAGGGGCAGTCGTGGCAGGAGGCCGCGCAGAGCTGGGCCGACGCCTACTGGAACGCGCTGACGCGCGTGCCGGAGGATAATGTTTACCATTGCGGCTTTGTGAGGGCAAAGGCGTACAGCTTCCTGAGCGATGACGACAACGAGCAGATGCGCCGGCTCGGCAAGCTGAGAGAGGGCGAATACGGCTTTTATATGAACGGGTACTTTGTCCCCACGCACGCGGAGGAGCTGACGGCGCGCTATGACGAACACGATATGCAGCCGGTGGAGGCGGGAGACGGTCTGCCCGCAGGGACCTACACCACGTTCTACCGCTGCAGGCTCATCGCGGCGGACGGCGGCTGGTACGGCGAGATCCTCGGCAACGGCTCGTGGTAAGAAAGAGAGGTAAGAGCATCATGCACCGAAGACTGTTCTGCGAGCTTTCGCCGCTCGCGTACCGCATCTCGGTCGAAAAAAGCTGTGCACTCCGCACGCTGCGCGGCGGATTTTCCGCGGAGCGCTTTCCGAAGCTGCGCATGGAGGCGCCGCTTCCCGCGCTCGTCTGTCGGCACAATTCGCTCATCCGCCGCACGCTCGGCAGGGTCGATCCGGTTTTGCAGGACAACAAGGCCGTCAACCTCGCGCTGGCCGCGCCGAAGATCAACGGCATCCTCATACGCCCGGGCGAGACGTTTTCGTTCTGGCACCTCGTCGGGCGGCCCAGCGCCGCGAACGGCTACCGCACCGGTATGGTCATTGCCAACGCGCAGACCGGCGAAGCCGTCGGCGGTGGGATGTGCCAGTTCAGCAACCTGATCCATTGGATGGTGCTCCACGCGCCCCTGACCATCACGGAGCAGCACCACCACGACCAGTTTGACCTCTTTCCGGACTTCGGCCGTCAGGTGCCGTTTGGCACAGGCACGTCCATCTTCTATAACTACCTCGACTATCGCTTCCGCAACGACACGGAGCAGACGTACCAGCTTCTCGTCCATACGACGCCCACGCACCTGTGCGGCGAGCTGCGCACGGATGCGCCGCTCGCGGTCAAATACCACATCGCGGCGGAGGACGAGCGCTTTGTGCGCGAGGACGGCGTTGTCTACCGCTGCGGCGAGGTGTATCGGACGATGGTGGATAAGACCACCGGGAATGTGCTCTCGCGCGAGCTGCTGCGGCGTAACCATGCCCGCGTGCTCTACGATACGGCGGGACTGGAGATCATGGACCGGTAAAAAAGAAGGCTTCCCGATCGGGGTTCTGCCGGTAAAGACCATGACTTCAAACGTTAAATTTAGAGGCAGTTACCAGAAAAACGACCCGAACTGACACAATTCAATAGGCGAAAAAGGCACGATTTGATGTGATTTTCAAATCGTGCCTTTTTTCATGCCCGCAGGAGGTGAAAAATTTGACAGAGATGCTGCTGGCCGATTACTTTTACGGCGATGAATCCGAACAATTCAGCTACTTCCGAATCCCTCGCCTGCTTATCACAAGTCCGCGCTTCAAAGGATTATCAACAGACGCGAAGCTGCTCTATGGTATGCTGCTTGACCGTATGAGCCTGTCTGCAAAGAACGGCTGGTACGACGAGCAGAGCCGCGTCTACATCTACTACACCGCGGACGAAATTCGGGCAGACATGGGCTGCGGCAACGACAAAGCGCTCAAGCTGCTCTCCGAGCTGGACACGAAGAAAGGCGTCGGTCTGATCGAACGGATCAAGCAGGGACAGGGTAAGCCGACGAAAATATATGTCAAGCGCTTTACGACACGGGAGCTTCCGGCAGACACCGCCGAGCCATCCCCGCAATGTCCTGATACCGGCAGAGGTGCAGACCTCGATTTTTCCGATTTCCAGACCTCGGAAAAGTCGATGTCAAGACCTCGACAAACCCGATGTGCAGACCTCGGAAAAGCCGATGCAAGTTATCCTAATAGAAATAAACCTGAGTTTAGTTATCCTGATCCATCTATCCGGTCCCACGAAATGGAGATGGAGCGATGCGAGTGCAGAAAAGAAGTCATGGAGCAGATCAACTACGTTGACCTACAGAAAAGCTATCCGTATGACGATGTGGACTGCCTGTTGGAGCTGATCGTTGATACGCTTTGCAGCACTGCGGCGACCATGCGTATCGGCGGAGACATTCTTCCAGCGAGCGCTGTCAAGGAGCGATACCGGCAGCTTGACGCCGAACACATCAGGTACGTCATCGACGGCCTGCGCCAGACGACCACGCAAATCCGAAACATAAGGGCTTATCTGCTCACGACGCTTTACAATGCGCCGCTGACGATGGGCCCTTATTATTCTGCCGCTGTGCGGCATGACACTGGTTAGAAATGTGTCCCACGGTGGGACGCATTTTTAGCATAAATCAAAAAACTTGGAGGTATTGAAATGGCAAATGAAACCAGCAAAACCACATCCCCCGGCAACGCATCCTCTACGCCCCAGCAGATCCCTCTCGCGCAGATACGCGATCTCCCCGGCATCGTGAACATCCGCACCTACACGCCAAAGGACTTAGGCGGCCTTGTCAGCAGTATCCAGTCGGTCGGCGTCCGAGAGCCGATCATCGTCCGCCGCAGCGAGGACGGAATGTATCAGCTTTTGGCAGGTCAGCGCCGCCGCAAGGCGAGCGAGCTTGCCAAGAAAACCACGATCCCTGCTCTTGTATACGAAATGACATTGGAAGAGGCGCGGTCTTATCACAAGGCGCAGGCGCTCAACCCAAAGGCAGTTATCCCTGGCAAGCTGGTGACGCTCTCTGCGGACGAGCCGAGCAGATCGGAGGAGAAGCCGCCCGCTGTTCCTGCCGCTGATAAGGACAAACAGAACGAGAAACCCGCGCCTACAGCTCCTATCAAGTCTGATCCGACCAAAGCGGAAGAGAAAACGCCTGTTGTACCCCTTGTGGCTGACAAGGACAAAGAAACCGAAAAGTCTGCGTCTGTGGTTCCTGCCAAGAGCGAGGCGGTCAAGGTGGAAGAGAAATCGGCCGCCGCTCCTGCCAATGCTGACAAGAGCAAAGAAGCCGAAAAGCCTGCGGCTGCGACTCCTGCCAAGAGTGAACCAGCCAAGACGGAAGGAAAAATGTCCGCCACGCCTGCCGCAATGGATAAGGGCAAGGAAGCCGAGAAGTCCGCTCCCGCAGCTTCGACCAAAGCGGCACCGGCTAAGCCCGCGGCAATGCCTGCCGGTCCCGCCGCCGTCGGTCCGACCGGAACGGCCATCACACAGGTATTTGATGCACGCTTGAATCCACCGGACGAAAAGGCGCTCAAGGACCTGCCGATCCCCAAAGAGGGCGAAAGCTACTTCATCACGCTGCATCCTGCCTATCTGGAACGCTCAAAGTACAACAATTTTTCCGTCGATAAGGACAGCGACAACTTCAAAGAGTTGTACAAGGCGGTGGAATTGACCGGTATCAAGGACCCCGTACTGGCGCGCCCCAAGGAGGGCGGCGGACTTGAAATTCTCTCCGGCCAGCGCCGCCACCTGATCGGCACAGAGCTGAACTATCCCATTCCCACCATCATCCAGCGTATTGATGACGCCGACGCAAAAATCCTCGTCGCGGACAGCAATCTGCACCGCGATAAGATCAGCACTTATGACCTCTCCCGCGCTCTGAAAATGAAGATGGAGGGCATGAAGCAGAAAGCCGGCCGCAAAAAGAAAGGCGAGCTGGGCGAAAAGCTGAATACGGATGAAGCTATCGCAAAGGAAATGGGTATCACTGTCAGCAAATTCAACCGTATGCTGCGTATGTCTGAAGCGACCAAGGACGTGTGCAGCAAGGTGGACGATGGCACGCTCGCATTATCCATCGCATCTGCCCTCTCATTCCTGAAGCCCAAAAATCAGGATACTCTGCCGATGTGCTGTACCGCGCGTGGAAGCGCTGGCGCAAATACGGTGCGCCGCTGACCGCCGCGACGCAGAATGTGGAAGAGTGCCTGAAATCGGAGACGGCGCGGCTCATGCTGGCAAACAGTGAATTTCTGCTGCTTTTCAATCAGGCGGCGACAGACCGCGCGGAGCTGGGGAAGCTGCTGCGCCTGTCGGATACGCAGATGGGCTATGTGACCAATGTGGAAGCCGGTCATGGCCTTTTGCGGATGGGCGGCGCGCTCGTTCCGTTCGTCAATACGATCCCCAAGGACACGGAGCTGTACCGCCTGATGACAACGACGCCGAATGAAAAGTTTTGAATCATGAATAGAAATATGACGAAATGTGTCCCACGGTGGGACACATTTTTTGGACGAGAGGAGGCTGATTTTTGCTTACGTTAGGAAGCCTTTTTGACGGGATCGGAGTATTCCCCTATGCCGCCGAGCGCAACGGCATTTTGCCGGTTTGGGCGAGCGAGATCGAGAAATATCCTATCTCCATCACTATGCGGCATTTCCCCAATATGCTGCATTTAGGCGACATTACGAAGCTGGACGGCGGGAAGATACCCGCCGTCCATGTGCTGACCTTTGGCTCCCCGTGCCAAAATCTTTCACTCTGCGGCACACGCACAGGGCTTGCCGGAGAGAAGTCAAGCCTGTTTTTTCAGGCAATTCGGATCATACACGAAATGAGGGATGCAAGTGGAGGTAAGCTTCCAGTTATCTGTCTTTGGGAAAACGTCATGGGAGCGTTTACATCAAATGACGGGATGGATTTTAGAGCCGTGCTCGGAGCGTTCGAGGACACCGAGATTTCAATGCCTGCTTCTGGAAGCTGGGCAGGTGCCGGAATGGTGCGAGGGCGATGTCCTGATCTCGCCTGGCGGCTTATGGATGCCCGCTATTGGGCAGGCCCCGGACGATTGGCGCGGCGGCAGCGAATTTTCCTCGTGGCCGATTTTGGAGGGCGGCGTGCTCACCAAATACTGTTTAAGCCCCGCGCAATGCTCACACTTCCTCGCCCTTGCACAGCGGGCGGGCTGCCCGCCGCCGAAAGAGATCGAGGCTCTGTTATTGAAGCAGGGGGGCGTGTACCCATCCTCCAGCCCTTTCAACTCTACCGGATGCGGGGAGCAGCCAAACATGGGCAGCACACGCAGTTCCGCGGCAGCTTTGGACGGGCAGCAGACCCTTTTCCCACTCTATTAGCCAGTGGCGTCACGCCCTTTGCCTTCTGGTACGCGGATGATCCGGCGGGCGGCTGCATCCGTTTCCCAACAGAAATTGAGAGCGAACGGCTCATGGGTCTGCCGGACAACTGGACAAAGTACGGTGAAAACGGTGAGCTGATCCCGTCGATGCACCGTTATCGGGCGCTCGGCAATTCGGTCGCGCTGCCATGTGCCGATTACATCATGGCGGGCATCGCCGCCGCGCTGCGGGAATAGGCTTCAAAGAAATAAATCTCACCGCGAGACGCATTTTCACACTCAAAAAGGAGACCTGTCATGTCAGATATACACAAGCGGGATTACGGGCGTGAGCTGGAAAAAAAGAAAAGCAGGCGTACACAAAAGCACCGTGCATCACAGCGCCGGCTTACCGCCAAATTTAAGAAAGAGCTGGCCGGAAAGAAACGGCAAGAGCAGACCGCGGAGAGCCGTGCCGCAGAGCAGGCCGAACAGAGCGCCGAGCTTTTAACGCAAGAGGGCGCAACGCGGCTCGCCAGCGGAGCAACCACTCTTCTATTGCACGGAAAGAAAAATCAAATCGGAAACGAACAAGAGTTCTCTGATAATAACCCATCTATCCATCCATCGAATCAAGCGACCACGGCACCGGACGAAACGGTGCCGTGGAACGCAAAAAAGCCTGCCGACGCATGGCGGCAGCAGGCAAAGGAGGAGATGAGCAAAAAAATACAGGCAGAGTACAGCGGCAGCGGACTTGTTTCTACGGGAAATGGACAAAGGGCAGAATATCGTGCGAGGTCAAGATCCGCTCGCGCATCAGCCAAGCCCGCATCATCGCAAAGCAGCCGACAAGCAGCAGCGTCCGAGCGTGGCCGCCGTCTTGCCATGCAGCGCAAACGGCAGGAGCGCGCAACAACATTGATTCAACGAACCGGTGCAAAAATTCTTGACTGGCTGCGGCACGGTGCGGCTGTGACGACAGCAGGCGCAAAGGCTTTGACCTTGCACTTGCTCACAGTGGGCGGCGCCGTGACTGCGTTCGTGCTCTTTGGCGGGATCGTCCTCGTCGCGGCGCTTATGGCATCGCCGTTCGGCATTCTCTTCGCCAACGAGCCGTCTCCAGATACGATCCCGCTCAATGCTACTGTTGCAGAGGTCAGCAAAGAGATTTGCTCTACTTTGGCGGAGCTGCAAGATGGCGATTATGACAGCATTGACCTGACCGGCGCACTCCCAGGCTGGCGGGAGGTCATAGCGGTTTTTGCCGTGAGGACCGCAGGCGCAGAAAACGGAGTAGATGTTGCTACAATGGATGCTGACCGTGTAGACAGGCTCAAGACCGTCTTTTGGGATATGACTGAGATCACATCCGAGGTCGATACGATCCACCATGACGGCGGTGAGGATGGTGAGGACTGGACGGAGCGCATTTTGCACCTTGCCGTCGAAGCAAAATCAGCGGAAGAAATGAGTATAGCCTATCGCTTCACAGCGTATCAGAAAAAGGCTCTTGCCGAGCTGCTGGATGATCCTGCGCTCCTTGATGCACTGCTCCATGACCTCGACAGCCTGCAATACGACGCCGCCATGCTGCGACGCGCCCTGCCAAGAAATCTATCCAAAGAACGCCGCACCGTGGTGGAACGGGCGTTGTCGCTCGCCGGAAAGGTCAACTACTTCTGGGGCGGCAAAAGCCTTGTGTTCGGCTGGGACGACCGCTGGGGGCAACTTGCCAAGGTCACAGCGGACGGCAGCTCTACCACCGGCACCTACCGACCATACGGTTTAGACTGTTCTGGCATGGTAGACTGGGCTTTTTACAACGCAACAGACGGCAGCTATGTTATCGGCCACGGCGGCGGTGCGGCTATGCAGCATAGCTACTGTACGCCAGTCCGCTGGGAGGACGCACAGATCGGCGACCTCGCCTTTTATCCGGATGATGAACACGTCGGCATTGTGGCAGGCTGGGACAGGGACGGCAGCATTCAGATCGTGCATTGCGCCAGCAGCTATAACAACGTAGTTATTACCGGAAAGGAAGGCTTTGTTGTGGTCGGTCGTCCCGTATACTACACAAATGATTGAGGGCTTTCACATACGCTGTGAAAGCCCTCAACAACCCTATGATACAGCAATTATGCAGAGGCGTCAACCCAATCTTGCGTGTCTGCACCATATTTCATTGCAATAGACATATTTCTGAAAGAAAAGTTGTTTGTTTCTTGCATTGATTTCTTTGCTTTCTTATGCTATCTTATAAATATAGAAAGGGTGAGTCCAATGAACAGCTAACCCCATCAACTCAGGAAAGCGAGGTTAAATTGATGTTAGATACCAAGAACCAAGGATGAGCCTTGACTGCTTCGTTTGGTAGTCAAGGCTCATCTTTTTTTGCTGTTACAGGCCCCAAAAGGGGGCTTTTTTATTTGGCTCGGCAAACTGGAAGTTGATGAGCCAACAGACTATTATTTTTCGTTGACTTTAAGTTCAAGGATATCCGGACGTGCATAATGTCCAATCGCATCATGCTCCATCTTACAGGCGGCAGGCAGGCTCATATCGAGCTCTGCATAGATGATGGTTTCTTCATCCCAAACCGGCTTTGTCAAATAATGACCATACGGATCAATGATGCAGCTTCCGCCTCTGCACACAAATTCCGGAAGTTCCGATACGATATTGCGCTCACACAAGTCAGAAGGATATGAACTGCGTCTGATAATCATATCAGCATTTACAAAGAAACATTTCCCCTCGATTGCAATGTGCTGAATGGTGGCTTGCCATTCCGGATTGTCATTGGTGTTTGGCGAAATATAAATGGTGATTCCCTTTTGATAGAGCGCTACCCGAGCAAGCGGCATATAGCTTTCCCAACAGATCATACTGCCGATTGGCCCCCACGGCGTTTCGGTAACAGGGAAATAATCCTTATTCGCATCTCCCCATACAACACGCTCAGAGCCTGTCGGCTTCAATTTTCTGTGTACCTTATATGACCCATTCGGTTCAAAAATGACGTTGCTGTTGTAGAGCGTTCCGCTAACAGCGTCTCGCTCGGAAAATCCGAGACTGATATATGCCTCAGCTTTTCTGGCTGCCTCTGCGAGTCGTTGAAATTCTGTCTCTCCGGCAACAACGGAGGCATCGTAGTATCGTTTCCAGTCTTTTCGACCCTCCTCGCTTCGTTTTCCCATGCTAAAACCGAAATTCATCCCAACAGGGTATCCCGGAATAAACAGTTCTGGGAAAACAATCAAATTCGGTTTTTGGCTTGCAGCTTCACGAATATATTGAAGTGCCTTTTTCAGCGATGCACTTTTATCAAACATTACAGGTTCTGCCTGCACCAATGCGATCTTACAATTGGTTTTGATGTCCTTCATAATGACAGTCTCGCTCCTTCGCATATTCTGATTTATCTTTTCCTCGGCTTCGCCGCGGTCAGGTCGTAGCTCAAATCCAGCAGCATCTTGAGCTTTTCGTCCGGCACGCTGCCGTCTAAGGCGACCGTGATCCAATTCGCCTTACTCATGTGATACGCAGGAAAGATACCGGCATCGCCCCGCAGCGAGCCGACCAAGATAGGATCGCACTTGAGGTTGACGACATCTATCATGTCTGTGCTCGGCAAGCCGAGCTTGCTTTTCGGTATGTCCATTACCAAGGCAAACCACTTTCGGGTATTGCTGTGACGGAACACCTCAAAGCGGGAATGGTTGAGCCACGGACGGTCCGGCTCTGCGCTGTAGTTGCTCAATACGAATTGTCTCAGCTCTTCCCGATCCATCGAATCACACTCCGCAAAACATATTCTCACATCATCATTATAGCACAAGCTCTGACTTCCTGTATACCCACATTCTGCCTACTATCAAGGGCGGGGACGCTGTCCCCGCCCTGCTTTTTTCATATTGGCCTAAAACAATAACGGCCACCGGCGCAAGTGCCGACAGCCGTTATTTGAACGATACAACATCGTCCGGCGTGCAGCCGATGATCCTGCACAGCTTCTCCAGTGTAATCATCGTGATGTTCCTGTTTTTCTTGAGAGAATCCAGCGTATGGTTATCAATGCCGCTCTGCAAAAGCTGATACTGCGTCACATTATTTCGCTCCATGGTCTCCCACAATGGTCCGTAATCGACTATCGCCATCACCACATTTCCTGCCGAATAATAAAATTATATGTGGTATTTTGAGAAAATCATATTGTGAATACGCCCACAATATGGCAAAGTGAAAATTGAACCGTCATGGGCGCAGACACAAATCGTCGAAAAATGCGTCCCACCGTGGGACGCATTTGGGAGCTTACTTTGATTTCAAGATCCGATCCGAGAATACAGAGGCATTGATAAGATCGGCAGGATCGACCTCCAACGCATCGGCAATATCAAAGAATACATCCAGAGAGAACCCGTGGGCCATGTTCGGCGCTTCGATCGTGCTGATAAGGGAGCGGCTGACGCCGGCTCTTTCCGCCAACTTCTCCTGAGATAAGCCACGCATTTTTCGAAGCGCCGCGATAGCGATCCCAAGCTGTACGAAACGGTCACGATTTTTGAAGGAAACTTCTTTGCTCATACGGTGTCCTGCCTTTCCGATGATAAGCAATTATACCGTTTCCTATTATTTCTTTCTGTACTCAATAGAAAGCTATTGATTTAATTAGTAAGCAATATTATATTAAAAGAAAGCACATGATGGAATTGGTGGAGGATACAAATAGAGAGAAGGAACCGTTATGAAGAACTATCGTTGTGCGATTTTCGGCCAGAACACGATCTGCTTCAAATGGGGCTTCGATGAAGATGACGAATATTGCATTGCCATGAAACAGGAGCTTTTGCAGAAAATCATGGAGCTGCGGCAGCAGGATGCAACACAGTTCTATACGGCCTGTGACCACGGCATCGGTCTTTATGCCGCCGAGCAGATCAATGTCCTGATGGAGCGGGATCGCGACATGAAGCTCTTCTGCACCGCGCCGCATGAGGAGCAATCCACCAAATGGGCGCCGTATCTGCGGGAGCGGTATTTTAAGATGCTGGAGAACTGCACGCGCACGGAATATGCCGTCCCATTTCCGCAGACCGGTGCACAGCTGTTGGCCTACAAGCGGATCATCGACCTTGCGGACATGATGCTGACGGTCTTTGACACGGAAGCTCTGCCGACAGGCCGCACCGAGGATCACGCGCTCTTCTATGCCATAAATCAGCATAAGCCCGTTTTCAACCTTGATCCCTATGCCCTGACGATGACCAGGATCGACGAATTGGGCCTATAAAAATAGATCCCACCGTGGGACGTAAAACCGCATAGCCTATCTCCTGCAAGGTAAAATAAGCACAAATCATTTGCAGGAGGTAGATTATGAACGAGCGGAAAATCACAGTGGCCATGGTCGAGGCTTACGACCGCAAGCTGAAGGAGGACGAGCACGCTGCGGCGACGCGGGAGAAATACCTGCGCAGTGTCCGCGCCTTTGCCGTATGGCTGGACGGCGCGGCAGTCACAAAAGAAGCCGTGACCGAATGGAAGGCACATCTGGCCGAGCGGCGGCAGGCCCCATCCACCGTCAACACCGCGCTTGCCGCGCTGAACGGCTTGTTCCGCTTCCTCGGCTGGGAGGATTGCCGCGCGAGGTTCCTCAAGGTCCAGCGCCGCATTTTTCGCGCTCCCGAGCGCGAGTTACTTTTGTCCCCGGCGACAAAAGTAACCAAAAGCGCCACTTGAAACTACGTTTCAAGACTTCCTTGCGCGGGGAGGGTAAGTGCAAATTTGACGGTGCTGATTTCGCGGAATGGGCACGGTGGGTGTCGTTGTCGGTTCAGGGGATTGCTTGTACCTCTTGCGCCGCTGCCGCTGATGCGGTGTGGAGGTAGGGGCTGGTGTGTTGGACGCATGGGCGATTATCAAATCGCGCCAAAGCCGCCCCGAGGGCGGCTTTGGTAGGTGGCGGCTGACGCCGCCGGGTATGGGGGGGGTACCGCCTGCGGGTGGGGACCCCTCATCCGCCCCCTGCGGGGGCACCTTCAGCTGGGCACACCCCCAGTGTGTACCCCAAGGGTACTTGCTTCGCGGCGCACACTGGGGTGCCCTCAAGGGGAAGGCTAACGAGGACGTGTCCTTTGATGATATAAGTTTGGTTAATGGTTGGTACGCGGATTTGTTATACCAACATCTGGATATTCCCGTTGCCTTTCGCGACACTTTCTGGTAAGATGGTCGTACAACAGAGCCTGCGCGCCAAAAAACTTTCCCAACAAGAAATTTTGCGGCACACAGGCCCGGGAGAGAAATATGTGAGCCATAGAAGGAGGAACCGCCATGAAGAGACGACTGCTCCCCATTCTGATGACCCTGGTATTGGTATGCGCGCTGCCCATATGGGCAGCTTTTGTTACATCGGGGGATGTAACAAATCCCTTGGTGTGCACCGCCGGCGCGACGTTGCCGCCTGAACCGGTTGAGGTGAGCACCGCCGCCGATTTGCAAAGCAACATAGATGCCGGAAATTCCGTTAAGCTGACAAAGAATATTGACATCAACACGGCCCTGAATGTCACGAGTACGCTGACTCTCGACCTGAACGGCCATGTGCTCAAGATGACCGGTGACGGCAGTGTGCTCAAGGTGAGTGGCCGTGCGACCCTGACCATACAGGACAGCAGCGCGGCGAAGTCCGGCACCATCACCGGCGGTAATGCCGGCGATGGCGGCGGCGTATACATAGGAGACAATTCATCAGAAGGACACCTTGTGATGACCGGCGGCACCATCACCGGCTGTGCGACCGACCCCTCCCGGGGTGGCGGCCGGGGCGGCGGTGTGTTTGTATTTAAGGGGAGCTTTACCATGTCCGGTACGGCCAGGATCACCAACTGCACCGCTGATTGGGGTGGCGGCGTTGTGGTACACACCAGATCGAGTACATTCACTATGAACGGCGGTGAGATCAGCGATTGCAAAGCTTCCAATACCGGCGGTGGTGTTTGCCTGATCGGCGGTGCAGGGTTTGAAATGACCGGCGGTATCATCCGGGATTGCAGAGCCTATGGGCGACCGGAGAGCAGTGCGATCTATATGGACCCGGGGACGATGAAAGCCCACGGCGGCACGGTAAAGGGAAATGTCTGCGTGAGTGGGGTCGGTAACTGTGTTATTACGCATGAACCTTTCCAAGAGGGCTATACCATTTTTGACGGGACGATCACATTTGAGGGTAATGGCAGTACTACGGCCATGTACCCGGTGAAATTCGACTTGGATCAGGGCGGTGACAATGACGTCACGGTGTGCGAGACGAAGCTGGGCTCCCCGGCAGAAAAGCCCGCTGATCCGACCAAACCAAATCTTGTCTTTCAATATTGGTACGAAGCGGGAACGGATGGCTCTGCCGCATGGGACTTCAGTATGCCGGTGACGCGTCCCCTGCATCTGCTGGCCAAGTGGGAGGAAAAACCCCAAACCGGCAGCTACTACTACGCCCCGCCCGCGGAGCAGCCCATCGAGGCCCCCAAGACCGCCGACCCCGGCGTAGCCCTCTACGCCGCCCTGTCGCTCCTGTCCCTGACGGGCCTGACCTGCACCGCCAAAAAGCGATAAACAAAGCCAAAAGAAGCGCCCCCGGGCGCTTCTTTTTATCTCCCAAGCCTTCCCCTTGATGGGTCCGCAGTGTTGAATGACACACCGGTGGCGTGTCAGACCCGCGGACCGACCGACCCGCAGGGAGACAGGTGGCACGGCGAAGCCGTGGCGGATGAGGTGTCTTTCGTCTCCTGTCCCGCCCGCAGGCAGTGTCCCCCCAATACCACGGCGGCGTTAGCCGCCACCTACCCATTGCGGTGCTTCGCGC
>ERZ773116.2563-NODE-2563-length-14422-cov-7.452147_pt1 | contig 14422 bp, 10 predicted proteins | sample MGYA00580563_ERZ773116 | MGnify/ENA primary metagenome ERZ773116 (study PRJEB29015, sample SAMEA2737864) | human gut metagenome | biome: human gut; feature: human-associated habitat; material: faeces | place: China | collected 2012 ... | reverse complement strand
GAACATAGGCCATTGCGACGACGGGTTTCTGACCGTCGGGCATCAGAAAAGACAGGTCATCCATGCTTTCCGACATAAAATCATCCAGCGCTTCTTCATCGGGACAACCGGCTGCGTGCATGGTTTTATCCAAGTTCAGGACTCCTTTTCAAAAGAATGGGGGATTGGCGTTTCCCTTAACCAGTCTATGAGCGTGTCCCGAAAAGGTGCGTAAAGCGGTCCGTGCAAAAACGGCGTTGGCTTGGATATTGACGAAAGGAAGGCGGCTCTTTATAATGAAGTTAAGTTAGAAACAGGAGGGATCGATTATGACCGAACGGGAACGTTTTATCCGTGCGCTTCGGCGTCAGCCGCTTACCGGCCACGTCCCACATTTTGAACTGGAGTTTTTTCTGACAATGGAGGCGTTCGGGCGCATCCACGCCTCTCAGCGGCAATATGCACAGTGGAATCAGATGAGCCGCCATGAGCAGGTGCTGCATATTCAGGATAACGCCGATCTGCATATCAAGGTTGCCCAGCGGTATCACCACAGTGCCATTCTCATCCATCCCGCGCCGTGGGAGGACGGCGCGATTCTGGATATGCTCAAAGCGATCCGCGACCAGTCCGGTGATGAGTATTTTATCATGATGCACGGGGACCCCACCTTTGATATTCCGCGCGGGGACAACATGATGGAATTCTCCGCCATGCTGTATGAAGAGCCGGAGGAGATGCACCGCCGCGCCGAGGAAGCCCTCAAACTGCTGGACATCTGGCAGTACCGCGACCGCAACCCCTTTGACCTTTCGGGCGGCCAGATGCAGCGCGTGGCCATCGCCCGCGCCCTCGTCAACAACCCCGACATCCTGCTGGCCGACGAGCCCACCGGCGCACTGGACAGCGAGACGAGCATCCAGGTCATGGAGTTGCTGAAGGATGTGGCAAAAGACCGCCTTGTGGTCATGGTCACTCACAACCCCGAACTGGCGGAGCAGTATGCCAACCGCATCGTCCGCCTGCGGGACGGCGCCATCACCGACGATACCCGCCCCTTCGAGCCGGACGACACAAAGCTTGCCCCTCCCATCCACAAGAACATGGGCCGTTCGTCCATGTCGTGGCTCACCTCGCTGGCCCTGAGCTTCAACAACCTGCGCACCAAAAAGGCCCGCACCCTGCTCACGGCCTTCGCGGGCAGCATCGGCATCATCGGCATCGCCCTTATCATCTCGCTGTCCACCGGCGTCAATGCCTACATTGCCGACATGGAGCGCTCCACCCTGAGCGAATACCCGCTGCAGATCCTGAGCAGCGGCGTGGACATCACGAGCTTTTTGTCCTCGGGCAGCAGCGACGGCACCACAGCCACCGGCCTGCCCACCGACGAGGACGGCAAAAAGGACACCTCCGGCGGCGTGGAGGGAATGGTCTCGGTCCGCCAGCTCATCACCAAGATGGTGTCGGGCCTGACGTCCAACGACCTCACTTCCTTAAAGAAATATCTCGACAGCGACGAGTCCACCATTGCGGATGACGCCACCTCCATCGAGTATTCCTACAGCGTCTCGCCCCAGATCTACCGGCAGGACGCCGACGGCAGTGTGCATCAGGTCAACCCGGACTCCACCCTCTCGATGCTGGGTCTGGGAAGCTCGGGTTCCGGCTCCACCTCCGTCACCAGCAGCCTGATGAACAGCATGGGCAGCAACACCAGCGTATTCTATCAGCTGCCCGCCAACAGTGACCTTTATAAGTCCCAGTACGAAGTCAAGGCTGGCCGCTGGCCCGAAAAGCCCACCGAATGTGTCGTCGTTCTGAGCAAATACGGCACCGTGACCGACTACGCCCTCTACTCCATGGGTCTGCGGGACTCCGCCGAGCTGGACAAGATGATACAGCAGTTCGCCCAGAACCAGAACGTCGATGTCCCCAGCGATTTCCGCACCTACAGCTACGACGAGCTGATGGGCCTGAAGTTCAAGCTGGTGAACAGCGCCGACACCTACGTCTACGACGACACCTACGGCATCTGGAAGAGCAAGGCCGACGACAAGGACTATATGCAGCAGCTGGTGGAGAACGGCGAGGACATCACCATCGTGGGCATCGTCCAGCCGGACTACACCGCCTCCGCTTCCATGCTCACCTCCGGCATCGCCTACCCCGCCTCCCTGACCGAGAAGGTCATGGCGGACGCTGCCGACAGCGACATCGTGAAGCAGCAGATGGCTGACCCCGCCACCAACGTCCTCACCGGCGAGAGCTTCGGCAAGGCTGAGAGCCTCCGCGACTTCGATTTGACCAGCCTCTTCTCCATCGACACCGACGCCCTTAAGAATGCCTTTTCTTTTGATGCCAACGCCCTCGACTTCGATTTGAACGGTGCCTTCGACCTCAGCAGCGGCAGTTTCGATTTGAGCAGCCTCATCGACTTCTCGGATCTCACCCTCGACATCGACGAGCTTCCCGACATCGACCTCAGCGATGCCTTTGCAGAGCTGGACCTCTCCGTCTCGCCGGAGGCTCTGCAGGACCTCGTGCAGAAGGTGTTCAAGGACTATAAGAAATATATCATCGGCAACGGCATCCTCAACTTCAAGAAGTGGAGCTTTTCTGCCTACCTCAAGTCAGAGCAGTTCCAGAAGCTGATGGCCGAGTCCATGAAAGACCTCGTTGACCCGGACAAGCTGCAGGGCCAGCTCTCGAGCGCTCTGCAGACCACCATTCAGACCGTGATGGAGACCTACTCCGACCAAATCACAGAGGTGCTGAAAAGTCAGCTGGACGCTGCCATCCAGAAGGGCATCGTCACCTTCCAGGACCAGATACAGTCCCAGCTCAAGACGGCCATCCAGCAGAACATCGGCAAGCTGAGCAGCCAGATGGAGAGCGCCATCAAGATCGACGCGTCGGCTTTCCAGAAGGCCATCCAGCTCAACATGACCACCTCCGAACTGACCGAGCTGATGCGCTCCACCCTCCGCTCCTCTTCCGCCACCTATGAGGCCAACCTGACGGCCTTCGGCTACGCGGACGAGGCCTCCCCCAGCCAGATCAAAATCTATCCGAAGGACTTCGCCAGCAAGGCCACCATCCTGGAAAAGCTGGATGCCTACAACGCCGGGATGTCTGCAAAGGGTGAAGACGAAAAGATGGTGCAGTACACCGACCTCGTGGGTACCCTGATGACCAGCGTGACCGAGATCGTGAACATGATAAGCAGCATGATGGTGGCCTTCGTCTCCATCTCGCTGGCAGTCTCCTCCATCATGATCGGCGTCATCACCTATATCAGCGTCCTCGAGCGCCGGAAGGAGATCGGCATCCTGCGCGCCATCGGCGCTTCCAAGCGGAACGTCTCCGAGGTGTTCAACGCAGAGACCTTCATCATCGGTCTCTGCTCGGGCGTCATGGGCATCGTCCTCAGCGAGATACTGCTCATCCCCGGAAACATCATCATCCAGAAAGTCTCCGGCACTTCGACCCTCGTTGCTTCCCTGCCCGTAGACGCAGCCCTCTTCCTCGTGGCACTGGCTACCCTGCTCACCATTCTGGCCGGCATCATCCCGGCCCGCGGCGCAGCCAAGTGCAACCCCGTCAAAGCCCTGCGCGCCGAGTAAACCCCAAAAATCTCATTCCCGGTATCCTTTCCGCTCCGGCGGCAGGGATACCGGGATTTTTTCGGCTTATTTTTGCTCCGGCCCGTCGGTTCAGCTTGTATCCATCCTGCATGAGAACGCCCTTTTTTGCTCTAAAAGTTACAAAAGAGTACGGTCATTCCGGGAGATTTTGACGTGTACCGGGAATTACCGGAAATCAATTTGCTTTTCGCTCTGCGGGCAAATCAACCTGCACAAAGGAAGGTCGATTTGTTATGCAATTCTGCCAAAAGTGTTTCAGGGTTATTGATTTATTCCACAAATTATGCCATACTATAGTCACTGAAACCGTTCCCGACATCGTTCCCGCACGATTTCAGTAAAAACCAGAACTCCGACCGAAAGAGAGGTGCTTCCCGGAATGCCGAACATGACCATCAAAGACATTGCCCGTCTGAGCGGCTGTTCCGTCAGCACCATCTCCCGCGTCATCAATGACCGGCCGGATGTGCGTCCCGAAACGAAAGAAAAGGTGCTTCAGATGATGCGGGAGTCGGGCTTCGTGCCGAACACCAACGCCCGGCAGCTGAAGATCCAGCAGTCCCGCAGCCTCGTCTTTGTGGTCAAGGGTACCCGGAACCTCTTCTTCTCGGACTTCCTCGTTCAGCTGCAGCGGGCCGCGACCCTCTACGGGTACAGCGGCATCGTCTCCTACCTGGACGAGAATGCCAACGAGATAGACGCCGCCCAAAAGATCCTGCGGGAGATAAAGCCCAAAGGCATGATATTCCTCGGCGGCAGCGTGGCGAACTTCCAGCAGGGCTTTGCGAACATCACCGTCCCCGCGGTGCTGACGACGCTGGTCTCCGACGAGCTGGATTTCCCGAACCTCTCGATGGTGGGCGTGGATGACCGGGCTGCGGCCCGCACCGCCGTCTCCCACCTCATCGCGCAGGGCCACCGGAAGATAGCAGTTCTCGGCGGTCCGACCACCAGCTACCCCAGTCGGATGCGCCGCCTCGGCGCACAGGATGCCATGGAGGATGCCGGGCTCACCTTTGACGACCGGCTCTACGGCCTGTCCAACTACGATTTCGAGTCTGCCTACCACGCCATGAACAGCCTGCTGGCCCGCCGGGCCGAGTTCACCGCTCTGTTCGCCATGAGCGATGTCATCGCTTTCGGTGCCATCCGGGCGCTGGTGAGCGCCGGGTTCCGGGTGCCGGAAGATGTATCGGTCATCGGCTTCGACGGCATCTCGATGTCCCGCTACTGTGTGCCGGTGATGACCACCATTGTCCAGCCCGGCGAGCAGATCGCGCTCCAGAGCATCGAGCTGCTGGTGCGGCAGATTGAGCATGGCGCCCCGGCCCAGAAGATCACCCTCCAGCCTGAGCTGCAGGTCGGTGAGAGCGTAAGGGCTGTCTGATTTATTTCGTCTCATTTCCGCTGCCAGGCGGAATGTGTATATCACATGATGAAGAAGGAGAACAATTATGAAAAAAATGATCTCTCGTCGTAATTTCCTGAAAGTCGCTGGCGCTTCTGCTGCCGCCCTCGGTCTGGCTGCCTGCGGTGGTTCCTCCAGCAGCACCGCTGCTTCCACCGCCAGTTCTACCGCAGCTTCTGCCGCTCCCGCAGCTGCCGGCAAGGTCTACTACCTGAACTTCAAGCCCGAGCAGGATCAGGATTGGCAGGATCTGGCCGCTGAGTACACCAAGGAGACCGGCGTGCCTGTGACCGTTGTCACCGCCGCTTCCGGCCAGTATGAGACCACCCTGATGAGCGAGATGGAGAAGAGCGAAGCTCCTACCCTGTTCCAGGTCAACGGCCCTGTGGGTCTGGCAAACTGGAAGGACTACTGCCTCGACCTGTCCGACAGCCAGCTGTACGGTGAGCTGACCAGCGACTCCTTCGCACTGAAGGACGGCGACGCCGTTACCAGCATCGCTTACGTCATCGAGACCTACGGCATCATCTACAACAAGGAGCTGCTGACCGCCGCCGGCTACACCCAGGACGACATCAAGGGCTTCGATGACCTGAAGAAGGTCGCCGACGACATTCAGGCCCGCAAGGCTGAGCTGGGCGTTGATGGCGCTTTCACCTCCGCCGGCATGGACGGTTCTTCCGACTGGCGCTTCAAGACCCATCTGGCAAACCTGCCCATCTACTACGAGTACAAGGCTGACGGCATCGGCTCCACCGACGCCATCAAGGGCACCTACCTCGACAACTACAAGAAGATCTGGGACCTGTACATCACCGACTCTACCTGCGACCCCAAGCTGCTGGCTTCCAAGACCGGCAACGACGCCGTGGCTGAGTTCGTGGGCAAGAAGGCCGTCTTCTACCAGAACGGCACCTGGGCTTACAATGACGTGAAGGATCTGGGCGACGACAACCTGGGCATGCTGCCTATCTACATCGGCGCTGAGGGCGAGGAGAACCAGGGCCTGTGCACCGGCTCCGAGAACTTCTGGTGCGTCAACAACACCTCCTCCGATGAGGACATCCAGGCTACTCTGGACTTCCTGTACTGGTGTGTCACCTCTGAGGCCGGCACCAGCGCGATGGCTGACAAGATGGGCTTCGTCATCCCCTTCAAGAAGGCTAAGGACTCCACCAACCCCCTCATCGCCATCGCCAACGATTACGTTGCTGAGGGCAAGACCAGCGTTGACTGGTGCTTCTCCACCATGCCTTCCGAGGAGTGGAAGAACGGCGTCGGCTCTGCACTGACTGCTTATGCAGCAGGCACTGGCAGCTGGGACGATGTGGTCACCGCCTTTGTGGACGGCTGGGCCAAGGAGTACAAGCTGGCCAACGGCTAAACGTTCTCCTTCTTCCGCAGTAGCTGGATAACGGGGAGGCGGGCGATGTGTTCGCCCGCCTCCCCTTCTTTTTCAGGAGGTATATCATGCAAAAGGCCATCAGTAAATATTGGCCGGTGTTCGTACTGCCCACTCTGCTGGCGTTCATCATCGGCTTCATCTGGCCCTTCATCTGGGGCATCTATCTTTCCTTCCAGCGTTTCACCACCGTGAGCAAGACCACCTTCGTGGGCCTGCAGAACTACATCAACGTCTTTTCGGACGAGACCTTCCTCCACGCCTTCAGCTTTACGGCGGCGTTCACCGTGGTGTCCACCGTTCTCATCAATGTCTGCGCCTTCGCCATCGCGCTGGTGCTCACCCGCGGCATCCGCGGCACCAACATCTTCCGCACCGTCTACTTCATGCCGAACCTCATCGGCGGCATCCTGCTGGGCTACATCTGGCAGATCCTGCTCAACGGTGTGCTGGCCAACCTGCAGAGGCCTCTGCTGGCGCTGGACGCCAAGGCCGGTTTCGTCGGTCTGGTCATCCTGATGTGCTGGCAGCAGATCGGCTACATGATGATCATCTACGTCGCGGGTCTGCAGAGCGTCCCCGGCGACCTCATTGAGGCTGCGAAGATTGACGGCGCAAACGACCGTGAGATCCTGTTCAAGATCAAGATCCCGATGGTCATGCCCAGCGTCACCATCTGCACCTTCCTCACTCTGACCAACAGCTTCAAGCTGTTCGACCAGAACGTGGCCCTGACCGCCGGTGAGCCTGCCAACGCCAGTGAGATGCTGGCCCTGAATATCTACAACACCTTCTATGGCCGCTCCGGTGCTCAGTGGAAGGGCATCGGTCAGGCAAAGGCCGCGGTGTTCTTCCTCATCGTCGTGATCATCTCGCTCATCCAGCTCAAGTTTACCCGCTCCAAGGAGGTGCAGCAGTAATGCCGAAAGATAAAAAAATGTGGGACAACATTCTCACTGTCATCATGAGCCTGCTGTGCCTGCTCTGGATCTACCCCATCGTCCTGATCTTGCTGAACAGCCTGAAAATAGAAGGCACCTTCACCACTTCCACCGTCTTCAAGCTGCCTACGGCTGAGACCTTCGCGGGCCTTAGCAACTACATCTACGGCGTCACCAAGATGGGCTTTCTTTCCAGCCTTGGCTACAGCCTCGTCATCACCGTGTCCAGCGTGGCCCTCATCCTGCTGTGCTGCTCCATGACCGGCTGGTACCTTACCCGCGTGAACAACAAGCTGAGCAAGTTCATGAATCTGCTCATCGTCTTCTCCATGGTCGTCCCCTTCCAGATGGTCATGTTCACCCTGTCCAAAACCGCCGACACCCTCAATCTGAACACCCCCTGGAACATCTGCATCATCTATCTGGGCTTCGGTGCCGGTCTGGCCGTGTTCATGTTCACCGGCTTCATGAAGAGCGTCCCCATCGAGATCGAAGAGGCTGCCATGATCGACGGCTGCAGCCCCATCCAGATCTTCTTCAAGGTCGTCTTCCCCATCCTCAAGCCCACCATGATCTCCACCGCCATCCTTGAGACGATGTGGGTCTGGAACGACTACCTGCTGCCCACGCTGGTGCTGGACATCAAGAAGTACCGCACCATCCCCATGGCTATCCAGTATTTCCGCGGCGGCTATGGCCGCGTCGAGCTGGCCCCCATGATGGCCTGCATCATCATCGCCATCATCCCCATCATCATCCTTTACATGACCTGCCAGAAGTACATCATCGAGGGTGTCGTGGCAGGCGCTGTCAAGGGTTAAAACAAGGAGGTTCCAGCCATGCGTGCAAGCGGCATTCTGATGCCCGTCTTCAGCCTGCCGGGTCCTTACGGCATCGGCACGCTGGGAAATGAAGCCTTTGCCTTCGTCGATTTCCTTGCGGCTGCAAAGCAGACCTACTGGCAGATACTCCCCATCGGCCCTACGGGCTACGGGGACAGCCCCTACCAGAGCTTTTCTGCCTTTGCCGGCAACCCTTACTTTATCGATTTTCGTCTGTTGGCAGCGGACGGCCTCCTCACCGAGGCTGAGCTGCCCGCGCCCCAGCCGGTGGGTCCCGTCGATTACGGTGCGCTCTACCAGCAGCGGCCCGTGGTACTCCATAAAGCGGCTGACCGCCTGCTGGCTTCCCCTACCCCGGCCTATGAGGCTTTCTGTGAGGCCCAGAGCGGCTGGCTCGAGGACTATGCCCTCTTCATGGCCGTTAAGGCCGAGCAGGAGCAGGCCGGTCTCTCCGACTGGCCCGACGACCTGCGCACCCGGGAGCCTGCGGCCCTCGCCGCTGCCAAGGAGCGGCTGGCCGATGAGGTGGACTACTACAAGGCCGTGCAGTTCTTCTTCTACACCCAGTGGAACGCCCTCAAGACCTACGCCAACAGCCACGGCATCCAGCTGGTGGGCGACATCCCCATCTACGTCAGCCCCGATTCCAGCGACCTCTGGACCCGCCCGGAGCTGTTCCAGACCGACGGCGCCGTCCACCTGACCAGCGTTGCCGGATGTCCGCCCGACGCCTTTGCCGCCGACGGTCAGCTCTGGGGCAACCCGCTCTACGACTGGCCCCGCCACGAGGCCGAAGACTTCCGCTGGTGGAAGCAGCGCATCAAGCACGCCACTTCCATCTACGACGTCGTCCGCATCGACCATTTCCGGGGCTTCGAGAGCTACTACTCCATCCCCGCCGGGAACAAAACCGCTGCGGGCGGTCACTGGGAGAAAGGCCCTGACCGCGCCTTCATCGACGCCATGCACAAGGCTCTGGGCGAGGGCGGCATCATCGCCGAGGATCTGGGCTATCTGACCCCCGAGGTCAAGGCCATGCTGGCCGCAAGCGGCTACCCGGGCATGAAGATCATGCAGTTCGCCTTCGACAGCCGCGAGCCGGGCAACTACCTGCCCTACACCTACCCCCGCAACAGTGTGGTCTACACCGGCACCCACGACAACGTGACCGCCGAGGGCTGGCGTCAGAGCGCCAGCGCCGAGGATGTGGCCTATGCCTGCCGCTACCTGCGCTGCGCACCCGAAGACCTCACTGAGGCCATGATCTGCGCCTGCCTTTCCTGCGTGTCGGACATGGCTGTCATCCCGATGGCCGACTGGCTCCATCTGGACGCTGATGCCCGCATCAACACCCCCAGCACCCAGGGTGCCAACTGGCAGTGGCGGCTCACCCAGCCGCTCACCCCGGCCCTCAGCGCTCACATCGCTGAGCTGACCACACTGTACCACCGTGTGCCGGGCGAAGAACTTTAAGTTTTCCCCATTTTTCTCCGATTCATCCTGATAGCAGCAGCGCCCTGCCTGCCGTCCCCTCACCGGACAGCAGCCGGGGCGCTGCTGTTTTTGCGTTTTTCTTCAAATTTCACACAACATTTTTTCGGAGTCTCCGGCCTGCTTTGCTCTTTATATTTTATCGTTTTTTCGTTTGTTTCTCCTGGATTTTCCGTTTCGGAGTCCCAAATCCCGTTCCGATTATGTTTTTTCGCTCTCTTGTTGTTTTTGGGCAATTATGCTATAATTCAGGTAACTTAGTCCCCGTCTGTGGACGGAGCGCATGTGCGAAAGGAGCATTCCCACTATGGAACTTACATATCAGAGCCCGCTGATGCCGGCTTCCTACACTGCCCTCTCTGCCGATGAAATGACCTATATTGATGGCGGTGCCATCCAGATAGGCTCTTATCTCATCGAATTCCATCCCGAGGCCCTGCTTCAGTCTGTGGTCAACTTCACGGTCAACTTTGGCCAGCTGATGGGCAAAGCCGCCCTCGGCACAGCCGTTGGCGGCCTCATCCTGATGCACAAGGATGGTCTGACTCTGTCCCAGTCGGTCTCCTATTACTGGGATGGCCAGAACAAGGCCGGCAAAGCTGCCACTGTGGCGGTCGGCGCTCTCGCTGGCTGGTACGGCGCAATGCAGGCTATCCAGATCTATAACACGGTCAAGTCCATCTTCATCGAGCTCAAGAATGCTTACGCGCAGACCAAGGCAAATATTGCCGCGTCCCAGCAGCAGGATGCCGGCATCACCGACCCCATCGTGGCTGCAGCTGCCTGAGTCTGTTTGATTTGACGGAGTGATAGAAAGGAGTCGTTTATGAAACGCATCCAGATGCCTTCTTCCTATGCTGTTGTACCGGACGGAGAAAAAGCCCTTCTTGGCGGCGGCGGCGCATTTCGTGACGCATGGACCTCATTTACGGACCATCTCCGTTTCACTGATTTCTTCTTTAGAGGTGGACTGCTCTCTCTCTCCATCTCGTTCATTCCGAAGCTGCTGTTCAATGTGGTCAAGGCCGGCTTCAATGCCGTGGAAGGCGTCCACACCTTCTTCTTCGGCGGACCGAGCAAGGCTGCAGAAGACCTTCAGACCTACAAGAACGATATGAGCGCTCTGCGTGCAGACGCAAAGTCTCAGCGCGGCTGATTTTTCCTGAAATCAAAAATGCCCTGCGGCGGTGGATCCTCACCATGCCGCAGGGCATTCTTTTTGTGTTTTACATGACCCGCACGGCTCCCTGTTCCCGCAGCGAGAGCAGATAGCAGCAGCCCGGGCCGAACAGTGCCTCCATCGCGGCGCAGTAGCGCTTTATCAGCGCATCCGGTACAAAAGCCTGGATCGTTCCGGCAAAGCCGCCGCCCTGCATCCGCCATGCACCGCCGGTGCCTGCAAGGATGCTCTGGCTGATAGCCAGCGCCGCCGACAGCCCCTGATGCTTCGGCGAAGAAGCACAGTAGACATTCTGGCAGCACTCAAAGGACGAGTGGCCGCTCTTCTCCACCAGCCGGGCAAAGGCGGCAAAGTCTCCTGCCACAAGAGCATCTCTCTGGGCAAGGGTACGGGCATTCTCCTCAAAATAGTGGATGGCACGCAGCACGGCGCGGTCGCCGCATTGTTCCCGCAGACGGGGCAGCTCCTGCCAGAAACGTTTCTCCTCCACCTCGCCCAGCACCCTGCCGTCCAGACAGGCCGCCACGGCTTCCATCTCGTTCCGGATGGCCGCGAACTCGCCGGTCAGCTCGCTGTGGCTGGCGCGGGTATCGGTGACACAGAGGGTCATGCCCTCGGGCAGGACGCCGTCCGCATGTATCTTCTCGATCTTCGGTGCCGTCGGGTCGGCGAAATCCGCAAAGAGCACACCGCCCACGGCGCTGGTCAGCTGGTCCAGCAGGCCGCTGGGCTTGCCGAAGTAGGTATTCTCCGCAAACTGGCAGATGCGGGCCAGCGCAGGGGCGTCCAGGCCGCAGCCGTATTCCGTGTTGAGGATAATGGCCACGCCCATCTCAAAGGCTGCTGAGCTGGACAGTCCCGAGCCCCGCAGCACATCGCTGGCCGTGTAGGCATCGAAGCCGCCCACATCGCAGCCCTTTCCCCGGAAGCCCTCCGCGATGCCCCGGATGAGGCTGGCCGAGTGGGTGCTCTCCCCCTGCTGCGGCTCCGCTTCGGTCAAATCAATGACGTCCAGCTTGTTGAAGCCACGGGACTTGACCCGGATGAAGCCATCCTCGTTCCGGGACGCCACCGCCACAAGGTCCAGCGTGACCGCACCCGCAAGGCCGTAACCGTGCTGGTGGTCGGTGTGGTTGCCGCCAAGCTCTGTGCGGCCCGGGGCCGAATAGACCTGCACCTGCCGCCCCGGCCCATAGTAAAGCTCAAACTGCTCGAGGGCCGCACCATAACGGCTGCGCTGGCGGGACAGGACCTCCTCGCTGCCGCCGTAGAGCGCGGCCAGCGCAGCGTCCCACCTCCCTGCTGCGATCTGTTCTCTGAGCTGCCTGCTGGTTGCCATCCAGAACCCCTCCCTGCACTCTCTGCAATGTTCGGTTTGTTACCGCTATTGTAATGCATCCACTGTCATTTTGCAATTTCAACCCGCAAAAAAAGTAATTTTCGGTGTCCAGCCCAAAGAATAAGATGTACTTTTGTTGAATTTGCGGGGGCAGATGTGGTATACTCAGGCTATAGAGCCAACAGGCAGGAGGGAACCGCAATGGCAGACGTCTACAAGCAGTCGTTCAAGCAGAACTACACCAACAACATCGAGCTGTCCATCTTCAACTGCGGTCTGGAGCGCTGTGCTCCGGGGCAGACCTGGGGTCCCGGCATCCGGGACCACTACCTCATCCATCTGGTCGTCTCGGGCAAGGGCGTGTTCGAGGTCGGCGGGCGCACCTACGAGGTCGTACCGGGCGATCTGTTCTTTGCCCGCCCCAGCCAGCTCATTCGCTATACTGCCGACGAGGCCCAGCCGTGGGAATACAGCTGGGTCGGCTTCAACGGTGCCTGCGCCCACAAGCTTGCGGCGCAGCTGCCTTTCACCGACGCTGCTCCCGTCCACCACACCCAGGACCTGGAGGGGATGCGGGCGGCTCTGAGCAGCATCTACTCTTCCCGCGGCCTGCAGCCCCAGGACGAGGCCGCGATGGTGGGCTATCTCTACCTGTTCATCGCCGCCCTGATGCGGGAGACCAGCGAGAGCCGCCCCCACAGCACCTCTTCTTCCAGCCAGTATGTCCTGAACGCCATCAAGTACATCCAGTTCAACTACTCCCACGACATCTCCATCGACGATGTCGCCAAAAGCGTCGGCGTCTCCCGGAGCCATCTGTACCGGGTGTTCATGCTCAATGTGGGCAAAAGCCCCATCGACTATCTGACCGAATACCGGGTCAACGAAGCCTGCAAGCTGCTGCGCAGCGGCACACTGTCCATTGCCGAGGTGGCGGCATCGGTGGGCTTCCTCGACCAGTTCTATTTTTCGCGGGTGTTCAAGCGCGCCAAAGGTGTGCCGCCCAGCAAGTATATGACTTCGCAGGCTGACGCAGACGTCCAGCCCGCCCCTGACGAGACATAAGGAGAGATCATTCCATGCCCTTACAGAAAAACCAGCTTCTCACCCTCCGCATCGAGCGTCTTTCCAGCGACGGCAGCGGCGTTGCCCACTCGCCGGAGGGCGAGGCCGTCTTCGTCCCGGGTACTGCCCCCGGCGATGAGGCTCAGGTGCGTATCGTCAAGGACTGCGGCCGGTATGCCTTCGGCATCCTGGACAAACTGCTCACCCCTTCGCCTGACCGCATCCCGGTGGACTGTGCTGTCGCCGGCCCCTGCGGCGGGTGCAGCCTGCGGCACATGGACTACGCCGCCGAGCTGCGGTCCAAACAGGAGAGCGTCGCCGACGCCTTCCGCCGCATCGGCGGACTGGATGTGCCGGTGCTGGATGCCCTTCCCTCCCCTGAGGTGGACCGCTACCGCAACAAGGTACAGTTCCCGGTGGGCCGCGACAAAAACGGTGCGCCCTGCATCGGCTTTTACGCCGGCCGCACCCACCGCATCGTCCCCTGCCCCGATTGCAAATTACAGCCCGGCGTCCTGAACGACATCGGCAACGCGCTCTGCAGCTTCTTCGCCGCCCACGGCATCCAGCCCTACGACGAGGAGAGCGGCAAGGGCCTTGTTCGGCATATCTTCCTGCGCCGGGGTACACACAGCGGCCAGATCATGGTCTGCCTCGTCTGCACCCGCCCGAAGTTTCCCCACAGCGAGGAGCTCGTGGCCGCGCTGCGGGAGCAGTTCAGCGATATTGCGTCCGTCCTCATCAACGTCAACGCCAAGAAGACCAATGTCATCTTGGGTGAAGAGACCATCTCGCTCTACGGCCCGGGCTACATCGAGGATACTCTTTGCGGTGTGCCGGTCCGACTCGGCCCCCTCTCCTTCTATCAGGTCAACACACTGGCCGCTGAGCGGCTCTACGGCATCGCTGCCGAGTACGCCCAGCTGGAACCCTCGGACGTTCTGCTCGACCTCTACTGCGGCATGGGTACCATCGGTCTCTCCATGGCCGACCGCTGCCGGGAGCTCATCGGCGTGGAGATCGTGCCTGAGGCTATTGACAGCGCCAAGGCCAACGCCGCCCGGATGGGCGACGCCGTCGCCGCCAAGAGCCGCTTCTTCTGCGCCGACGCCGGTCAGGCTGCGGCCC
>ERZ773116.2562-NODE-2562-length-14427-cov-6.160103_pt1 | contig 14427 bp, 10 predicted proteins | sample MGYA00580563_ERZ773116 | MGnify/ENA primary metagenome ERZ773116 (study PRJEB29015, sample SAMEA2737864) | human gut metagenome | biome: human gut; feature: human-associated habitat; material: faeces | place: China | collected 2012 ... | reverse complement strand
TGCTTCAACGGCTTGCAGATTGACCAGTAGTCCAAATTGGGAAACACGAGCCCGTTCTCTTGGAACCTCTCGTAACGTCTGATGATCTGCATGGGAATATCCAGCAGTTTCACCTGGAAATTCACCTTTGTCTTGTACCGCTTCGACAATATCCATTTCTCACCGTTCACTTCCGCAATGTCATCGGTGGTAAGTTCCTTCATATCCAAAAAGAGAGGGCGGTGAAACTGGCGAAGACAAACAGATCCCGGATATAAAGCCAGCTTCCTGTTTGCAAACTCGTGCGTCATTACCGTCTTGATCTCATCTTCGGTCAAGTATTCCCGTTCCTTGACGTTTTGGCTGACGCGGTACTGGGCAAACGGGGTTTTCTGTATCAGCCCGTTGTAATGGACCTTCGCCACGATAGTTTTCAACCACATGCAGTTTGACCACACGCTGGCGTTATGAAGTCCGGCATCAGTGGAGAGATAGATTTCATACTCCTTAATGAAGTCGGGGGTAAGCTCAAGCATGGAAATGTCATTCCGCCTATGGTATTTCTTTATGAACGTCGCCAGATGGTTTCTTGACCTTACCCGCACTTTGTATGAACTCAACGCCCAGTCTATGCCGATACGCTTCTTGAAACTCTCGTTGTCCTTGTCGAACGCGCCGAGCAGTGTCTTGTATTCCGTACCGAGTCCCTGAAAGGTGTTGCGTACCATTTCGGCCGTAACGAACGCTTCTCTATCAGAGAGGCGTTGATAATGTCTGATGATTTGGGCCTTGATGTTGTCAAGGGCGAGATTGATCTCCCGCGCTTCCCTGCTCTTCCCTTTCGCCCGGTTGCCCTTGGCGTCCCATAGCCCTTTGGCGATAGTCTGCTTGCAACTGAACTGGGCTACGGAACCGTTGATTGTCACCCGTCCCATAACTGGGACAATACCGTTTTTCTCCTTATTGCCGTTCACGTAGAACAGCACTTTGAATGTACCGGTTACCGGGTAATGATTTGAAAACCATTCGCTCTCGTTACCTTTCGTTTCCCTGCACTTTAGCATTGGAGAGGTCTTCATCGGTTTTCCTCATAAGTCATTGAACATCAGTTTTGCCATCATCATTTATTCGTTTCTGATTGATTTTTCCAGAGATATGTAATATATTTGTACACACATCAATGATTTTAAACTAAAAGAAAAACAATATGGATAAAGATTCAAAGCAAGTAGTGGTTCTTCTGACACATCCCAATATAAAAGAGTCGCGAGCTAACAAGGCATTGATGGATGCTATTAGTGACATGGAAGAGGTGGCCATATACAATTTATATGAGATGCATGTGGAAGATGCTTTTAATGCAGAGATATGGAGCACTATCATATCGCATGCATCTGCGCTTGTATTTCAGTTTCCGTTCTATTGGATGTCGGCTCCTTCTTTATTGAAGAAATGGTTGGATGAAGTATTTACATATCTGGCAAAAACTCCTGCTGTGGCTGGTAAGACATTGATGGTGGTCACTACTGCCGGCTCTGAACATGATGCTTATAGAAGCGGAGGAAGAAATCGTTTTACGGTGGATGAGTTGTTAAGACCTTATCAAGCAAGTGCTGTACATGCCGGAATGGTATGGCAAACTCCTCTTATAGTCTATGGAATGGGGACCTCGGAAGCTAGTAAAAATATAGCAGAAGGGATAAATTGCTATAAGCAAAGAATTGAAGCATTGGTGAAGAAAGACATTTCCAGTGATAATTGGTAATAGTAGGACCATATCGAAATGGAACATCTTTTTCATTTTTGAATGTTTGTTTTTCTCTTCATATTTTTCTAAAATCCTGATTTTAAGCAATAAATAAAATATTGTATGAGTTGGCATATTTCTTGTGTTAACTCATACATGAAACTTTATATTATATCAAACAGATTACCCGTTAAGGTTACCAAAGAGGATGAAACGTTCGTGTTTTCACGAAGTGAAGGCGGACTGGCTACCGGTTTGGACTCACTTCAGATTTCCTACGAAAAACATTGGATTGGATGGCCTGGAATATGCGTTGACAACGAAGATAGTAAAGAGGAAATCACTTCTAGATTGGAAGGAATAAATTTCCACCCAGTATTCTTGTCCGAAACACAGATAAAGAATTATTATGAAGGCTATAGTAATAGTACTATTTGGCCATTATGTCACTACTTTTTTGTTTATACGCTGTATCGGAACTCTTTCTGGCAATCGTATCAGGAAGTGAACCAGTTGTTCTGCGATGCCATTTGCCGCGTGATACGTCCAGGTGATAAGGTGTGGATTCAAGACTATCAGTTAATGCTGCTTCCCGGAATGCTTCGGAAGGTTTACCCGGATTTGAATATCGGATATTTCCATCATATCCCTTTCCCTTCCTATGAACTTTTCCGGATATTACCGGAACGTGCAGAAATCCTGAAAGGATTATTGGGTGCTGACTTTATAGCTTTCCATACTCATGACTATATGCGGCATTTTATCAGTGCTGTCGAACGGGTATTGCGTATTGACTTTAAACTGGACGAAGCACAACTCGGGAATAGAGTAGTTAGGACCGATGCTCTTCCTATGGGAATTAACTACGGACTGTATCACAATGCTTCTTCCAGACCGGAAGTATGGCGGGCGATAGACCGTACACGGAAATTTTTCGGAAATCATAAGTTGATTCTTTCTGTAGACCGCTTGGATTATAGCAAAGGCATTCTGCACCGTTTATGGGGATTTGCTGCCTTTTTAGAATGTCATCCTGAATATTGTGGAAAAGTTACATTGGCAATGGTCATTGTTCCATCACGTGACCATGTAGATAGTTATGCTGAGCTAAAAACCAAGATTGACGAAGAAATAGGTTCTATAAACGGACAGTATTCTACGATGGACTGGACTCCGGTTTGCTATTTCTACCACGGTTTTTCATTTGAAGAACTGGTGGCAATGTACTATATAGCTGATGTAGCTTTGGTAACTCCACTTTGTGATGGCATGAATTTGGTTGCCAAGGAATATGTAGCCTCGAAAAATAATAATCCGGGTGTTTTGATTTTGAGTGAAATGGCAGGTGCAGCTATTGAGATGACGGATGCATTGTTGATTAACCCCAATGACACTGAGGAGATAAAGCAGGCCATTTGTCGGGCTTTGGAGATGCCCGAACAGGAACAACTGAAACGCTTGCAACACATGCAGAAAATTATTTCCGTACAAACGGTTAATAAGTGGGCGGCAGACTTTGTAAGTGAATGGAGCGATACGTGCCGTAAGAATGAACAGCTTCGTAAGAAAAGGATATCTGTTGGTATTATTGGTGCCATCAAAATGAAATATAACCAGGCTAAGCAACGGCTTATCTTGCTGGATTATGACGGAACGTTGGCGTCGCTCAAGACACGACCGGAAAATGCTAAGCCCGCCCCTGAACTCATTGCCACATTGCAGAAGCTGGTTTCCGACCCGGCCAACCATGTTGTTGTTAATAGTGGTCGCGACCAGTTTACTTTAGAAAAATGGTTGGGAAATTTACCTATTGCAATGGCTGCGGAACATGGTGCTTTCTATAAGGAAAATGGCATCTGGCACAAAAACATAAACAAAGCGGAATGGAGTTCCGGATTGGTGTCCATCTTGAAGCTTTTTGTCGAAAAGACACCTCGTTCCCACCTTGAAGTCAAGGAAACGACTTTGGCATGGCATTACCGGGAAAGTGATGCATGGTTAGGAGCTTTGCGGGCACAGCAACTTATCAATGTGCTGGTTAACATCTGTATACAGCAAAAGCTGCAAATCATACAAGGAGATAAAGTGGTGGAGATTAAGTCTCCCGATTATAATAAAGGTTCCGAAGTGAGACGCCAGTTGGAAAAGAAACATTATGACTTTATCATAGCTATGGGAGATGATACTACGGATGAAGATATGTTCAAAGCTTTGCCGGTGAATGCAGTGACAATCAAGGTGGGATATGTGTCGGAGGCAGCAAGCTATAATATGCCATCACAAACGGAAGTCCTGCCTTTTCTTCAAATTCTGGCGAACAAGAAAGACATGAAACAACCCATTGGCGAGAATGTCAAAACGAGCTTGAAAGGGGTATTCGATTTTTTCAGAGACTTGTTAAAAACAAAATAGTAAAAATGAGTAATTTAAATTATGGGGTAGTAGGCAATTGTCGGACTGCCGCACTTATATCTGAAAAAGGCAGCATAGACTGGTTGTGTTTTCCCGATTTTGATTCTTCGTCTATCTTTGCATCACTACTTGATCGGGAAAGAGGAGGAAGTTTTGGATTTGACGTTACAGAAGACTATCATATCTCACAATCTTACGTTCCTCACACTAACATATTGTCTACTTCTTTTTCTTCGAAAGAGGGAGAATTTGTCGTACTTGATTACATGCCTTATTACCGTTCCTGCGAAAATGCCCATTATCTTCCGGCAGAATTGTATCGATATGTGAGGTGGATAAAAGGTAAGCCCCGTTTCAAAGTAAACTATGTCCCTGCTCCCAATTATGCGCAAGGTAAAGTGATTCATAATGTCACTTCTGAATTTATAGAAAGCTATTGTTCTTCTGATAATAAAGATAGACAATATTTGTATTCTTCCCTTCCTTTGCAGGACATCGAACAGAAAAAAGAAATTATATTGGAAAAAGATGAGTTCTTTCTTTTGTCATACAATGAAAAGGTCATTCCGGTGGATATTGAACGGGAAAAAATTGAATATTGCCGTACTTTGGTTTATTGGCTTAATTGGACCAACCGTACTAAGAAATATTCTCTCTATAATGATGTGATAGAAAGAAGCATGCTGGTTTTGAAACTGATGTCTTACTATAACGGAGCCGTACTGGCCGCCCTTACTACCAGTTTGCCTGAATCCGTCGGCGAAGTACGTAATTGGGATTATCGGTTCTGTTGGTTAAGGGATGCCTCCATGTCTATCGAAACTTTGTTCCAGATAGGCCATATAGGAGCAGCAAGACGTTTTATGAAGTTCATACAGTCCACTTTCGTATCCAAGCACGAATCCTATCAGATAATGTACGGCATTCGGGGAGAAAGGCAGCTGACCGAGATTATTCTGGAGCATTTGTCCGGATATAAGAATTCCAAACCAGTACGGATAGGTAATGATGCTTACCATCAAAAGCAGAATGACTCGTTCGGTTATCTGATGGATTTGATTTACCAGTACTATCGGCTGATGCCCGGTACATTAGACGAAATAGAGGATATGTGGGAAATGGTAAAGAGCATTCTTTCCACGGTAATGGAAGATTGGAAGAAACCAGATAAGGGGATATGGGAAATCAGAGGAGAAAGCCGCCATTTTGTTTCATCCAAAGTGATGTGTTGGGTGGCTTTGGACCGTGGTGCAAAGATAGCTTCCATGCTCAATAAATACGGTTATAGTGAACGTTGGCAAAAGGAAGCTGACAAGGTATGGCAGGATGTAATGACATATGGATGGAAGGAAGAACTTCAAAGTTTCTCGCAGACTTATGATAATATGGCAATGGATTCCTCTTTGCTGTTGATGGAACCTTACGGTTTTATTGCAGCAGACGATATCCGATACCATAAGACAGTGAAGGCTGTGAAAAAAGCTCTTTTGCATAAGGGATTGATGTACCGGTATAACAGCGAAGATGATTTCGGGCTTCCTTCTTCGGCTTTTACCATTTGCACTTTTTGGCTGATACGTGCACTTTTTGTTATCGGAGAAAAGGAAGAAGCCCGTTGTTTGTTTGATGATGTTCTGACATATTCCAATCATTTGGGGTTATTCAGTGAGGATATTGATTTTAATACGAAGGAACAACTGGGGAATTTTCCACAAGCTTATTCGCATTTGGCATTAGTCAATACGGCTATTCTGTTTGCAGAAGAAAATAAGAGATTGGCTTTTATCCGGCCGTAACGAGGAGGGGAACTTAATTAATACTGCAAATGGGAGCATTTTGTATTTGTCCTTCTTTCTTTCGTTTTTAATTCCATTGAATGATGATACCTTTCTTTTTTTATGTATTTTTGCATAAATAAAATTTCACTATTTCGGCAGTTGTTTTGTACTCATATCGCTGATATAGAATGTTTAGGAACTCAAAATAAAGGATTATCATGTTACGGAAGATTAGACTGACTTTTGCAATGATTTGTTTTGCACTCATCACCTTGCTGTTCCTTGATTTTACGGGAACGTTGCATGGGTGGTTCGGCTGGTTGGCCAAAATCCAGTTTTTGCCGGCTGTATTGGCGCTAAATGTGGGAGTGATATTGTTTCTTGTAATTCTCACTTTGGTATGCGGGCGTATCTATTGTTCTGTGATTTGCCCCTTAGGGGTATTTCAGGATATACTGGCATGGCTGGGCCGGCAACCTAAAAAACGCAGGAAGCTTCCTTACTCTTATTCTCCGGCCTTATCTTGGCTGCGCTATGGCGTATTGGGTGTGTTTATCATTGCTTTGATTGCCGGAATTGGTTCATTGGCTGCTCTACTTGCACCCTATAGTGCATACGGACGTATTGCCAATAATCTTTTTCAACCTATATGGCAATGGGGCAACAATCTGCTTGCTTATCTGGCTGAACGGGCAGACAGTTATGCCTTTTATGAAACGGATGTATGGTTGAAGAGCCTGCCGACTTTTATTATTGCTGCCGCTACTTTGGCTGTGCTTGTTGTTCTGGCCGGACGCAACGGACGAACCTATTGTAATACGATTTGCCCGGTAGGAACGGTCTTGGGCTTCCTTTCACGTTATTCGCTTTTCCGCATCACAATAGATTCGGAAAAGTGCAACCAATGCAGTCTTTGTTCACGCAACTGCAAGGCAGCCTGCATCAACTTTAAGGAGCATCAGATTGATGCAAGCCGGTGTGTGGTTTGCATGAACTGCATTGAGAAGTGCAAGCATGGAGCCATTTCCTACAAGTATCATCCTTTCGGCAAACCTGCTGCGGGCAAGGCTAATTCGGAACAGATAAACGAAACCCGCCGCAGTTTTTTCACAGCAACGGCTCTGGTTGCAGCCACTTCTGTTTTAAAAGCGCAGGAAAAGAAAGTAGACGGAGGACTGGCAGCCATTGAGGATAAGAAGATTCCCGAGCGAAGCACTCCCCTCACTCCTCCCGGCTCATTGAGTGCCCGCAATATGGCGCAACACTGCACGGCCTGCCAGCTCTGTGTGTCGGCATGTCCCAATCAGGTTCTTCGTCCTTCTGCGGACTTAAGGAAATTGATGCAGCCGGAAATGTCATACGAACGCGGCTATTGCAGACCGGAATGTACAAAATGTTCGGAGGTATGTCCTACAGGAGCTATCCGCCCGATAATCAAAGTTGATAAATCATCCGTTCAGATAGGGCATGCCGTGTGGGTAAAGAAAAATTGCATACCACTGACGGATGGTGTGCAGTGTGGCAACTGTGCACGCCATTGCCCGACGGGAGCCATACAAATGGTGCCGAGTATACCTGAAGACAAGGATTCTCCAAAGATTCCGGTAATCAATGTGGAGCGCTGTATCGGCTGCGGGGCATGCGAGAATCTTTGTCCGGCCCGTCCGTTTAGTGCCATCTATGTGGAAGGGCATGAAAGACATCGGATTATATAACAAAGTAGAATTTCTATAAGTATGGAAGAACATCATAAAAACAATATGAACCGTCGTGATTTCTTGAAGATAGTGGGGATTACAGCCGCCACATCTACTGCTGCCCTCTATGGATGTGGTTCTAAGGAAGGGAGCAGTGAAGGTAGTAAAGCGTTGGGTCCCATTCCGACGGATAAAATGACCTATCGTAGTTTTCCCGGTTTGGGGAGTGACAAAGTTTCTATTTTAGGATATGGTTGTATGCGCTGGCCTACCGTTCCTGCTCCGGATGGAAAAGGGGAAATGATAGACCAGGATGCTGTGAACGAACTGGTGGATTATGCCATTGCCCATGGTGTGAATTATTTCGATACGTCTCCGATGTATGTACAAGGATGGAGTGAGAAGTCTACGGGAATAGCTCTGAAACGCCATCCACGCGAATCGTTCTATCTTGCCACCAAACTATCCAATTTTCATCCTGATACCTGGACTCGCGAGGGTTCCATTGCCATGTACCGTAAGTCATTCGAGGATATGCAGGTGGACTATATAGACTACTATCTGCTACACATGATTGGTGGCGGTGGCATGGAGCAATTCCGCAAACGCTACATAGACAACGGTATGATTGATTTTCTTGTCAAGGAGCGTGAAGCAGGACGCATCCGCCGTTTGGGATGGTCGTTCCACGGAGATATCGAAGTCTATGACTATGCCTTGCAGATGCATGACCGTGGTGAAGTTCATTGGGATTTTGTACAAATACAGTTGAATTATGTGGACTGGAAACATGCTTCGGGCAGCAACTTCAAGGCAGAGTATCTGTATGACGAGCTGGCCAAGCGTAAGATCCCTGCTGTCATTATGGAGCCTCTGCTGGGTGGGCGGCTCTCCAATGTCCCCGACCATATTGTGGCACGGCTGAAGCAGCGCGAACCCGAACGCAGTGTGGCGTCTTGGGCATTCCGTTATGCCGGTTCTCCCCAGGATGTACTGACAGTGCTGAGCGGCATGACTTATATGGAACATTTGCAGGATAACATCCGTACTTACTCTCCATTGGTACCACTCACAGAAGAAGAAACTCAGTATCTGTATGATACGGCAGATTTGATGATGGAGTACCCCACCATACCTTGCAACGACTGCAAGTACTGCATGCCTTGCCCGTATGGAATTGACATTCCTGCCATCTTGATACATTACAATAAATGTGTCAATGAAGGAAATGTGCCGGAAAGCAGCCAGGATGAGAATTATCGGAAAGCACGCCGTGCTTTTCTCGTAGGATATGACCGAAGTGTACCCAAACTGAGGCAGGCCGACCATTGTACCGGGTGCAACCAGTGTTCTCCGCATTGCCCGCAAACGATTGATATTCCCAAAGAACTGCATCGTATTGACAAATTTGTAGAACAGTTGAAACAAGAGACTTTATAAAATGGAGAGTATCATTGACATACTGCACAAGGGAGGATACTCTTGTGTTATGAAGAACCGGGAGGAAGTCCGTACTTTCACCCAACGGGGAGTAGCGGATTTGTATGATTTGTACCAGGCAGATTCTGCATTTATGAAGGGGGCTGCCATTGCCGATAAGGTTATAGGGAAAGGTGCCACTGCTTTGATGGTACTGGGAGGCTTTAAAACGGTCTATGCCGATATAATCAGCACTCCTGCGCTGGCATTGCTGTGCGAAGCAGGAATTGAAACGACTTTTGCCCAAGAGGTTCCCCATATCATTAACCGTGACAAGACCGGCTGGTGCCCGTTGGAGACGGCTTGCATGGAGCTGAATACGGTAGAGGAGATGTATCCGGTGATTCAGAATTTTATATCAAGAATCAGGGCAAAATAGCAACAGCCTGCTCTCTTTCCCTGATTACCTGATGCCTTTCTCTTCCAGCATCTTGAAGTCTTCCTTGAGCATACCGACATCATCCAGTGTGCGGGCTTCATTGTGGTCGTTCAGATAGACTCTGGGTCTTTCGATAAACAGAGCGCTGGTGACAGATAAAGAGTCATTCCGGTATGGGGTCTCCACTCCACCTATTTCCAGCATTGTCTGGAAGAATGAGGCACTGGAAGATACATTCTTCTGCCTATTGGCTTGTGCGGCCTCCAATAACGATGGGTATCTCTGCCGGTAGTTGTCGGACATCCAAATAAAGAATGGCACATGTATCTGATAATAGGAAGGTACCGGTGAAGCATGCAGAAAGAGATGCCGGTTGTCATCGAAAATATCTTCTCCATGGTCTGAAGTGTATATCAAGGCAGAATTGACATGTTGTTTTTGAAGCATATCTATCAGACGAACCAGAAAATTATCCGTGTAGCGGATAGAATTATCATAGGCATTGATCAGGTTGTCTTTGTATTTCACTTCCGCGTCAACGGGCATGTCCGGCAGGAAGAAAGCCTGCTCTGCCGGATAGCGCTCTTTATAATTAAAATGAGAACCGTAAGTGTGGAGAACTATAAATTGCCTGGAAACTCCTTTGCCCAGTTCTTTTGCTACCAGTTTCAACAGTTTGTCATCAGAGGGGTTGTAATTGGAATCCCCCACATCTTCTTTAATGAAATCATACGTGTCGGCTTCTTTGCCGAAGAAGTCTATAAATGAGTGGTTATAGCGCTGGTTCGAGAAAAAGGCGGTCTGGTAACCGGCTTCCTTGAATGCTGTGATAATCCCTTTTTGATAATAGATGGAATCAAAACTGGAAGCACTGACCGGTGACAGCAACATCGGAACACTCTTGTGGGTGGTGTTTGATTCTGTCAGCACATGGCTGAAAGCTGTCAGTCCGCCAATGCCCGACAGTCCCGGGTTAGTCTCCCGTTCGTAGCCGTACAAAGCCCAGTTGCATGCCCGTGAGGTTTCTCCCACCACCATTACATATACTTCCCTTTCATCAGCCTGATGAGTACTTCTAGCATGAAAGGTAAAATCTTTAGAGGTCTTGTGATAATTCCGCGTCTGGGCCGTCCGTTGAAAAGCAAGTGCTATGTTGTAGCATACGTTGGCAGGATACAGTTCGGATTTCAGCTCATACCGGTCATCTGTCAAATAAGCACTGCCTAAGGATAATATTCCGGCAGACAGCACATACAGAGTGCGACGGCGAGCTTGCCGGATGAATGCTTCGGACAGTCTGCGTTTGTGTACAATGGATATGGTTGCCAGAATTAATGCAGGTATATAGAGCACTACCACAATAACGATGGCAGGTATCAGATTGTCCAGCAGTTCCAGCGCCTCGCTTGAATTGGTTGTCACCAGATTCAGAAACATATCCACTGCGATAATGGACTGACCGAAAAGATACAGCAATACAAGCTGGAAGGCTCCGAAGAAGATGAACGGAAATAGCAGCCAGAATGTCCTGCCACAGTTTCTCGACCAAGCCATTACAGCATAATATATAGAAAGGGGTAGCAGGATATTACATATCTTTGCCGTCCATGATATGGGTTCTGTAAAGCATAGCACTACATTGGGCACTATCAGAATGACCAGAAACAGATAGAACAAATGTTCCTGATTGTCGAACCATTTTTTTATGTCTCTAAAAAGCTTCATTGATATTGAATATAAATCCGGTCTGGTGTTTGCCAAAACCTAAATCCAAACGTACGTTTACTCTCTTTTTGAACTCCCAGCGGTAGCCGAAACCATAATTAGGAAGAATATGCCTGGCCTCCAATTCCGAGAAATTCGGGAATATGGTTCCCGCCCCTACCCATACGGCAACTCCATTTCGCTTCCATACATGTTGGCGTAGTTCCAGCTGGGCATCCATTGCACACTTGTCACGGTAGCGTCCCTCATAATAGCCACGCATAGAATAGGAACTTCCCAATGTTGCCATCAGTCCCCAGGGCGGATTTCCGTAGTTCAGCAGAGTATGGAACTGGCCTGCCAACACCCCACCCTTCCACACGGACTGGTAATAGCTGGTCGTCAGTTCCGTATTGCTGAATGCGTATTTATTTCCCAAAAAGGCCGGACTGAAGCGCTGGTCTATCCGTAGGTAATATCCTTTATAGGCATTTGTCAGAAAATCGCGTGAATCATACAACAAGGAAAACCCCAAGCTCACGTTGGTGCTGTGCGCTTTCATTCCTTTCCATAATTCCGGTTTTTCAAAGTCATGCCCATACACGTAATCAAATGCTGTCATTGAACCGATATAAAAGTTACGTGCCATCCGGAACATGAAGTCCACCTTAACCTGCGCTTGAAAGCGATCGTATTCACTCTCATTGTCATCATTGGCTCCATTGTCATATCCTTGTCCCCAGTAAAGGCTTGGGAAAGAATAGAAATACAGATTGTAGTTCAACCGGTATTTGTCTTGGGGAAACAGATGGTTTCCACGTACTCCCAGCAAATAGAATCCCACCGTGGAGACATCCCCATACAGAGAGACATTGGACGGAGGGAGAATACTATCGTTCCGGTCGGTACGGTAGAGTCCTGCCGCCACCAGTCCGATTCCAAATTTGGTGTCACTGGAATAATGAGGCCCGCCTATAATGCTGAAATCAAATTTTTTGTTTTTCTTTTCTTTGTTGGCATCGTTGAAGTAATTCAAAATTTTTTCGAAAAAACTGCGTTTCTTGAGAAGCGAGTCTATCGGATACGTAGAAATTGAGTCCACAGAGTTTTTTGCTTCTGCAGGGTGTGTTTGTGCATGAACAGCCGTTTCTGTAATCAGCATCAATATTGGTAATATCCATTTTGTCAATTTAGTGTCCATTTGCTTGTAGAAAACTTCCGTGGCAAAGTTAGTTTTTATGTTCTTCATTACAACAATGTTACTGTTCTTTTTGTTTCCAATTTTTCTCTTTTAATGTTCATTTCTACATTGCATGTGGGGTTTACTCTTTTTAACTACATCATTTATAGAACTTTCCTCGATTTATACTGTTATTTTAATATTACAAAGAACAACATGATATTGAATTATGAAAACAGCAATGGACATTCCCGATAAAGAGGGACAGAAACGACTGGTAATCGTAGGCGGCGGCTTTGGCGGATTAAAGCTGGCACGAAAATTGAAAAGCAACAAGTTTCAGATAGTTTTACTGGATAAGAATAACCATCACATCTTCCAACCGTTACTCTATCAAGTGGCCACAGCAGGTATTGAACCGAGTGCCATATCATTCCCATACCGAAAAATCTTCAAAAAAAGAGAGCATTTCCATATACGTATTTGTGAAGCACAGCAAGTCTTCCCGGAACACAATCTGCTGGAGACTTCCATCGGCACGCTGGCATACGACTATTTGGTCATTGCCACCGGCTGCAACACAAATTATTTTGGAAACGACGGGCTGGAGAAACAGACCATGGCACTAAAGAATACTTCGGAAGCCTTGTTCAACCGAACCAGATATTGGACAGCTTTGAACAGGCCCAGAGTACCGGTAATAAAGAAGAGCACAGGCGTCTGATGACCTTTGCCATTGTAGGTGGTGGAGCTACGGAAATAAAGTTGTCCGCTACTCTGGCCGAGATGAGAAAGTTTGTCCTTTCTCAAAACTATCCAGGCTTGAATATCAATGAGAAGCGTATCATCTTGTTGGATGGCTCTTCCAGGCTTTTGTCTGCCTTTTCTGAAAAGTCTTCCAAAGAAGTGACTGATTATCTGAAGAAGCATGATGTGGAAATTAAATTGAATCAACAGGTGATGGGATACGAGAATTATCAGTTGGCATTGAATGACGGGACTGCCATCGATACCAAAAATGTATTCTGGGTGGCCGGTGTCAAGGCAAACAGCCTTCAAGGATTGCCTGCCGATGCCTATGGACCGGGAAACCGCTTGAAGGTGGACACTTATAACCGTCTTTCTCAATATCCCAATATTTTCGCTATCGGGAATACGGCCCTTATGATTTCTGAGGAGTATCCCAAAGGACACCCGCAAGTGGTGCAACCAGCCATCCAGCAGGCCCGCAACTTGATAAGGAACTTGCAGCGTGCAGAAGCAGGCCTGCCGCTGCAACCGTTTATATATCAAAACAAAGGCTCCATGGAGACCATTGGCCGCAATCATGCCGTAGTCGAGCTTAAGAAGCTGCGTTTTGGAAGTTTTCCGGTATGGGCTGTGTGGCTGTTCATCCATTTGATGAGTATTGTGGGTGTAAAAAATCGTCTTTCCATCTTCGTAGACTGGATGTGGAGTTACTTTACCTATGACCTGTCTTTACGGATTATCATCAAACCCTTGAAGCGGCAGTAAACTTTTATTGAGTAATATTTGTTATAGTTCATATACGAACTTAAAAATGAATGAATATGTTAAAACGACTTTTATTTCCCGTCAAACCGGACGGAACGGCAACATCTGCTATGCTATTGATTGCAAGAATTGTATTCGGTATATTATTAATGAACCACGGTATCCAGAAGTGGACTAACTTTCAAGAGCTGTCGGCCGTTTTCCCTGACCCGCTGGGTGTAGGCAGTCCGCTGTCTTTAGGACTGGCTATCTTTGGTGAATTGGCATGTTCCATGGCATTCATTATAGGTTTTCTCTATCGTTTGGCTATGATACCAATGGTGTTTACAATGGCTGTTGCCTTTTTTGTAATTCATGGTAATGACCCGTTTGCCACGAAAGAGTTGGCTTTTGTATATCTGGTAGTGTTCATATTGATGTATATCATAGGTCCGGGCAAGTTTGCCGTTGACCGCTGGATAAGAAAAGCTCTTTTCCAAAAGGCTCGTAAATAGACACTTCCGTTTTACTGAAAACAGATTTTAAGCTCAAATAGGATGTATTTTCGTAAAAAATCC
>ERZ773116.2560-NODE-2560-length-14439-cov-3.979839_pt1 | contig 14439 bp, 5 predicted proteins | sample MGYA00580563_ERZ773116 | MGnify/ENA primary metagenome ERZ773116 (study PRJEB29015, sample SAMEA2737864) | human gut metagenome | biome: human gut; feature: human-associated habitat; material: faeces | place: China | collected 2012 ... | reverse complement strand
GCTGCTTGAACAATTTTTACTTCAAAATATTGTCTAACTTTTCGGGGTCACTTCATGTGCATACACCGGGAATTTTTTTATTTCATATTCTCCTTGGCCACCGACAGCATCAGCTTGATGCGGTTGAGCTGGTTGACCTCACTGGCGCCGGGGTCGTAGTCCACGGCGGCAATGTTGGCCTGGGGATAGTTCTTTTTCAGGACCTTGATCACACCCTTGCCCACCACGTGGTTGGGCAGGCATGCAAAGGGCTGAATGCAGATGACATTGGGCACATCGGAAGAAATCAGCTCGATCATCTCTCCCGCCAGGAACCACCCTTCGCCATACTGGTTGCCCAAGGACAGATAGGGCTTGGTCATCTCCGCGATTTTTTCAATGGGTACCGGCGGATCAAAGCGCTTGCTCTTGCGCAGAGCATCAATGGCCGGGCGGCGCAGAGCCCGCACCACCTGGATGCCCGCTTTGGCCGTAAACTCCGAGCCCCAGCCCGCCCCCAGGAATTCATGGCGGTATTTGCCGCCCAGCAGACAATAGTTGAAGAAGTCCAACATATCCGGCACCACGGCCTCGGCTCCCTCAGCCTCCAGGACCTCTACCAGATGGTTATTGGCCAGGGGCATATACTTGACCAGGATCTCGCCGACCACGCCCACCCGGGGCTTGCGGAGGGTCTCGTCAATGGGCAGGCTGTCAAAAGCCTGAACAATGCCCCGGCAAACCCAGCCATAGGAATAGGTGGTGTCCTTATCCACCAGAGACTCAATGCAGATTCTTTTCCACTTCCGGTGCAGCTCCTCGGCAGAGCCGGGGACCTTCTCATAGGGCCGCACCCGATACAGGCAGCGCATGAACAGGTCGCCATAGACCAGGGCGTGCACCGCGTCGATGGCAAGGCCCGCGGTGATCTTGAAGCCCGCATTCTTCTCCATGCCGTTGGCATTGACGGAGATCACGGGGATATTGGGGTAGCCCGCCTTTTGCAGAGCGCGGCGGATAAAGGCCACATAGTTGCTGGCCCGGCAGCAGCCGCCGGTCTGGGTCATCATGATGGCCAGATGATCCGTATCGTATTTACCGGAGAGCACTGCCTCCAGGATCTGCCCCACCACGGTGATGGAGGGGAAGCAGGCGTCGTTATTGACATATTTCAGCCCCGTATCGATGGCCGTCCGGTCGTCATTGTCCAGGATCACCACATGATAGCCGTGCTTTTCAAAAACCGGCTGCAAAATCTCAAAGTGGATGGGGCTCATCTGGGGCGCCAGAATGGTATAGCCCTCCAGCTGCATGGCTTCCGTGTACTCCACACGCTCGAAGTCCACAGGCCGGGGGCAGGCATGAATCTGCTCCTCCCGGCGCATCTTCATGGCCGCAATCAGGCTGCGGATGCGGATGCGGACAGCGCCCAGATTGTTCACCTCGTCGATTTTCAGGACGGTGTAGAGCTTGTTGCTGCCCTCCAGAATTTCGCACACCTGATCGGTGGTGACAGCGTCCAGACCGCAGCCGAAGGAATTCAGCTGGATCAGCTCCAAGTCCTCCCGATTCCGCACGAACTCTGCCGCGCTGTACAGCCGGGAATGGTAGACCCACTGGTCGTTGACCCGGAGGGGGCGCTCGGGGGTGAAATCGATGGGCAGGCTGTCCTCGGTGAGGACGGCGAGATCGTAGGAGGCAATCATTTCCGGAATGCCGTGGTTGATTTCGGGGTCAATGTGATAGGGTCTGCCAGCCAGAACGATGCCCCGCGCGTGATTTTCCGCCATCCATTGCAGCGCCTTTTGCCCCTCTGCACGAACGTCGGCCTTGGCGCGCTGCTGTTCTTCCCAGGCACTGTGGACGGCGGCGCGGACTTCCTTACCGTCGATGCCCCACTCTTCCTTGCACAGGGCAGCCAGTCGGTCGGCGGCGATTTTCTCGCTGGTAAAGGCCAGGAAGGGACGGATGTAGCGGACTTCGCCGTCGGCAACGGCTTCCACGTTGTTTTTCAGATTCTCCGGGTAGGAGACCACGATGGGGCAGTTGTAATGATTCTGCGCGCCGGGGGTCTCCTGATGCTCGTAGAACACGCAGGGGTGGAAGATGGTCTTGACGCCCTCGTTGATGAGCCATTGCACATGGCCGTGGGAGAGCTTGGCGGGGTAGCACTCGGATTCCGAGGGGATGGACTCCATGCCAAGCTCATAGATTTTCCGGCTGGACTTGGGGGAGAGGACTACCCGGAAGCCCAGTTCCCGGAAGAATGTCGCCCAGAAGGGGTAATTTTCGTACATATTCAGCACTCTGGGAATGCCGATGACGCCCCGGGTGGGATTTTCCAGCGGGGGATAGTCGAACATCCGCTTCAGCTTATAGGCCATCACGTTGGGGCCTTTCCGCCCGGTGCCGGTGCCGCCTAAGCCCTTTTCGCAGCGGTTGCCGGTGACATGGCGGCGTCCGCCGGGGAATTTGTTGATGGTCAGCATACACCGGTTGGAGCAGCCGCCGCAGCGAGTGGTGGAGGTGGTGTAGGTCAGACTCAGAATGTCGTTCAGGGGTAGGGTGGTGCTTTCCTGACCGTGGTAGCGCTCCCGCGCCACCAGCGCCGCGCCAAACGCGCCCATAATGCCGGAAATGTCGGGGCAGGTAGCTTCCACTCCGGCGATTTTCTCAAAGGCGCGAAGCACCGCCTGGTTGTAGAAGGTGCCGCCCTGCACCACGATGTGTCTGCCAAGGTCGGCGGGGTCTGCCAGCTTGATGACCTTGTACAGGGCGTTTTTGATGACGGAGTAGGCAAGTCCCGCGGAAATATCCTGCACCGTAGCACCCTCTTTTTGCGCCTGCTTGACGTTGGAATTCATGAACACGGTGCAGCGGGTGCCAAGATCGATGGGATTTTTGGCGAACAGTGCCTCTTTGGCAAACCCTTCTGCGCTGTAGCCAAGGGAATTGGCGAAGTTCTCGATAAAGGAGCCGCAGCCGGAGGAGCAGGCTTCGTTCAGCAGTATGGTGTCCACGCTGCCGTTTTTCAGCTTGACGCACTTCATGTCCTGTCCGCCAATGTCCAGCACACAGTCCACCTCCGGGTCAAAAAACGCGGCGGCGGTGCAGTGGGCGATGGTCTCCACCTCGCCCTCGTCCAGGCAGAAGGCGGATTTTAAGAGGGATTCTCCGTAGCCCGTGGAGCAGGAGCGGGCGATGTGCGCACCCTCGGGCAGCTCGTCCCGGAGCCGTGCCATGGCCTCCATGGCGGTGCGGATGGGATTGCCCTGATTGTTGGCGTAGTAGGAGAAGAGAAGCTGACCGTCGCTGCCGATGAGCGCCACCTTCGTGGTGGTGGAACCGGCGTCGATGCCGAGGAAGCACTCCCCCCGGTAATCGGACAGGCTTTCCCGGCGGACAATGGCCTTGCTGTGCCGGGCGCAGAAGGCCTGATGGTCTTCCCGGGTGGCAAACAGGGGGTCGAGACGCTTTAATTCAAAGGCCATTTCCACGCCCTTTTCCAGCCGGTCGATCAGGCCGTCCATGCTGACGGCTTCGGCGTCGCCGGATTCCAGTGCCGCACCCATGGCGGCAAAAAGATGGGAGTTTTCCGGGTCAACGGTGGTTTCGGGGGTGAGCTTCAGGGTTCGGATAAAGGCCTTTTTCAGCTCCGGCAGGAAGTGCAGAGGTCCCCCCAGGAACGCAACGCAGCCCCGGATGGGCTTGCCGCAGGCAAGGCCGGAGATGGTCTGGTTGACCACGGCCTGAAAAATGGAAGCGGCCAGGTCGGCGGTGGTCGCGCCCTCGTTGATGAGGGGCTGAATGTCGGTTTTCGCGAACACACCGCAGCGGGCGGCGATGGGGTAGATTTCCTGGTAGTGTTCGGCATGTTGGTTCAATCCGGCGGCATCGGTCTGGAGCAGGGACGCCATCTGGTCGATGAAGGAGCCGGTGCCGCCGGCGCAGACGCCGTTCATCCGTTCCTCCAAACCGCCCCGGAAATAAATAATCTTGGCGTCCTCGCCGCCCAGCTCAATGGCCACGTCGGTCTGGGGCGCGACGGCCTGCAATGCGGAGGCGACAGCCACCACCTCCTGCACGAAGCCGATGCCCATGGCCTTGCCGAGATTGATGGAGCCGGAGCCGGTGATCTTCACCTGCAAAAGGCAGGAGCCAACCTGTTCCCGGGCTTCGGAAAGGAGTTCCTTAAGCGTCTGCTGGGTGTGGGCGCAGTGGCGGCGGTATTGCCCGAACAGGATTTCCCCGTTTTCGTCCAGCAGCACAAGCTTGACGGTGGTTGAGCCGATGTCGATACCGGCGCGATATGTATTCATAGCACACGTCTCCATTTTTGATCTTTGTAACAATTCTACAAAACGATATTTGTCATTATAGCAAATATGTTGTAAACAAATTGTTAATTGTGAAATATTTTAACCGGTTCTTTGCAGAAGTAAGGGGTCGGCCGCCATAGTCTGGCGACCGACCCTACAGTCAGGTATTTTCGCTTACAGCGGGTGTTTCCGATTTTACGGCTTTCTTTTTGCGGCGATGGTGAACCAGGAGAATGACCACCAGCAGCGCGACCACGGCTGCGCCGCCAGCACCGATGATGGGCAGCCGGGAGACCGATTTCTTCATCGACCCGATCAGGCAGAAGCTCTCATCGCCGTCCTCTATGGCAAAGACCAGATAGCTGCCGTCCTGGGTGTGGGAAACCTCCCGCCAGCTTCCGTCCGCGCCCTTTACCATGACCCGGACATTTTTCTGTTCAGTTTCCGGCAAGTAGCGCAGCGTATCGGCTGTACCGGTGGGGAGGGTAAAGGCGTAGCCCTCCAGGAATTTGTCGTGGACACCCGGAGCGGGGCCTTTGGTCATTTGGGTCAGCTGGATGGGCGTATCGCCGGAGAAGTGGGCCTGTGCAAGCAGCGTGGGCAGTTTGCTTTCGCCAAGGGCTTCGCTCTGCACCGTTTCCAGCTCTGTGGTGTACACTGCCGGGAACGAAACATCGAAGCGGATGTCGGACAGATCGGCGTCCGCGAGACCGTCCCAGCGACCGACATAACCAGCCTTTTCGGGCAGTTTGGGAATGCTGTCCGGCGACAGCGCCTCACCGGGGGTGAGGGTGACGGTGTGCATCATGCCGTCGTCATAGACGAAGCGGACGGAGATGACCTTGAAGATGGGGTCAAGACCTTCCAGCTCCACAAAATCGTCGTGTTCAAGGGGCTGGGCGCTGTCAGCATAGCTGACGCCGTCGATGGCGCCGATGTCGGAGCCGACGGTGAGGTAGTAGTTTCCGGTGACGGTGTCTTCCTCGGTTTCGTCTGTGTCGTCGGATTCCGACTTAAGGAATCCGGAATGCTCGCCTTTTAGGCCAAGAATCGCGCCGGTCTTCTCGGAGCCTGTGAGCTGCACCATGCTGCGGCAATCGGTGACGGTAAGTCCCTCGCCCGCAATGCCGCCCACATAGGCGTTTCCGGTAATGGCGGATTTGGCGCTGCACCGGCGGACATATCCGTCACTCCTGCCCGCGACACCGCCTACATAGTTGGCGTCCTCCGCGTCAATGCTGCCGGTGCTGAGACAGTCCTTCGCAAGTCCAAGCGCCATCCAGCCAACAATGCCGCCCACGTTCTGGCGTTTCGCCGTAACGCTTCCGCTGTTTTCGCAGCCGAGGATCACGGCGCGCAGCTGGGTGTCAAAGTTCATGGAGTTGTCCCCGCCGATTTGCAGATCGTTCTCCGGGTCCAGGCGGTTTTCATAGGCGATGGCACCCACGACGCCGCCTGCGTTCAGATCGCCCAGAACCGCACCGGAATTGGTGCATTTTTCCACCTTGCCGGAGAGAATTTCTGCGGTGTCCCGGTCGGAAATGTCCTCAATGGTGCCGCCCAGATTCTGGGAGGCGTTGCCAACGGTGGCGCTCATGGCGCTGATTTGCCCGGCAATGGAGCGCATGATGCGGCTGAGGGAATCCGCCGTGTCGTTGACGGAATCCATGATGGCGTACAGAGAGGAACCGGCGGCGGCAAGGCTGCTGTTGGCGTTGTTGATGGCCGCGTCGATGGTGTCCCGGTCGGGGGGATAGGGGTCATCCCCGTTGGGCAGCAGGGTATCCAGAGCGTCCTTGGCATCCACGAGGGAATTGTAGAGGTCGTCCACCTGAACGCCCATGTCCGAATTGCCGTCCTGAATGGTGGAAAACGCCTGCCCCGTGAGATTGCTTACGGTGCCAAGCTGGGATTGGAGAATCTGCATTGTGTCCTCGGTGTACTCGATGAAGGTGGTCGGCTCCATCTGGCCGACGATGCCGCCCACTTCCTTGCGGCCATAAACCTGAGCAAAGTTTTCGCATTTGTAGAGATACCCGGTCTGGGTTCCGGCAATGCCGCCGACGTTGTAGCCCATGTGCTGATAGCCCACGTTGCCACGGTTTTTGCTCTGGCGGATGACGCCGCTGCTGGTACCGGCGATGCCGCCGATGTCCGTTACGGCGCTGACGGATTCGCTTCCGGTGATGGTCTCCAGGGAAATGTCGGAGAGCTTAATCTGGTTTTCCTCGGCGGTGGTGTTGACCCCGGAGCGGTTGTTGCAGCTGCGGACAACGCCAAGGTTATTTCCCACGACGCCGCCGACCCGGTGGTCGCCGGTGATGATGCCTTTGGAGTGGCAGCCGTCGATGATACCGGTGATGGCGTTGATGCCGGCGATGCCGCCCACGTCATCCGAGCCGGAAACCGTGCCGTCAAAGAAGCAGTTCTGGATTTTACCGGCATTGTGTCCGGCAATGCCGCCCACGGCGCTGCGGCTTCCGTCAGGCGTGACCGCTCCCGAAACGGTGAGATTCTGGATGACCCCAGAGGCGTCAACATAGCGAAACAGACCCATGTTGGAGCCGTCCCGGGTGATGCTGAGGCCGGAGACAGTGTGGCCATTCCCGTCGAAATTGCCGCAGAAAATGGGGATTCCTGAAAAATCCGCGCCGGTGAGGTCAATATCCGTCAGCAGGATCACGCTCAGATTCCGGCTGTAGCTGTCCAGACGGCAGTTTTCCGCGAAGTCCAGAAACTGCTGCCGGCGCGCAATGCGCAGGGTCGTGCCTTCCTCGCTGTCCTGGGCTTCTTCGGCCAGCGCCGTTGCCGGCAGGCTGAGAACAAGAAGCAGACACAGAAGCAGAGCAGATATTCTTTTCAGCAGATTACGCATTGTCTTCGCCTCCTTCCGCATCGGATTCGTCCAGTTTTTTGACCTGGGTGTTGGTGGAGACGATGGCGTTCATCTCGCCCCGGATCGTTCCGGTGAATTCGCCGTCCACCATGCCGCTGACCTGACCCCGCAGATGGCCGCTGACATACATGGTGCCGCTGGCGGTTCTGGTGGGCAGCTCGATGCCCTTCATCTGGAAGGAGGTGCGGTTGATGATGGAGTCGCTGAGCACGAGGATGGCGGGCAGAACACCCAGCACGATGACGATGGAAATGATCGTACCGCGACCCAGGCAGGTGCCGAGAATGGAAATAACGGGGTTGGTGGAAATGTTGCCGATCAGCAGAGCGGCGGCAGACAGAATGGTGCCGGAGGTGAAGATGGTGGGGAAGGAGGCGTTCAGCGCTTCCACAATGGCTTCCTTATGGGTCATGGTGGATTTCAGCTCCTGATAGTGGCTGGAAATGACGATGGCGTAGTCGATGTTCGCACCCATCTGAATGGACTGCACGATCAGGTAGCCCAGGAAGTACAGCGGCTGATTTGCCAGAGTGGGGACGGAGAAGTTAATCCACACGCTTCCCAGGATACAGGCAATCAGCAAAATGGGCAATCCCGCCGACTGGAAGGTGAACAGCAGAACCAGGATGACGAACAGGGAGGACAGAATGGAGATCACCAGATTGTCCTTGGCGAAGGAGGAGGATAGGTCGCGGGAGCTGGTGGAGTTGCCCACGACGTAATAGTCACTGTCGTAGTATTTTCCGACGATGCTGCGCATTTCCTTCAGGAACGCAAAGGTCTCGTCGCTTTCCTCCGGCAGGTTCAGGTAAACCACCATCCGGCTGTAGCGGTCGCTTTTCAGCTGCTTCTGAGCCATATCCAGCTGGGAGAAAATATCGTTCAGAGACGCTTCGTCCATGTCATCCAGAGAAATATTATGGGAATCCAGCTGGTCTTTCAGGAACATCAGCATATCGAACAGGGGAACGTCGTATTTGTCCAGCCCCTGCACAAATTCACCGTATTGGTCGTGTTCAATGGCGTAGGCGGAATAGAGCAGCTGCGCCACCTCGTAATCCATGCCCACCAGCTCGGAAAGCTCTCTGGGGTTCAGGCTGTCCGTCAGGGTGTAGCCGTCCATGGCCTCAATGTTCGCCAGGCCCATGGTGCTCTTGACCTCCGGGCGGGCGTCCAGCTCGTCGAGGATTTTGGCCTCCGCATCATAATTGCCGCTGGGAACCACCAGCGCCACCATGTTGCTTGTGCCGAAGGTGTTCTGAATTTTGAAGTAGGCCGTCTGACGCTCGTTCATGTTCGCGGTCTCAATATTGTTGTAGCTGTATACAAAGGGACAGCGGCTGGACAGAATGAACGCGCCAACCAAGAGGATTACAAACAGCGGCGGTACAACACGCCGGGCTTTCACGGCAAACTTGCCGATGGGCGTGATGTTGGGCAGGAGCTTTTTGTGGCGGGTACGATCCATCAGCGGGCTGAACAGCATCAGAAGTCCCGGCATCAGGGTGAATACGGAGAGCAAACTGAACAAAATGGCCTTCACCAGAACCAGCGCCATGTCCAGACCGATTTTGAACTCCATGAAACCCAGCGCGGCCAGGCCGGACACCGTGGTCAGGGACGAGGCGCTGATCTCCGGGATGGCCTTGCTCAGGGCGGTGATGCAGGCGTCCCGGGCGGTGCGGGTCTCCCGCTCGTCGGTGAAGCGGTGGCACAGGATGATGGCGTAGTCAATGGCCAGCGCCAACTGCAGCACCACGGCCACGGAGTTGGAGATGAAGCTGATGGTACCCAGCTGGAAGTTGGTACCCATATTCAGAAGGGCCGCCACGCCGAAGGTGATCATCAGCACAGGGACCTCGGCGTAGGAGCGGGAGGTCAGGGTAAGCACGACGATGATGATGACCACCGCTATGATCAGAATGACGGACATTTCCCCTTGCAGGGTGGCGTTTTCGTCGTAGCCCACGTCGGAGTACACGCAGTAGTCGTAGTCGTCCATCAGCGCTTCCACATCCGATAGCGCCTGCTCGCTGATCTCGTCGGAGACGACGCCGTCGAAGCTGATATCGAACAGCGCCGAGGCATTGGTGTAGTGATCGGGGGTGTCGTCGAAGGTGACCATGCTGACCCCTTCCACATCCTCAATCTGTTGGGACAATTCCTCCGCCGTTTCGTAGGTGACGTTGGACACCATGATCTGGGCGGTGGCGAAGGTGGTGAAGTTGTCGTTCATCGCCACGATGCCCTGACGGGTTTCCGTGTCCTCGGGCAGGTAGGTGGTGACGTCGTTTTCCACATTCACCCATCCGGAGGAAAACGCACAGAAAATCACGGCAAATATGTACAAAAGGAAGAACAAAGTCTTTTTGTCCACAATAAACGTGGCAAGCTTTGTCATAAAATTACTGTCCGGCGGGTTCTTTTCAGACATAATATCCTCCTAGTATGCGCCCTCGGGCAAAGTCCGTCCCCAAAGGCATAATAATGCGAATATTGACTTTTTTGATTGCAACTATTATAATCAAAACGCGGGGAGACTGCAAGCAATAAATTGGATAAGATATACCAATATTGCGCGCCGGTTTTCAGCGTGTTTACAGTCTCGTAAAGAATTGTTTCGGTTGTGTTTAGAAAAAATGAATAAAATGGAAACAAGAAAAATAAAGGAGAATCTTCATGAGGCTTAGTCTGGTACTTGCGTTTTTGTTCTTCATCGGCTCGTGCTTCGGATGGGTGCTGGAGCTATTGTACCGCAACCTGACCCACCGCCACAAAAAGTGGATCAACCCCGGCTTCTGCACCGGTCCGTATTTGCCGATTTACGGCTTTGGCCTGTGTACGCTGTTCCTGCTGGCGTCGCTGGAGGATCTGCACCTGATCGCAGACCCCGTCTGGAACCGGGTGGTGCTGTTCATTGCCATGGCCGTGGCCATGACGCTGATTGAGTATATCGCTGGTATTGCCTGCCTGAAATATTTGAAGGTTCGGCTGTGGGACTATTCGAATCTTTGGGGCAACATTCAGGGAATTATCTGCCCGCTGTTCTCCTTCTTCTGGGCGGCGCTTGGCGCGGCGTACTATTTTCTGGTGCATCCCTATATCCTGAATGCGCTGGCGTGGTTGTCCAACAATCTGGCGTTTTCCTTCTTCATTGGCATGTTCTTCGGTGTGTTCATCATCGACGTGGTGCATTCCAGCCAGATCATCGTCAAGCTGAAGCAGTTCGCCGAGGAAAACAAGGTCGTCGTGAAATACGAGAGCATCAAGGATCATATCCGGGATTTCAACCAGAACGCCGCCGCCAAGTACCACTTTTTCTCCCCCTTCCGTTCGGACAGCCCTCTTGCCGAGCATTTGAAGGAAATGTATCTCAAGCTGGAAAAGCAGAGAGACAGCCGGAAATGATTCTTTTGGCTGAAAGGAGATAAACAGATGAAAAAGACAATGGTAACGGTATTGCTTATCGCAAGCATTTTCTTGTGTTCTTGCGCAAACAAGCAGCTGCCCGCGAATTCCAGCCCTGAAAGAAATGAAGCAAAAGCGCAATTGGAGGAAAACACGAATAGCATGGCCACTGAACCGACTCCGGATGTCAGCTTGGATGCTGAAAGCGCATTTGGTACACAAGACAGCGTCGATTTTGAGACTGAGGACATCTTATCGCAGATCAAGACATCTGTTGGAATTCCTTTCCGTCTTTGGAACAATCAGTCGCAGGTGCTTCATTGCATCTCTGTTTTTGAATCCTACGCCAAACGTGAAGTCGAACGAAAAACAGATCCCGCTCACGAAGAACAAAGTGAGCTGGAGTGGCATATCACTGAGAACGTACTCTCCATTACAGGAGCATGGAACGAAGATTTTTTACTTGATATGTCCGGGAAAACGGCAACGTCTCTCACAGCCGGAATGGTATATGATATTGTGCCAGGCAATATCATAGATGGACATTATACAGATTGATTCCTGATATCAAAAACCGCAGGAATTTTCTTAAACGGCAGCTTCCTTCCCCGGGAGCTGCCGTTTTATATGCCTGACTGCTTTGATGCGCCGAGCCGCCGCTTTTTGCGGAATTTGGGCAAATAGAACAAAGATATTGGAAGAAAACGGAATTTCTTCTGCCTTGTAAAGTGCCGCCCTTTGTGCTATCATAAGCCCAGAGAACAATGGCGTTCCCCATGGGGCATTTTTGCCCTGTGTGCGGAAACGCCGTTTATTTTTTGTAGCCCGAAGGAGAAGAAGCTATGGAAAATTTCACCGAACGCACAACACCTGCCGGGTTGTACGATTCCCGGTTTGAACACGACAACTGCGGCATCGGCGCGGTCGTGGATATCAAGGGACGCAAGAGCCACCGGACGCTGGACGACGCGCTGCAAATTGTGGAGCATCTGGAACACCGGGCAGGCAAGGATGCTGAGGGAAAAACCGGCGACGGCGTGGGTATCCTGTTGCAGGTCAGCCATAAATTCTATGCAAAGGCCGCCGCGGCTGCGGGCATCACGCTGGGCGCGGAGCGGGAATACGGCGTGGGCATGTTCTTCTTCCCCCAGGAGGAATTGCAGCGCAATCAGGCAAAGAAGCTGTTTGAGATCATCTGCAAGAAGGAGGGGCTGCCCTTCCTGGGCTGGCGGCAGGTGCCGGTCTGCCCCGAGTATCTGGGGCAGAAGGCACGGGACTGTATGCCCAGCATCTGGCAGGCCTTTGTGGGAAAGCCGCCGAGAATGGTCGCCGGAATCGCCTTTGACCGGCGGCTGTATGTGGTGCGCCGGGTGTTCGAGCAATCCAGTCAGGAGACCTACGTGTGCAGCCTGTCCAGCCGTACCATCGTGTACAAGGGCATGTTCCTGGTCAAGGAGCTGCGGCAGTTCTACCCGGATTTACAGGACGAGGACTATGAGACCGCCATCGGCATGGTTCACAGCCGCTTCTCCACCAACACCTCTCCCAGCTGGAACCGGGCGCACCCCAACCGGTTCATTCTCCACAACGGCGAGATCAACACCATCCGGGGAAATGTGGACACCATGCTCGCCCGGGAGGAGACCATTGCCAGCCGCTTTCTGAAGGACGACATGACCAAGGTGCTGCCCATTGTCAACCAGGGCGGCTCCGACTCCGCCATGCTGGACAACACCCTGGAATTCATGGTCATGAACGGCATGGATTTGCCCCTGGCGGTGATGGTCACCATTCCGGAACCCTGGAGCAACAATAAAAACATGGATCCCAAGAAGAAGGACTTTTACCAGTATTATGCCACCATGCTGGAGCCTTGGGACGGCCCTGCGTCCATTCTGTTCAGCGACGGCGACGTGATGGGCGCGGTTCTCGACCGCAACGGTCTGCGCCCCAGCCGCTATTACATCACCGACGACGGACGGCTGATCCTGTCCAGCGAGGTTGGCGTTCTGGACATCCCGCAGGAGCACGTTATCCGCAAGGACCGCCTGCGCCCCGGCAAGATGCTGCTGGTGGACACGGTGAAGGGCGAGCTGGTGGACGATGAGCACCTGAAAGCGGAGTACGCCAGCCGCCAGCCCTACGGCGAATGGCTGGATCGGAATTTGGTCAACCTCTCCGATCTGACGGTTCCCAACCGGAGAATCCCCTCCTACACCAGAGAAGAAATGGTGCGGCTTCAGAAGGCCTTCGGCTACCGCTACGAGGATTTGAAGACCATCATGCTCCCCATGGCGAAAAACGGCGCGGAACCCTCCGGCGCCATGGGCAGCGACACCCCGCTGGCCGTCCTCAGCCACACCCGCCCGCCGCTGTTCGAGTATTTCAAGCAGATGTTCGCCCAGGTCACGAATCCCCCCATCGACGCGCTGCGGGAGAAAATCGTCACCTCCACCACCGTATACGTGGGCGCACAAGGCAATCTGCTGGAGGAGAACGCGGAAAACTGCAAGGTCCTGAAAATCAACAACCCCATCCTCACGGAGACGGACTTGCTGAAAATCAAGACCATGGACGTTCCCGGTTTCAAGGTGGAGACCGTGTCCATTTGCTACTACAAAAACACCCCGCTGGAAAAGGCCATCGACCGGCTGTTCGTGGACGTTGACCGGGCGTACCGGGACGGCACGAACATCCTGGTCCTGTCCGATCGGGATATTGACGAGTATCACGTCGCCATTTCCAGCCTGCTGGCCGTCAGCGCGGTGTCCAAATATCTGGTTCGCACCCGGAAGCGCACCGCCATGGCATTGATTCTGGAAAGCGGCGAGCCCCGGCTTGTCCATGACTTTGCCACGCTTCTGGGCTTCGGCGCCTGCGCCATCAACCCGTATCTGGCGCAGGAGAGCATCGGCAATCTGATCAACGATGGGCTGCTGGAAAAGGATTTTTACGCCGCCGTCAACGATTACAACAAGGCGGTGCTGGCGGGTATCGTGAAGATCGCCTCCAAGATGGGCATTTCCACCATCCAGTCCTATCAGGGCAGCCAGATTTTCGAGGCGGTGGGCATCAGCAAAGAGGTCATTGACAAATACTTCACCAACACCGTCAGCCGGGTGGGCGGCATCACCATCGACGATATCCAGAAGGACATGGAAGACCGCCACCAGCAGGCGTTCGACCCGCTGGGACTGGACATTTACATGGATTTGCCCAGTGTGGGCGCCCACAAATTCCGCAGCGGAAGCGCGGCGGAGCAGCACCTGTACAATCCCCAGACTATCCACCTTTTGCAGCAGGCGGTCTGGACGGGGGACTACGGCAAGTTCAAGCAGTACACCGCCGCCGCGGCCAACGAGGGCGGCGACGATATGCACCTGCGGAGCCTACTGGAATTTAACTACCCCGAAACCGGCGTCCCCATTGAGGAAGTGGAAGGGGTAGACGCCATCGTCAAGCGCTTCAAGACCGCCGCCATGAGCTACGGCGCGCTGTCCAAGGAAGCCCATGAATGCCTTGCCATTGCCATGAACCGTTTGGGCGGCAAGTCCAACACCGGCGAGGGCGGCGAGGACGAGGAACGCTACGGCACCGAGCGAAATTCCGCCATCAAGCAGGTCGCGTCTGCCCGATTCGGCGTTACCAGCAAATATCTGGTTTCCGCCAAGGAGATTCAGATCAAGATGGCTCAGGGCGCGAAGCCCGGCGAGGGCGGACAGCTTCCCGGCGGCAAGGTGTACCCCTGGGTGGCGAAGTGCCGTCACTCCACCACGGGCGTGGGGCTGATCTCCCCGCCGCCCCCCGCCGAAAGGAGGGCCGGATTTGAAGAAAACG
>ERZ773116.2545-NODE-2545-length-14488-cov-11.309707_pt1 | contig 14488 bp, 9 predicted proteins | sample MGYA00580563_ERZ773116 | MGnify/ENA primary metagenome ERZ773116 (study PRJEB29015, sample SAMEA2737864) | human gut metagenome | biome: human gut; feature: human-associated habitat; material: faeces | place: China | collected 2012 ... | reverse complement strand
CGGCTCGCGCCTTTTTGCGGTTTACGGGTTATACAGAATCATGTACAGAATAGTGGTTTGGTCAGAGATGTTGCGGTATGGCGTCTTTTTTATTTGGTATTCTTTCATCCTTTATAGCGTTTTCAACACATCGGCTACCCGTCGGCAGTGGTTAGGGAACAGTTCCCGCAGCTCCTGTACGGCGTTATCCATAATGTAAGGGTGTCCTACCAGCGAGAGAATGGGAATATCATTATAATTATCCCCGAAGGACATCACTTCCTCCGGTTTTACTCCCATCGCTTCGCAGATGATCCTCAGTCCGGAGCCTTTATCCGCCAGGGTAAAGTCGATCCACTGGTCCCCGGCTACCGCCACCTGAAAAATCTCTCCCCAACGCTCCCGGAAGTGTTCGATCACCGCACCGGTACCGCGGCGGCTGAAGGCCGAAACCTTAATAATGGTTTCCGGAATGTCGTCAGGGTCATCCACTACCTCGGTGATATTTCCCACATCCTCCCGCATGTGGCGCAGATATTCCTCATCGCGGGTACATACATAGCAGGTGTTTTCACCGCTTGCGTTAATCTCGCACTCCGGCATCGCCATAATATCCCGGCACAGCTGTACCGCCAGATTGCGTTCCAGCGGCACCTTGCCCCATACCGGGCCGGGATTGCCCGGCCCAAACACCACCGAGCCATTCTCACAGATATATGCGATCTCATCCTGCACCGGGGCAAACAGCCGCCGCAGGCTGTGGTACTGTCGGCCGCTGGCCGGGCAGAAAAGGATTCCCTTTTCCCGCAGGCGCCGGATCTCCTCCAGCGTTTCGGTGTCAATTGATGTTTCCTCGCCATGCAGCAGCGTACCGTCTATATCGCAGGTCACCAGCCGGATCATCTTCTCGTTCCTCCCTTTTGCCGTTTTACCGGCCATATTATAGCACAGCCTGCCCATTTCGGCTACTTCCGACTTTTACTTTTGCGCATATTGGCGAATATATTGTGCTTTTTGTCCAATTTTCAGTAAGTGTTATAGTTATAAATGTCATAATTGACAAACATTAGACTAAGTACTATAATTAAGTAAAGTTTATGTAAGGTCATTATCAAATCATTTTTCGGTAATCGCCGCCCTGGGGCGGTCATTATAAAACGACAACTTATGGAGGAGAAAAAAATGAAAAAAGCACTGTCTATGCTGCTGGCCATCATCATGGTTCTTACCTTAATGGTCGGCTGCGGCGAGAAGCCCGCACCCACTCCCAATGAGGAGCTTTCTGCTACCCAGCAGATCATTAAGGAAGCAGAAGGCATGACTCTTGAGGAGCTGGCGAAAAAAGCAATCGAAGAGTCCAACGGCAAGACCTTCTACGGCGTTGGCAACTCCAGCCGCGGCAAGAGCGCCCTGCCTCTGTTCATCGAGTACCTGCAGTCCATCGACTCCAGCTACACCCTGAACTTTGAGTGGCAGCAGCCCAAGAACAACAAGATCTTTGAGCAGCTCACCGCTGACTCCCTGAAGGAGACCGGCACCTTTGCCATGACCCTCATTCAGGATGGCAACCAGATCGAGAGCAAGATGGTCAAGACCGGCGTTCTGGATACCTTTATCCCCAAGGATTGGGCTGACGCCAACAACACCACCGCCGATGCCTATGAAGGCTATCTGCCCCTGCAGACCCTCAATAAGGTCTTTATGTATAACTGCGTCGGTGAAAAATCCTATGATAATGTTTGGGATTTTGTAGCCGAGGGCGAGCACGGCCTATTCATGGATATTGATTCCGAGATCGTGGGCAAGAACTTCCTGTATATGCTTACCCGTGATGATTATTCCACCATGCTCAAGACCGCTTTTGAGGCTCTGCCCGCTGAGGAGCAGGCCTACTTCCAGCCCACCATCGATGCCATGGCTGCCGATGCCGCGAACCTCGGCCTGACCGAGAACGCCAAGTACGGCCTGGCCTGGATCAAGCTGTGGGTCGGCAGCTACAATGCCCAGACCGATGACGGTCCCATCTGCAATACCCTGGTTTCCGATTCCGCCAAGGATCAGTTCGGCCTTCTGGTTTACTCCAAGCTCCGCTCCGTTGAGGAATCCGCCACTGTTTCCAAGAACAACATCAAGGTTGCAGCCTATCAGGATGGTTACACCGGTCTCGGCGGCTATGGCTACTGCCATTACCTGTTTGTTACCGATAACAGCCCCCTGCCCTGGACTGCCTGCGCCTTTATCGCCTACATGACCTGCACCGTTGACGGCTTCTCTGCCTGGGGCAAGGATATGGGCGGCTATTCCTCCAACCCGACCGTTGCTGCCGGCACCGAGGAGAAGTACCATCATCAGGAAGGCGGCTATGTGGACGGCGTTAACACCTTCGACTGCAAGAACGACCGCGGTTATGAATGGTGGGCCGATAAGCTGGTCCTTGAGGATCCCGAATACTGCGCTTCTGTTGCCTTCACCGTAGGCAGCTGGATCGAGGTTCTGGATAAGTACAGCGCCGGCTGATAAAATCACCACGCACTTATCTTTGCGATCTGTTAAGAAGTAAAGAGCGCGCCCCCGGATCGCGTCCAACCGCCGCGCCGGGGGCGTTTCCCTTTTGCAGCCCCCACTCCCCACAAGAGAGGTGATTCCCTACCATGAAACAAGCCGCAGCTTTGCAGGCCAATCCCGCCGCCGTGCGGCGCAATAAGGTCAAGACCTTCTTTTCCAAGCCTCACAATGTCATCCTGCTGCTCATGGGCATCGTGCTCACCATCACCACGGTAGCGCCTATCGTTGCCATCGTGCAGGATACCTTCAAGATCCACCCCGGCACCATTGATGCTTACCTGGCCGGCACCTCCCAGGGCTACACCCTGGTCAATTACACCGACCTGTTCACCAGCCCGCTGGCCAAGGCCAACCTGTGGACCCCCCTGCTGAATACCGTTCTGCTTTCGGTCGGCTCCTGCATCGTGGCCATTCTGTTCGGCGGTGTGTTTGCGTTCCTCATTACGCGCACCAATCTTTCCTGCCGCAAATACTTAAGCTCCATCTTTATCTTCCCCTACATCATGCCCCAGTGGACCCTGGCGGTGGTGTGGCAGAACCTTTTTAACTCCAATGCCGTTACCGGCACCAGCAATGGTCTGCTCACCTCCCTGTTCAATGTCCAGATGCCCCTGTGGTGGTGTAAGGGGCTCTTTCCCAGCTTGATCGTTCTGGGCATGCACTATGCGCCCTTTGCCTATATCCTCATCGGCGGCATCTTCCGCAATATGGATGCGAACCTGGAGGAAGCCGCCACCATCCTGGATACCCCCAAGTGGAAAACCATGTTCCGCATCACCCTGCCCATGGTAAAGCCCGCCATCCTCTCCACTATTCTGCTGGTGTTCGGCAGCTCCATGGGCTCCTATCCCGTTCCGCATTACCTGGGGCTTGCCACCCTTTCCACCAAGTATGTATCCATGAACTCCAAGTATACCGGCGAAGCCAGTATCCTTGCCATCATCATGATGATCTTCGGCGTGGCCATCATGCTGCTCAATCAGCGCAGCCTGAAGAGCCGCAAAAACTACACCACCGTCACCGGCAAATCCGGCCAGATCTCCAAGATCAACCTGGGACGCACCGGTCGCGTGGTCATCGCCGTCATCCTTATCATCATCACCTTCTTCACCAGCATCTTCCCCATCATTTCCTTCGCGTTCGAGACCTTCCTGCCCAATCCCGGCGATTACAGCTTCCTGTACACCGGCGATGCCAATAACCTGACCACCAAGTGGTGGGTCACCAGCGAGAATGTGACCGAAAACGGCATGTACGGGCAAAAGGGCATCCTCTACAACAACACCATTTGGACGGCCTTTAAGGGCACCATGCTCGTCAGCGTCAGCTGCGCGCTCATCGCCGGCACCATCGGCACTCTTATCGGCTACGCCGTCAGCAAGAACCGCCGCAGCCGCTGGGCTAACTATGTTAACAGCGTGGCGTTCCTGCCTTATCTCATGCCATCCATCGCAGTGGGCGTCGCCTTCTTCATTCTGTTCTCCAATAAGTACTTTAACCTGTTCAATACCTATGCCCTGCTTATCATTGCGGGCACCATCAAGTACATTCCCTTTGCCAGCCGCAGCTCGCTCAATTCCATGCTGCAGCTCTCCGGCGAGATTGAAGAAGCCGCCGTCATTCAGGATGTCCCCTGGATCAAGCGCATGACCCGCATCATCATTCCCATCCAGAAGTCCTCCATCATCAGCGGCTATCTGCTGCCGTTTATGACCTGCCTGCGCGAGCTGAGTCTCTTCATGCTGCTGTGCGTCCAGGGCTTCATCCTCTCCACCACGCTGGATTACTTTGATGAAATGGGTCTGTACGCCTTCTCCAGCGGCATCAATCTCATCCTCATCGTCACCATTCTCATCTGCAATGCCCTCGTCAATAAGGTCACCGGGGCCAGCCTTGATAAGGGAATAGGAGGTTAAACCATGCCAGAGATCAAACTTGAACACATCACCAAGCGTTGGGGAAAATTCTACGCGGTGGAGGACCTGAACCTCACCATCGCCGATAACTCCTTCGTCACACTGCTGGGCCCTTCCGGCTGCGGTAAAACCACCACCCTGCGCATGATCGCGGGCCTGGAAACCCCCACCAGCGGCCGCATCACCATCGGGGATCAGGTCGTATTCGATAGCGCCATGGGCATCAATGTTCCCGCCAATAAACGCCGTGTCGGCTTCCTGTTCCAGAACTACGCCCTGTGGCCCAATATGACCGTTTACGAGAACATCTCCTTTGGCCTTACCAATGTCAAGGAGGCCCTGCCCAAAATTGATTTCGACACCCGCGTCAACGCCCGTCTGGCGGAGATCCTCTCTGCCCCCGGCGAGGTGACCAAGGTACTGGCGGAATGTCGGGATAAAAAGGGCAAGCTGGATGACAAAAAGGCGCTGCTCAAGCTCATCGATACCTTTACCATCAGCCAGTTTACTGCCAAAAAGCTATTGGGCTACCACTTGGAGGATGGCAAAGATGTCAGTGCCGAAGCCGCCGCCCTGCGAGAAAAGGCGGAAGCCGCCCGTAAAGCACTGGAGGCCACCGGCGGCAGCTACGATGCCGATTATGCCATCTATAAGGACGGCCAGCCCGTCACTGAGGTGCGCAAGCTCACCAAAGAGGAGATCGACCTGACCGTGCGCCGTGTGGCCCGCATCGTCAAGATTGGTATGTTTATGGACCGCTACCCCGCCGAGCTTTCCGGCGGCCAGCAGCAGCGCGTTGCCATCGCCCGCACCCTGGCGCCGGAGCCCTCCGTCCTATTCATGGATGAGCCGCTCTCCAACCTGGATGCCAAGCTGCGCCTGGAAATGCGCTACGAGCTGCAGCGCCTGCATGTCGAAACCGGCTCCACCTTTGTCTATGTCACCCACGACCAGATGGAAGCCATGACTCTCGCCACCCAGATCTGTCTCATCAATAACGGTGTACTGCAGCAGTACCAGCCGCCCCTCACCGTCTACAACCACCCGCAGAACCTCTTTGTAGCGGATTTCGTCGGCAATCCCTCCATCAACTTTGTGGAGGCCAAGGGCGCCCAGCAGCCGGATGGCAGCATCACTCTCGATATTTTGGGCGGTGTCAAGGCCGTATTCCGTCCCCGCGAGGGTCTGGATCTTACCGCATGGTTTGCCGAGCGTGACCGCAAGGCCGCCGCGCACGCCGCCGAGCGCCTGGCCAAATCGCAGGAAAAGGGCTATGTGGAAAAGGGCAACAAGGACGAACCCTTCCGCTACCATATCGCCAAAGTCGAGGAGGAGGACGACTCCCTGCAGGAGGAACCCATCCTCACCAATGAGGATCTCGTTCTCGGCATCCGTCCCGAATTCCTCAATATTACCAGCGAGGCCCCCCTCAAGGGTGAAATTTATGGTGCCATGCCCACCGGTATGGAATCCACCATCAAGGTTTATGTCAATGGGTTCCTGCTCACCGGCGTGGTATTCGGCAGCAGCCTGTTCACCATCGGGGAGCAGCACAGCATCAGCTTTACCGGCCACCACATCATGCTGTTCGACCGTCAGAGCGGCGACTGCATCGCTCTTGGCTCTCTGGAAACCCTGTAATTCTCCTCCCTATATAAAAAGCGCCCCCGTCCCGGCTTGGGATGGGGGTTCGCTTTTTCTAAATTTCCGCTTGCCGCGCAATACGGCGGGCGCTCCTTCCGCTAACCGTCGCGCCGCCCCCGCTTCGCTGGGGGGCGGCGCTCCCCGCTTCAGGCGCGCCCGCCCGCTTTCTACTGCTTATTTGTTCAAATCTTCTCTACGCCCAGTGTGGCCTTCTCGCCGTTCAAGTCCCACTCCTTGGTGTAACCCACGGGGGCACCAATGGTCAGGCTCTCCGCCAGCGTCGCGCCGGTAATCTCCGCCTTTTTAGCTTCGGCTACGGCAGTTACCTTCTCGCTGCCCTCCATGGTGATGCGGATATGATCCGTCACCTCAAAGCCCGCTTCCTTACGCATGGTCTGCACCTTGCTGATGATCTCCCGCATGAAGCCTTCCTCGATGAGTGCCGGGGTCAATACGGTGTCAATGGCAACGGTGATATCCCGGTCGGATACGGTATAGAAGCCCTCCCTCTGGGTCGTTTCGATCAGCAGATCATCGGCGGTCAGCTCCACCGGCCCCTCACCAAAGTCAAAGCTCAGCTTGCCTTCGCTGTCCAGAATCGCCTTGGCAGCACGGCCGTCCAGGTTCGCCAGCGCCTCGCGGATCTTACCCAGCTGCTTGCCGTACTTGGGACCAACAGTCTTCAGCTGCGGCTTAAAGTTGTAGCTGACGAAGCCCTCCACCTCTTTGGTGAAGATGACCTCTTTGATGTTCAGCTCCTCCCGGATGATATCCATATAGAAGCCGTCCAGGTCCTTATCGGCCTTCACATACATCTCGGCCAGCGGCTGGCGGTTCTTGCGGTTGGCGCCGTTGCGGGCGGCGCGTCCCAGCTCCACAATCCGGATGATCTCATCCATCTTGCTCTCCAGCTCTTTGTCGATCCACTTCTCCTCCACGGTGGGGAAGTCACACAGATGGATGCTCTCCGGTGCAGATTTATCAATGCTGCGCACCAGGTTCTGGTAAATCTCCTCGGCAAGGAACGGTACCATCGGGGCGGCGGTCTTGGCGATGGTCACCAGCGCCGTATACAGCGTCATGTAGGCGGCCACCTTATCGGCCTCCATACCGGGCGCCCAGTAGCGCTCACGGCCGCGGCGCACATACCAGTTGCTCATCTCGTCCACAAAGCCCTGCAGCGCCTTTGCCGCCTCGGGGATGCGATAGTTTGCCAGATGGTCGTCCACCGCCTGTACAGTGCTGTAAAGGCGGCTCAGCAGCCAGCGATCCATTACCGTCAGGTCGTCAGGGTTCAGAGTATATTTCGTCGCATCAAAGTTATCGATATTGGCATACAGCACAAAGAAGGCGTAGGTATTCCACAGCGTCCCGATGAACTTGCGCTGACCCTCCACCACCGCCTTGCCGTGGAACCGGTTGGGCAGCCACGGGGCGGAATTGATATAGAAGTACCAGCGGATGGCATCGGCGCCGTAGGTCTCCAGCGCCTCAAAGGGATCTACGGCGTTGCCCTTGGATTTACTCATCTTCTGGCCGTTTTCATCCTGCACGTGCCCCAGCACAATGACATTCTTAAAGCAGGCCCGGTTGAACATCAGGGTGGAAATGGCGTGCAGCGAATAGAACCAGCCGCGGGTCTGGTCCACCGCCTCACTGATGAAGTCGGCGGGGAACTGTGCCTCGAACAGCTCCTTATTCTCAAAGGGATAGTGATGCTGCGCGAAGGGCATGGAGCCGGAATCGAACCAGCAGTCAATGACCTCCGGCACACGGTGCATCTTCTTGCCGCACTTGGGGCAGCGGATGGTCACGGCATCAATGAAAGGACGGTGCAGCTCGATGTTCTCGGGGCAGTCGTCGCTCATCTCCTTCAGTTCCTTAATGGAACCAACGGCATGGCGCTCGCCGCATTCGCACTCCCAGATGTTAAGGGGGGTGCCCCAGTAGCGGTTGCGGCTCAGGCCCCAGTCCTGAATATTCTCCAGCCAGTCGCCAAAGCGGCCCTTGCCAATGCTCTCCGGGATCCAATTGATAGTATTGTTGTTGCGGATGAGGTCATCCTTCACTGCCGTCATCTTGATGAACCAGCTCTCGCGGGCATAGTACAGCAGGGGGGTATCGCAGCGCCAGCAGAAGGGATAATCATGCTCAAACTTGGGGGCATCGTACAGCAGACCCCGGCTCTCCAGGTCCACCAGTACCTTGGGGTCGGCGTCCTTCACAAACAGCCCCGCAAAGGGCGTTTCCTCGGTCATATGGCCCTTGCCATCCACAAACTGCACAAATGGCAGGTCATAGCGGCGGCCTACCTGGGCGTCGTCCTCACCAAAGGCCGGCGCGATGTGAACGATGCCGGTACCGTCGCCCATGGTAACATAGTCGGCGCAGGTCACATAAAAGCCCTTTTTCTTCTGCTTCTCGGCGCACTCGGCAGCGCAGGTGAAAAGCGGCTCATATTCCTTATATTCCAGTGCGGTGCCGGGCATCTCCTCCAGCACCTCATAGGCTGGGGCGTCCTCGGTCTTCAGCCGTCCCAGTACGGCATCCAGCAGCGGCTGCGCCAGGTAGTAGGTGTAGCCATCGGCCGCCTTTACCTTGCAGTAGGTGTCCTTGGGATTGACGCACAGCGCCACATTGCTGGGCAGGGTCCAGGGGGTGGTGGTCCACGCCAGGAAGTACGCATCCTCGCCCTTTACCTTAAAACGCACAATGGCACTGCGCTCCTTTACCGCCTTATAGCCCTGCGCCACCTCGTGGCTGGAAAGCGGGGTCCCGCAGCGGGGGCAGTAGGGCACGATCTTAAAGCCCTTATATAGCAGCCCTCGATCGTAAATGCTCTTCAGTGCCCACCATTCGCTTTCGATGTAGTTGTTATCATAGGTGACATAGGGGTTATCCATATCCGCCCAAAAGCCGACGGTGCGGGAAAAATCCTCCCACATGCCCTTGTATTTCCACACGCTTTCCTTGCAATGCGCAATAAAGGGCTCCAGGCCGTATTTCTCGATCTGATCCTTGCCGTCCAGCCCCAGCTTCTTCTCTACCTCCAGCTCTACCGGCAGGCCGTGGGTATCCCAGCCGGCCTTGCGGGGCACCATATAGCCCTTCATGGTGCGGTAGCGGGGAATCATATCCTTGATAACGCGGGTAAGCACATGCCCGATGTGGGGCTTGCCGTTGGCCGTGGGGGGGCCGTCATAAAAGACATACGGGGTGCCCTTCTTGCGGGAATCAATGCTCTTTTCAAAGATATGCTCCTCTTCCCAAAAGGCCTCTATCTTCTTTTCCTGCTCCACAAAATTCACATTGGGAGAAACGCTCTGGTACATTTCGTATTTACTCCTTTCGTCTTGCCATTCCTTTTGTTTCGGTCTGCGGCAGGGCGGTCTTTCAGCTTACCTTCCCGGCGGCACGGCAAAAAACGGCGTTGGGCTGCGTTGCCCTTGACAGGCGCAAGCCCGCCTTGCGTCGGGCGCCAGCCTGCCTGCGGCCTGCCTTGCCCATCATCCGTTTTTCCCTTGCCCCGCCTTTTCGGTCTGCCAATAAAAAACCGCCCCATCCCATAACAGGACGGAGCGCCACGCACTTCGCTTATCAACCACCTATTACGCCACACAGGGTATGCGGGAACCCGCTAACGGGGGATATCCGGAGAGCCCTACTCACCAACTTGGCGTTCAGGCCTCAGCTCAGGAGTGATCTTCCCGCACCGGACTTCGGCGCCGCGCTTTCACCATCCGCGGCTCGCTATGGCCTTTGTCATCGGGGGTACTGTCTCCGTCACAGCTTTTTTGTATTTACGGGGCTATTTTAGCACAGTTTTTCCGGGATTGCAACCCCTCCTCCGCTATGCTATAATAAAACTAGACTATATTAGTGCGAAATGGAGGAACCAAATATGAAACTGGCCGAAGCCTTGCAGGAGCGTGCCGATCTCAACCGCCGCATCGAACAGCTCCGCTACCGTCTTAATAATAATGTCCTGGTGCAGGAGGGCGAAAAGCCCCTGGAGGACCCCGCCGCCTTGCTGGAAGAACTGGAAAGCTCCTTCACCCGCCTGGAATGGCTCATTGCCCGCATCAATCTCACCAACTGCGCCGTCAAGGTCGAAGGCCGCTCCCTCACCGAGCTCATCGCCCGCCGCGATGTGCTCTCCCTGCGGGCGGAAGCCTACCGCCGCCTGGTGGAGGAAGCCAGCCAGAATACCCACCGCGCCACCCGCACCGAGATCAAGATCCTTTCCGCCGTCGATGTCCCCGCCCTGCAGCGGCAGGCCGATGATGCCTCCCGCGAGCTGCGCCTTCTGGATAACACCCTGCAGGCCACCAACTGGACCGCCGACCTGATGGAATAAGCAGAACGGCACAGTGGTAGCTTTCGGGTGTGGGCGTGATCTCCGCGACTGAGAATGAGTTCGCAAGCATTGGTTGTGCGAGGGCAGCACAGGGTTCAATTCCCTTTTTCATCGTTATGCCCCAATCGTGTATCCATGCATTGTTAATGCTTCATTGTTACTCCCTATCGCCGACCGAAAGTGAGGGCGGGTACGGGGCTTTGCCGTTTATAAAGAAGGTCCGGCTTCGGCCGGGCTTTTTTCTTTCCCTCCTGCTCGGAGGGAGGGAACCTTTCATAAGATACAAGTAAGGGGGAACCCTCTCTTGCGGGGTTCCCCCTCTTTGTAAAACAATCCGCCGGATCATTTTGCAAATTCAACCCCTTTCGGAGCGCCCTCCGGTATAGGGGATTTCGCGCTCTGCGGAGCGCGCCCAAATGCGCTGCCTTTGGAAACCGCAAGCCTTTTATAAAAGGCTTGACCGAAAAGGCTTGACCGAAAATTTCTCATCTCTATATCAAAAGGCTCCCCGCCTCTCGGCAGGGAGCCTCGCCTTTTACTTACGCCTCGTTCTTCTTTTCGCCGTTCAGCCGGTTGATCTCTTCCTCCTCCAGCACACGGTAAGCCACCTTGCCTACCAGCGTCTTGGGCAGCTGCTCACGGAATTCGATCTCATACGGCATCGCGTATTTCGCGATATTCTTACGGCAATACGCCATCAGAATATCCCGGTACTCGTCGCAGGGCTTCAGGCCCGGCTTCAGCATTACAAAGGCCTTTACCTTCTGCATCTTCAGGCTGTCCGGCACACCGATAACACAGCTCATCTGCACCAGGTCATGCGCGTCCAGAATGTTCTCCAGCTGGCTGGGATATACATTGTACCCGCTGGTGATGATCATGCGCTTGATGCGCTGCTTGAAGTAGATAAACCCGTCGTCGTCCATGTAGCCCAGGTCGCCGGTGTGCACCCACACCCGCCCATCGGGATGGGTCTGCAGGGTCTGTGCAGTCTCCTCGGGATGGCCCACATATTCCATCATCACGGTCGGACCGCTGATGCAGATCTCACCCTCCTCGCCGTAGGGCAGGCTCTCCTGAGTACCGGGCTTCACAATGTCATAATAGGTATCGGGGAACGGCAGGCCAATGGAGCCCTCCTTTGCCATATGGGTGGGAGTCAGGCAGCTGGCGGTCACACACTCGGTGGTGCCGTAGCCCTCCCGCACCTGAATGACCGCGTGGTGGTCAAACAGGAACTTGTCAAACCGCTTTTTCAGCTCGATGGAAAGGCTGTCGCCGCCGGAGAACACACCCTTCAGGAAGCTTAGGTCGGCGCCGTCCATGGTGGGGACACGCAGCAGCGCCTCATACAGGGTAGGCACGCCGGCTATAAAGTTGCACTTATGCTTCAGGATCAGCTTGGCGTAGCTCTGGGGGGTAAAGCGGGGCACCAGCACGCACCGGCCGCCCTGGGAGAGCATCGAGTGAATGGAAACGCCCAGGCCAAAGCCGTGGAACATCGGCATCACGGCCAGCATCTTATCGCCGGGGCGGAACATCGGGTTGGTGGCAATGATCTGCTGCCCCAGCGCGTTAAAGTTGAGGTTGGAAAGCAGGATTCCCTTGGTAATACCGGTGGTGCCGCCGCTATACAGAATAACGGCCGCATCCTTGCCTTCCTTCTTCACCTTGTACTTCCAGCGGTAGCGGTTGCCCATCTGGAAAAACTCTTTCCAGCGGATAATGGGCGCGTCAGCCGGGATCTTCTGGATCTTGCGGCCCTCGGTCAGCATATAGCCCACCTTGATGGGCTTGGAAAGCTCATCCTTGATGCTGGCGATGATAACATTATTCAGGCTCTCCACATTCTGCCGGATGGCCTCAAACTTGTGATAGAACTGATCCAGCGTCAGCGCGCAGATGCTCCCGGATTCCTTCAGGTAGAATTCGATTTCCTTCTCGCTGGAAAGGGGGTGCACCATATTGGCAATGCCGCCCACCAGGTTTACCGCGTAGAACATAATAACGGTCTGCGGGCAGTTGGGCATACAGATGGTGATCTTATCCCCTTCACGGATGCCGATGGCCTTCAGGGCACGGGCGCACAGGTTTATCTGCTCCACAAACTTTTTGTAGGTGGTGCTGCGGCCCATAAAGTCATAGGCGATATAGTCGGGGTATTTCTCGGCGATCTTCTCCACCGCCTCATACATACTCCCCTGGAAGTAATCCAGCGTCGCGGGCACATCGCCCAGGTTGGCGATCCATGGGGTTCTAGTCTCAGTGATGGTCATAGTCTACCTCCTCATTGGCGGGGCGCTCCAGCAGTTCAGGGTGCTCCAGCAGATATTTCAGCAGCTTGATGCTCTTGGAATAATAATAGCCGTCCGCCAGGCGCTCATCTATGGTCAGGCCGAGATCCAGCGTTTCCCGCAGCTCATAACTGCCGTCGGCGGTAAAATATGGTGCCATCTTCTTTTCGCCCACAATGCAGAACAGCGAGCAGGTACCCCAGTTGGTCAGATGGTGGTAGCCGCACTTCAGCCCAATGGAGCCGAGATTGGAAAGCACCACCGAGGAATAATAGGGGTCACTGGCAATGATATCCTGCGGCACCCAGCCGTGGCGGTCCAGCCAGCACAGCGTCTTAATGGCTGCCTTGGAAAGCCAACGGGGCATCTTGTTTAGGATATCCATGGTATCCTCGGTGGAATCCCCCGTCTCCTCGCTGCGGCAGTTGCTGATCTTCTTGAAAAGCTGCTCGTGCAGGGAGTCCAGTGTTTCGCCGTCCTCGGCATGGATAAAGGCCAGCGATTCGCCGCCGTTATCACTGAACTTCTTTTTGACGATAAAGGAAGCGGTCACTTCATTGCGCTGGTAAAAGTTGCAGTTGGCGATAAAGCGGTTCAGCTTCGGCCGCAGCGTAATGGCCTTGATAAGCGCCGCAGTGATGATATGGAACATGGTATAGGGGAAAAGCTCCTCCCCCTCGTTCTTCTTTTTCAGGTACTCATTGATGGGGGTCAGGTCCACCCGCAGCCCAATATAGGCCTCGTTATCGCAGCGGTTCGGGTAAATAATGCCCGTAATGTAGTGCAGGGAATCCAGCTCCCGCAACAGGCGTCCGTCCTTGCGGTCTCCTCTGCGGCGTTTATACTGCTCTGCCATATGGTTTTACTCCTTTTCTTCTGTCTTTTTCCCCAAAAGGCCGCTTACCGCGCCGGTCAGCAGCTTCTGCGCCTTCTCGGCCATCTGCCGCAGCGTTACCCGCTGGGCCGTCAGCCAATCGTAGTACATCGAAAGAACGCCGGAAACCGCGAAATCCGCCGCGGCCTCCACATCCTCCTCTCCCACCTCGGCACCGGCATTTTCCGTTATCTCATCCTTCACCATCTTGGCAATGGAATTTTTCAGCCGGTACATCAGGAAGTAGCGGGAGCGCCGGTTTTCCAGGTAGCAGGAGTAGGTCTCGTGCTCCTGCAGGGCCTTATCCACCCGGCTCAAGATGGTATAAAGGTCGTGCCGATTATCCCAGATGTCGCTCTGCGCCAGCTGGGCCATCACCCATCCCTCTATCTCGTTTTCCAGCTCCTGCAGCGCCTCATCCACACTGGCATAGTGCAGGTAAAATGTCTTTCGGCTGATCTGCGCTTTCTCGGTCAGCTCCGAAACATTGATCTGGGAAGCGTCCTTCTGGTTCAGCAGTGAGAGCAGTGCGCAGCGGATAGCCTCCCGGGTGCGCAGCATGCGTTTATCCATGGGCTGGCTGACCGTTGTCATCGCTCTCACTCCTTTCTGGGAAAAATCTAACTTTCCATGCTTTTCGCGGGCGCGGTTCACCCACACGGAAGCATCGTAAGGCCGATTATAATACACACAGTGTGTATTTGTCAATTTATCCCCCCGCACTTTTCACCCAACCTTCACCCAATGGGGTGCTTTCCGCCCCCCGCCGCCCCCTGCAAACCGCAAAATCCGGGCCGCAGGCCACCCGCCGCCCAGCGGCGGGCAAACGGGCTCCGCCCGTTTCGGCGGCTCCGCCGCC